>ERZ837910.3574-NODE-3574-length-16643-cov-6.456595_pt1 | contig 16643 bp, 12 predicted proteins | sample MGYA00519940_ERZ837910 | MGnify/ENA primary metagenome ERZ837910 (study PRJEB31850, sample SAMEA3708825) | human gut metagenome | biome: human gut; feature: human-associated habitat; material: faeces | place: China | collected 2014 ... | reverse complement strand
TGCTTGTACTTATTTGGATTTTATTTTCATCTTTAATATGTCTGTTTGTTTATTTGTAATATCAAAAGGCGCTTGAAACGATGTGTCTTGCTCCCTCATAAATTTTCATAAGTGTAACCGCAATACACTTGAATATATCGGCATTTGGGAGAAAGTCTATAATCCCAGTTTTAATTATGGCGAATTCGCCATAATTAGAAATCAGGCGGCCCTCAATAGTTTCAAAATAAGTGTTAAGGAATTTGTTGCGAGAACCAACGCAATCCTCAAACGCTATTAAATATTGCCGTTATGAATCAACGAATCCTTTTGTTCATGTTCTGTGGCCTTGCCGTCATGGCTTCCGCACAGTCAGAAATGCCTGATAGTGCTGTTGTCTGTGCACAGGATGGGATGATTGCAGATAGAGATTGCTCTAACGTGCCTCTGGCGCAGCTTTCAGAACAAGACAGCGTTCCGTACGGTTCCATTCTTGATGATGGAGTTTATCGGCGTGATTATTTGTATCCTTATCCCTCTGCAAATGTATTTTATTCCCCTTCTTTCCAATATCCGATCCGAAATGTTGTGACATTCTCCGCATGCCGGCAGGCGCTCGCATTTCCCGGAATGATTTGCGGGAATGATAACATGCATATATCGGCCGATGTTGGCGTTGCTGTTTATCCGGGTATGATGAATAAAGCCACCGGCACTTTGGGGGCTTCGATTCAGAATGGGAATGTGCGGTTTTATGCTGGCGGAATTATTAACAAATACTCTTTTTATGGCGGTCTTATCCGTCAATTAGGCGTACAGGGAAGTTTAACTTATCAGATTTCAGCTCCCTTATCGTTCACCGCTTTTGCCAGCTACTATGGCCGTAACGCTATGCCTGTGATGCCGTGCGGTTCGCCCATGCCTCCATCCATGCTGGGATATTACGATGTGTCCAGATTTGGCGGTTATGTGAACTACAAGGTCTCAGAGCATTTCGGTATTCTGGTGGGCGGCCAGGCTGTGGAACGCCATGGGCCGCGCAACTATTACGAGGTGGAACCGATAGCCACCCCGTACGTAAATATCGGCAGTGGAAAAAAGAAGGTAGGGATAGGGCTGCCGGTAGGTCAGATAATCTACGGATTATTCTGCCGTTAAGCAAAAGGCTTACCCCGTTGTTTCCTGGTTGTTTAAAGATTGGGATGAGTATAGGTCTGGCATTGGGAGCCGTGTGGTATGCCTTCATGTACCGCAAACTCAAGCGCATTGACATCGCCGCTCTCATGCATTTGGCCACAATACATCAGGCTGTTCCGCGAGCTTGATTCCATAAAAGACTGACAGCGATATATCACATTATCTTTAAAAGCCGCTTCTTATTCAGGGCGGCTTTCAGTGTTGGATTGTGAAAAATATGTTATATTTGTGGAAAATAAATTGATTTTTGATATGACAAACGACAATCCGGGTTCAAATCGCGAAGCGCGCGAATACCCGTTCAAGGGACTATGCATTTCAGGTTTTGCAATGCTTTTTTTTACATTCATCCTCATTCCTGTGATGATAGGAGTGATAGCCATAAACTGGCTTGAGGACTACACCGCGGTGGCGTCCACGGCCATAGCTTTGCTGTCGCTGCTGTTTGTGCTCGGCTGTGTGGGCTATTTCGTACAGGAGCCGAACGAGGCCCGAGTGATGATTTTCTTCGGCAAATACAAAGGGACGTGCCGCAGTACGGGCTATTTCTGGGTGAACCCGTTCATGAGCCGCAAAAAGCTTTCGCTGCGTATCCGCAACATGGACATCGAGCCCATCAAGGTTAACGACAAGGTGGGCAATCCGGTGCTTATCGGCATGGTGCTGGTGTGGAAAATCAAGGACACCTATCGTGCTGTTTTCGACATCGACTCGCAGAGCCTGAGCAACGGTGTGAGCACAGGCGTCAGCAACGCCGCGCTTGAAAAGTTCGTGCGCATACAGAGCGATGCCGCCCTGCGCGAGGTGACCGGGCACTATGCCTACGACCAGACAGGTTCCGATGCAAACGAACTCACCCTGCGCGACGGGGGAGAGGAAATCAACGAGCTGCTTGAGCGTAAAATCAACGAACGTCTGGCCATAGCCGGAATGGAGGTGGTGGAGGCACGGTTGAACTATCTGGCATACGCTCCGGAAATTGCCGCAGTGATGCTGCGCCGCCAGCAGGCTTCGGCCATTATCTCCGCACGTGAGAAGATTGTGGAGGGTGCCGTGAGCATGGTCAAAATGGCCATCGACCGGATTGAGACCGACAAGGTGGCCACATTCGATGAGGCAAGGAAGGCCACGCTGGTGGGCAATCTGCTTGTGGTGCTCTGCAGCGACGAACCCGCCCAGCCGGTGCTGAATACCGATGCCTGAACTTTTTAGACTTTGTAAAAATCAGGGCGCCGTTTCCAGACAGGAAACGGCGCCCTGATTTTCGCTTCTTGGGTCAGCGGTGTGCGTGAATCGGCTTTATTTCAGATTGTAGAAATGGGTGAAGGCCTTGATGATGTAGAGATGGTCGGCCACCGCAGCTGTTTCGCGGCACGAATGCATGGCCAGCTGTGGCGCACCCATATCCACACCGCGCAAATCGAGTTGCGAGGTAAGTATGTTGCCCAATGTTGAACCGCCTGCCACGTCACTGTGGTTTACGAAGAACTGCACCGGTACTCCCGCTTCGTGACATATCTCCTGGAACACTGCCGACGATTCGGCATCGGTCATGTACTTGCAGTTGGCGTTAATCTTGATTACAGGGCCTCCGCCGAGCACCGGATGATTGGTGGGATCCTGTTTGCTTTCGTAGTTGGGGTGGGTGGCATGGCCGTTGTCGGCTGAAATCATGAACGATGATGCCACTCCGCGGAAGAATGTCTCGTCGTTGCCGCCGAGCGCAGCGTTGATGCGCTGCAGGATGGTTTTGAGCACAGGCGATGCAGCACCCTGTTTGGTGCCCGAGCCGGTTTCCTCGTTGTCGAATATGGCCATCACGCGTGTGGTGGCTTGCGGCTGTGGATCATTTGTGCAGCTTGCGGTAAGCGCGGTCACGGCGCAATGTGCCATCTCGAGGTCATCGATCCGTCCGGCCGACAGAAATTCGTCCGAGGCTCCGAACACGCACCCTGCCGAGGTGTCGAACAGCGTCAGGTCGTAGTCCAGAATTTCGTCCGGGTTCTCATCCAGCTCTGCGGCAACCAGATTGCGGATGAAATTCTTCGCCGCACCCTTGTCCTGCACTATCGCTATCAGCGGGAGCATGTCGCGCTGTTTTGAGAGCGGGTTCCCGTCGTTGACGCTGCGGTTGTAGTGTATGGCAAGATGGGGTATGGTGAGCAGTGGCCGGTCGATTCTGACCAGGCGCGTGCGTGGCGACAGGGCATTGTCTCCGCGGAGAATCACACGTCCTGCAATGGAGAGCGGACGGTCGAACCATGTGTACAGAATCGGACCTCCGTAAACTTCCGTGTTCAGTTTCAGCATCCCTCCGTCCATCGGCATTTCGCAGTCGGGCTTCAGGCGGAAACCGGGCGAATCGCTGTGCGCGCATACTATCCGGTAGCCTGCGGCAGGGTCGGTTCCGGCAGTGAACGCGAAGATTGCCGAACCGTTCTTTTCCACAAAATAGCGTCCGCTGGGACGCAGTGTCCAGCTTTGGCGCATGTCAAGTGGTTCGAATCCGGCGTCCTCGAGCTTGCGGCGCAGATTGTCGACGGCCCAGAAGTTGCAGGGCGAGGAGTTGAGAAAGTCAAGAAGGTCGGCTGTGAGTGTGTTCATGGCGAAAAAAGTGGGTTTATTCGGTTTCGGAGGCCGATGGGGTGTTGGCCTCGTGGTCTGTATTATCTGTATCAGATGTCGCTTTGTCCTCTGCCGGCGTCGCGGCGTCCGGAGTCGGCTCTACGGCCTGACTGGCAGTCGGTACTCCTTCACGTTTAAGGGCGGCGGGAGGCATGGCGCTGTTGCGTGCCGGCGATTTTGAGTTGCCGCTGCCACTGTTGCGTCCGCCAAACGGCGGCTCCTGCATCAGCTGCAGCATTTCGTAGGAAATGTTGAACACATCATCCGGCGATGTGGGGCGCAGCGGCTCGAACCATCGGAACTGCGGCAGATAGAACAGGCTTTTCTTGGCCAGATAGAGCGGCGTCATGGTGCCCGGGGTCTCGGGCCACATCTTCAGACTGTCGACGGTCTGGTTCTTGAACTCGGCCGAGAGAAACGAGCTTTCCACGTTGGCAATCTTGTTGTAGGTGGAGTCGTTCTCCATCGGGAGCATGATGCACTGCACATTGCCGCTCACGTCAAGGTGTTTGATTGTGCGGTTGGCAAAGGTGGCATACATCTCTTTGCCGGTCATCTGGTTGTAGAACTCCTCGTCGATCCATTCGGCCATGAACCCGAAGTCGGGCAGTTTGGCCCAGTCGGCAACAGAGTCGCGCATGTGCACCTGAATCACATTACCGAAAATCTGCTTCTGTTCGTTCCACACCACAGGGTGGTAGTTCATGTACATCATGGAGTCGCGCTGCACCACTGTCATGGAGTCGCATATTCCCTGCAGGTCGGAACGGTAGAACCGCACGTGCGGCGCAGCGATTATGTGGTGGGTTGTGTCGGCCGGTAGTGTCACGGAGTCGTTGAGTGCCTGTGGGGGCGTCACGAACATAAAGGTGCGGATTGTGTCGCTGTGTAGAAACAGTGTGTCGGGAGCCGACGAATATTCCTTTGCCAGTGCGCGTCCGGTCACCATGGCGCTGTCGGCCACTTCAAAATAGTAACCGTAGTCGCCGCACAGCACCACGCGGTTGGTGGTGTCGGTAAGCTCGATGTTGCCGAATGCTTCGCCGAAGCCGAGATTGCGGTCGTAGTACAGTGTGTCTCCCGTGAGGGTATTTCCGTTTTTGGCCACCACAAGCGAGCGTTTGTAGAGGTCGGCCTGCGACGTCTCGGTGTTGTACACGCCGTTGCGTGTGTAGATGGTTCCGTCGCCCGATATGATGGTGGATGTGGTGTCGAGAATGGCGATGTGGGTGAGCGTGTTGTAGAGCATCTCGTCGGTGTAGATGTCGAGCGTGTCGTTCTGGCCGAGCGAGTTGAGATGCACGTTTTCACGGAAAAGGGCGTCCTTGGTCGACGGACTGTATTCCCCGTACCACGAATCCAGACGGTTCTCTTTGTCGGTGAGCACTCCGCCCACTTCGTAATAACCCAGCTCAATGCCGAGGTCGTAGTTGAATATGTCGGTGGTGAGGGTCACGTCCTTGTTGATCAGCCTTACCTTCTTGCCGGGGTCGGCATAAAGGATGGCAAGCTGCGTGGAGTCGGCATAGTTCAGTTCATCGCCGTAGACAAACAGGGTGTCGCCCTGTTCCATGCGCACATTTCCGAATGCCTGCAAAGCTCCGGGATTGTCGAAGAAATGAGCCGAATCGCAGTACATGTACATGTCGCCTTTGCGGAATTCCACATCGCCCACCACAATCTGGTAGTCCTTTCCGCGTTCGGCGCGTAGTTCGTTGGCGCGTTCAAGAAACACCTTGTCGCGCTGATAACGGTTGGCCCGGGGAATGGTGGGGGAGATGGGGACCGTGTCGGGCTGGAGCACACTGCGGTTGGTGGGTTTGGCGGCTTTGCGCACCGCAGGCTGCTGCGCCGCGGCAAACACCGACAGACACACCACCATCAGGGCCGCGCAGAATCCGGAGGTCAGACCGCCGCGGCGATGGTTGCGGTTGTTGTATGAGGTACGGCTTTCCGGGTTGTGTTTCATTTCCTTATTTTCAGCCAGCCGTCGTGTTCGAACTCACAGTCAATCCAGTTGTCTTCGATTTTCACGTAGGTGTCCTTGATTTTTTTAGCTATCCATTCGTCGACCATACGCTGCTTGGCTGCATTTTCATACATCCCCTTGATGGTCTGGTAGTCGTCCGACAGATTGGCTTTGTGTGCGGGGATGCGTGCGGTGAGTTTCACAAGCGCCACTATATCGCAGTTTCGTTTGGGGTCGGTCATCACGAATGCGTCGGAAATTTCGCCAACTTCCATGTCGTTGATTTTCTTTGCCACTTCCTGCGGCAGCTGCGACATCTCGAAGCGTGTGGTGTTGCTCTCGGCGTTGACCATGCGTCCGTGGTTGTTGCGTGTGTCCTTATCCTGCGACACCACGGTTGCCTCTTCGAATGTGAACTTGCCTGCATTGATTTCGGCTTTGAGCGAGTCAAGCCGGGCCACGGCGTCATTGAGGTCGGTGGCAGCCACTTTCGGACGCAACAGTATGTGACGCGTGTTGACGCGGTCACCGCGTTTCTCTATGAGCTGGATTATGTGGAATCCGTATTGGGTCTCCACAATTTTCGAAGCCTTTTTGGGGTCGTTGAGGTTGAAAGCCACAGCCGCATATTCCGGTTCGAGATGGCCTTTGCCGAGGAATCCGATTTCACCTCCGCGCACGCTGCTGCCGTCTTCGGAGTAGAGGATGGCGAGAGTGGAGAATTCCGATTCGCCGCGGTTCACACGGTCGGCATAATCGCGCAGACGTGCCTTAATGTCGTCGATCTCCTGCTGCGGGATGCGCGGGTTGATGGTTATAATTTCCGCTTCAACCTGCAACGGTATGAACGGGATGGAGTCGTCGGGGAGGGTGGAGAAATATTTGCGTACGTCCGACGGGGTAACCTTCAGGTCTTTCGAAATGTTGCTCTGCACCTGCTGGATGCGGTACTGGTTGCGCATCGATTCCGACATCTGTTCGCGGAATTCGGCGTAGGGCTTGCGGAAATATTCCTCAACCTTTTCTTTCGAACCGAGATTGGTTACAAGATAATTCAGACGCTGGTCTACAGCCTGTGCCACCATGGATTCCTGAACTTCCACGGTGTCGATGTCGGCCTGATGCAGAAACAGCTTTTCCAGGGCCAGACGTTCCGGAATCACACAATAGGGGTCGCCTTTCAACGGAGTCTTTTCATAAAGCATCTGCTGATAGGCTTCCTCGATTTCACTTTTATAGATAGGCTGGTCGCCAACCATCCAGGCCACTTCTTCGACAATATTGTTGTTGGCTGCCAGGGCAGCAAGCGCCATGACGGCGGCCAGGGATGCAACGGTTGTTTTCTTGAGTTTCACTTTGGTCAGTTAGGGTGATGAATAACTTCCGGAAGCCGTTTGCGGCCGACCGGACACCGCTTGGCGCGGCAATGGTACAGGCAGTAGTGCCGGTTTTAATCTACAAAGTTAGCGCAAACTTTGCAATTCACAAGTTGAAGCGCCTGAAAGTTTGGTGAATTGGTGTTAACGGTGCTAAAAATCTTCCATGCGGGCTATGCGGACGCCAAATAATTCATAAATTTGTAGGTTAAAAGCAACGAGTTTTTGAATAAACGCTATCACATAAGATGCCAGATTTGAATAATCCCATGTCGGGCGGAGATTTCGATCCCGACAGAACAGACAGATACAGCACCCCTTTTGACAGTGATCCGGATCTGATTGACCGTGGCGCCATCAACCGACGCCGGAATGCAGCTCCGGCAACCACACCGGAACGTCCGGTGCGCCGTCAGCGTCAGGTAGTTGCTGACGATGTGCCTCCGCGGGCCCAGCGACGCGCTCCCGAACTGGAGGCAGCTCCGCGTCAGCCACGTCGTCCAAAGGAACCGGCCAAACCGCGTCGCCCATTCAGGGAATGGGGGATAGTGCGCTTTTTGACCGACCGCCGTTTTCTTGCCGTGGTGGGTGTGGCTCTGGTGTTCCTTGCCGTATATATCGCCATCGCGGCCATTTCGTTCGTGCGCAACGGCGCCGACGATCAGAGCCTGGTAAATACGATGCACGTAAGCCAGATTGTGAATTCAGGAGAAAACACCGGAAATGCAGCCGGCCCGGTTGGGGCCAGGCTTGCTCAGTCGATGTTTGTCGAAGGCCTCGGGATCGGATCTCTCGCCCTGATTGTCTATCTCGGTCTCGTGGGACTGGGGCTGATGGGTTTCAGGAAAACGAACTTCTGGTCGCTGACCTTCAAGACCCTGCTTGTGGCTATTGCCGTCTCGATTGTTTTCGGACTTGTGAGCCTGTGGCTCAATCTTGATGTGAACCTCGGAGGCTACCACGGCAAATATATCAATGTGGCGCTTATCGGCTATCTCGATTGGGTGGGGGCCGCACTTGTGAGCCTGTTGCTCATAGTGGCCGTATTTTATGTGTATATCAATGACCTGATGGGGCTTTATAACCGTTACCGAAGCATACGCAAGGCACAGCGTGACAAGGCCGAACAGCGGCGTCTTGAAATTGAGGCTGACCGCCGCCGGGTGCGTGAGGCCATGGCGCAGGCCGATTCGGAAGAGAATTCTGCCGTAAATCAGGATGAGCAGGATGTGACGAATGAGGCTGAGGCCGGTCCGGCTGAGGAGGCAGTGGAGCCTGTATCGCTCGGATTTGAGGATGCGCCTGCGCAGGAGCATGATATTTACGCCATTGACGGGACATATGCCGAAACGGCCGATGCTGTTCCGGCTGAACTTGAACCCGCTGAGGAAGACACAGAAAGGGCAGAAGCGCCGGTTGTGCAGGAGATGCCTGCCGCCGAACATGTGGTAACCCTTGCCGACCGTATGGCCGGCAAAGTTCCGGAGGCGTCTGTTGAAAAAGTTCCTGAAGAGGCCCCTGCTGAAGCCCCTCAACCCGCCGAAGGCCCGAGCCTTGAGGTGGTGACAAACAAGATTGAGAAGGCCGACAAAGTCAACGACAGTGGCACATTCGACCCCACCGCCGAGCTGTCACGCTACGTGATGCCCGGGCTTGACCTGTTGCGCGATATCAAGGTTAAGACAAACAGTGTCGACCTGGAGGAGCAGGAGGAGAACAAGGACCGCATCACCAAGACACTCAACGATTACGGCATTGCCATAAGTCATATCCATGCAACCGTAGGTCCGACCGTCACTTTGTATGAGATTATTCCGGCAGAAGGTGTGCGCATCGCCAAGATCAAACGATTGGAGGACGATATAGCCATGAGTCTCGCGGCCCTGGGTATCCGCATCATCGCGCCTATCCCCGGCAAAGGCACCATTGGTATCGAAGTGCCGAACAAGGATCCTCAGACGGTGTCCATCCGTTCGATTCTCGGGTCGAAGAAGTTTCAGGAATGCAAATATGAGCTCCCCATGGCCATGGGTGCCACCATCGCAAACGACGTGTATATCGCCGATCTGTGCAAGATGCCACACCTGCTTGTGGCCGGTGCTACAGGTATGGGTAAGTCGGTGGGTCTCAATACCATAATCGCATCGCTTCTTTATAAGAAGCATCCCGCAGAACTGAAGTTCGTGCTGATTGACCCGAAAATGGTGGAATTCAGCCTCTACAGTGTGTTGGAGCGGCATTATCTGGCCAAACTTCCCGACGAAGAGGAGGCTGTGGTGACATCGATGGACAAGGTGCTTGCCACACTCAACTCGCTGTGTGTGGAGATGGACCAGCGTTATCTCCTGCTGCGTGATGCCAACGAACGCACCATCCTTGACTACAACAAGCGTTTCATGGAGAAACGCCTGAATCCTGAGAAAGGCCACCGCTACCTCCCTTACATAGTAATGATTGTCGACGAGTTTGCCGACCTTATAATGACCGCAGGCAAAGAGGTGGAGAAGCCTATCGCACGTATCGCCCAGAAAGCGCGAGCCGTGGGTATGCACATGATCATAGCCACCCAGCGTCCGTCGACCAACGTTATCACAGGTCTGATCAAGGCTAACTTTCCGGGCCGTATTGCATTCCGCGTGAGTCAGATGGTGGACTCCAAGACCATTCTCGACCGCACAGGCGCCAATCAGCTCATCGGGCGCGGCGATATGCTCTTCTCCCATAACGGTTCGCTTGAGCGAGTGCAGTGTGCGTTCATCGACACCCCCGAGGTGCAGGCCATCTGCAGTCATATCGACCGTCAGGCCGGTTTTGAGCACGCCTATTATCTGCCCGAGCCTCAGATGGAACCGGAGACGGCAGGTGGCGTGGGTGCGCTTACCGATCGTGACCCGCTGTTTGAGGAAGCAGCGGAAATTGTGGTGAGCACAGGTCTGGCTTCGACCTCTTCGCTGCAGCGCCGCTATTCCATAGGCTATAACCGAGCCGGAAAGATTATGGATCAGCTTGAGGCCGCCGGCATCGTGGGGCCGTCGCAAGGAGGCAAGCCACGTAATGTGCTGGTGGATTCCATTCAGCTCGGGTCCATCCTCCACACGTTCGAATGACCACCCTCCCTTAAACTCCATATTCCCGCTGTTTGTTGATAAGACAGGAGGGTGGAAAAGATTGATAAAGATAAGATATGCGTTTTACGACCGTAATAATAAAAAAGACAGCCCTATTGCTTGCCGCCGTAGTCATTGCGGCTGCCGGCTGTCATGCTGCCACACCGACTGCCGCGCAACTGTTAGCCCAGGCTGTGGAACAGATAAAGAAATCTCCTTCGCTGCAGGCCACATTCCGGGCTTCCACGCCCGACGGCAGCGCGCAAGGCTCAATACTGCTTAGCGGCAACCGGTTCAAGCTGGACACTGATGAGTTTACAACCTGGTTTGACGGCCGCACACAGTGGGCCTATTCGCGGCGCACAGGTGAGGTGAACATTTCCGAACCGACCTTCGAGGAGCTTGCGCAGATTAACCCCTTTGCAGTAATCGGCTCGCTCAAGGAGGGCTACAACGCCCGACGTGTTAACGCGCCCAAAGGCTCCGACCGGCTCGAGCTGACGCCTAAACGCAAGGGTGGCGATTATGCGAAGGTCACATTGACGCTGAATGCCGCCACGCATTTCCCCTCGGCCATAGAGATTGTGACAACCGACGGTACGAAAATCAATATCGCTGTCACATCGGTTAAAGCCGGCAAAATGCCTGATGCATCGGCGTTTCGCTTCAACAAATCGCTTTATCCCCGTGCCGAGATAGTCGATCTGCGATAACATCACACGGGTCATCCCTGAAATGTATCACTGAAAAAGTATAATTGAAAACAAAATAAAGAAAAACGATATGGCAGAAATAGTTACACGATGCGCCATCATTGGTGGCGGTCCTGCGGGATACACTGCAGCAATCTACGCTTCGCGCGCCAACCTTGCACCTGTCCTTATAGAAGGGATGCAGCCCGGAGGGCAGCTCACCACCACCACCGATGTGGAGAATTTCCCGGGTTTCCCCGAAGGAATCAACGGCACTGAGATGGTGATGCTCATGCGTAAGCAGGCCGAGCGTTTCGGCGCTGACATGCGTACCGGGCAGGTTACGGACCTTGATGTTTCGGAGCGTCCGTTCACCCTGACGCTCGACAATGGCGACGTTGTCAAGGCCCAGACCGTGATTGTGGCCACAGGCGCGTCCGCACGCTATCTCGGGTTGCCCGACGAACAGAAATTCATGGGACTCGGAGTCTCGGCATGCGCCACATGCGACGGGTTCTTCTACCGCAAACGTACGGTAGCCGTGGTTGGCGGGGGCGACACGGCATGTGAAGAGGCCGTATATCTCGCGTCGCTTGCCAAGCAGGTGTATCTGATTGTGCGCAAGCCGTTCCTGCGCGCCACGAAAGTGATGCAGCAGCGTGTCATGGATACCCCCAATATAAAAGTGCTGTTCAACTGCAACACACTGAGTCTTTACGGCGGAGAAGTGCTTGAAGGCGCACAGATTGTGGAGTTCCAGGGCACTGATAAGGAACGCGTGTTCGATTTGCCGCTCGACGGTTTCTTCCTTGCCATCGGACATAATCCCAATACTGATCTGCTCAAAGGGAAAGTGGAACTTGACGCCGCCGGTTTCGTGAAAGTACAGTGGCCTACCACACAGACCAATGTGCCGGGAGTGTTTGCCGCCGGCGACGTGGCCGATCCGCACTATCAGCAGGCTGTCAATGCTGCCGCTTCAGGCTGTCGTGCGGCCATGGATGCCGACCGCTTCCTGCTTGAGCATTGACCTGATAAAACAAATAATCCAAAGAAAAGGAGTTCACATCATGACGAAGATTATCCCCAATCTGGATGACTCGTTGTTCCGCATAGATTTACCCACCCGTTCGCCCAGTGCCGGTGTGCTGCTTGTGGCCGAACCGTTCCTGCGTGAGGAGTATTTCAATCACGCTGTAATCACACTGGTGGAGCATGGTGCCGGGGAATCATCCATGGGGCTTGTGCTTAACAAGCCCTCCGGCTACACTCTGGGTGAAGCGGTTGAAGGGATAGATGATGATGTGGATGCGCCGATTTATTGCGGCGGCCCGGTGTCAACCGACCGTCTGTTCTACATACATTCGCTACCGGAGGAGTTCCCCGGTTCTCATGAACTTGCCGACGATCTCTATATCGGCGGTGATTTCGAGCGGGTGAAGGCTTACGTGAACATGGGATTGCCCACAGAGGGACGCATCCGTTTCTTTGTGGGTTACAGCGGTTGGGATCCCGGACAGCTGGAAGAAGAGATCGCGGCACATACATGGGCTGTTGCGCCGCGCCCGGCAAACAGTGAAATCCTTCGGGAGGATGGCGATTCGTTCTGGTACCGGGTGGTGCGCACAATGGGCTCCTCACATCGCAACTGGCTTGTGCATCCCAAAAATCCGCAGCTCAACTGAATTGTTATACCTTCCTGAGAGAAGCTTCATGTCGAGATAATCCGGAGAAAAAAGGCCTCCGCCACAACATCCCTATGCCGATAATGAGAGGATTTATATATGTATTGGTTGCAGTCGTTGTATTGTGCGTTGCTTCCTGTTCGAAGTCAATGTCACATGATACATCGTTGGACAAGGCAGAGCAGCTGATGCGGAGCAATCCCGACAGCGCATTGGCTATTTTGGAGGCGATAGATCCGTCCGACCTCAAGGTTGATTCCTTAGAAGCAAAATTTTATTACCTCAAGGCTTACGGGCACGTGAGGCGCAATCGTTCCATGATTGAGGACTCATTGATTACCTTTGCCCATAAATATTATCGTGGGAAGGATATAGTGAAAGACATACGGAGTGGCATCGCGCTTGCATTCTACAAGTTTTGGGTTGGTGACACTCCGGGGTCAATCGCAATGCTTGATTCTCTTACAAAGCTGCCGCATGTGCCCGATTCTCTCATGACAGAGGCATTGAGAATCCGAGTCTTGCTCGGTACATCTGAGTATCAAGGTCGTCAAATCATACCATTGGCAAAAAGGCTTCATATACTCGAAAATGATACGCTGAGAAAGATGGAGGCAAAGTATATGCTCTTGGCTGGATATGAGTATGCCGGAGAAATTGACTCTGCCTTATATCTTGTTAACGAGCTTATTGACTATGCTCGTAGCCGCCACTGGGGTGACAAGCAGTTTCTGTTTATGGTTGAACAGGCACAGCTTCTTACTGAATCGGGACACGATGGCGAAAGCGACAGACTTATCGATGAGATATTCAGTAAAGCAGGTCACGACAACGGTGCCGCCGATATGCTCAACTTCCAATATGCCATTAATGCTCTGAACAGAGGAAATGTGAATCTGGCGGCAGATCATCTTAAAACAGCCGACAGCATTGCTGTCAGACTGAGAGGTGATGAAGACGCTTACTTCCGCAGCTATAGCAATCTGCTCCATGCCATGATTGATTTCAGGCAGACCGGACGCATAAAACTGACGCATATCAACAGACTGAACAACCGCCAGAACGAGCGCTTCAACCGCATGAAGGCGTCACAGTGGGAGTCGGAACGGGGTGCGTTGCGTCAGCAGAACCGCGCACTGACGCTGAAAGCCGAAAGCGAGCACAAAACTGTGATAATACTTATTATAAGTCTTGCGGCACTTTTGATTCTTGGCGGCAGTGCATGGATCTTCATAATTCGCCGTCAGCGCGAACGCGACAATGAGGAACGCATCGAGGCGTTGCAGAAAATGGTGGACGAGTACAAATCCGCTCCCTCAAAGGAAACCGATAAAGCTGATTCGACAGCCTTACGAGGAATAATGCTCAAGCAGCTCGGCATAATCAAGATGGTGGCAGAGACTCCGACTGAGCAGAATCGTGAGATGTTGCGTAAAATCTCTGCCATCGATGGCGAAACCAACGGCGGACTCGTTGATTGGGGGAAGGTATTCGAGATTATCGACAGCCTTTATTCCGGGTTTTATAGTAAACTTCACCGTCAATATGGAGAACAACTCACCCCGAAAGAGGAGCAGATTATTGTTCTGATGGTAGCCGGATTCTCGACAAAAGAGATTAGCGTGATAACAGGTCAGACTACCTCCACAATCTATGTCCGCAAATCGTCGATACGAAAGAAGCTCGGAGTGCCCGAAAAGGAAGATATTGTGGAGTTCCTTAAAAACCGGGACAAGGATTAAGAGCCCATTAAGACGACAAAAGGCTTCATTAAGACTTTTAAGAGATGCAACCTCTGATTTTCAGTGGGTTGCATCTTGTGTGTTAAGACTTTTATATTTGGCGTTAAAATCCTTTAGGATATAATTTTGCATCAGTCAAACATAAAAACTGATGCTAAATGAAAACAAGAATTTTTTCATGCATAATGGTATTCATGGCCGTGGTAACGGTCTATGGCCGTGAGATTATCGGTACAGTGGTCGGAGAGAACGACACTCCGCTCGACTATGTCAACGTTGTGTTGTACCAAGACTCAACCTATATAACTGGTACTGTCACCGACCAATCCGGTATGTTCTCTATCCCTACCGATGTCGCAGGAAACCTCACCGCAAAATGTTCTTTTGTCGGTTATGAAACCACGGAGGTTCCGGTCCCGGCTTCGGGCATGATGGGGACAATCAAACTGATGCCCGCTACGGTGGAACTCGGCGAAGTGACTGTCAGCGCCACTCGCCCCTCAACCACGATGAAAGGGAATGCCCTCGTCACCAATGTCGAGGGAAGTTCCCTCGCCATCGCAGGTACGGCCAACGACGTTCTGACACGCGTGCCGATGGTTGTGGAAAACGACGGCAAACTGGAAGTATTCGGCAAAGGAGCACCTGCAATCTACATCAACGGTCGCAAGGTCAACGACATTCAGGAACTCACTCAGCTCAATTCCAATGACATAAAGAATGTCTCGGTAATAACTAATCCCGGCGCGTCTTATGCGGCCAACGTGAAATCTGTAATCATCATTCGGACGAAACCGCCGAAAGGCGATGGATTCAGCGGCACTCTCCGTACAGACAACGGCTTTCAAAACTATTTCCGTACCGGAAACTCAATCGATCTGAAATACCGTACAGGAGGCCTCGAACTCTTCGCCAACTATGGATGGTGGTATGGCAATAACCGCAACGATCGTACGAACGACATGACTACCATCACTTCAGCAGGCAGATACAACCAGTCAATCCATACGATATGGAAGCAATCTTACAACGATATGACGGGGAAAATAGGGTTTTCATATCTGTTCAATGACAGGCACTGCATAGGAGCATATTATCAGAACAGTTGGAACCGCCACCATACAACCGGAACTATTCCGAGCGAAGTATGGCAAAACGGAGTCTTATCTGACCGCTATAATTCTGACGTAAACAATAGATCAACGGCAGTCCCGCGCCATAATGTCAACCTATACTATAACGGCATTGTCGGCAAATTCACTTTCGACTTTAACGCGGATTTTCTTTGGTATAAAAACCGTGAGCTTTCATTGAGTGACGAACTCAGCGAAACAGGGGATAGCCGCAATGTAAGCTCTGAATCGGCCAACCGTAACCGTATGTTTGCCGAGAAATTAGTTGTCAGTCATCCTCTCTGGCAGGGACAGATTAGGTTTGGAGAGGAATACACTAATACACGGACCACGAATCTCTTTACAGCAAACATCCCCGAAGTTCCGGATGCCGACAGCCGTGTGGATGAAAGCAACATCGCCGCTTTTGTGGAGTTCGCAAGGCGATTCGGTCGATTCAACGTCGGTGTCGAACTCCGCTTTGAGCATGTGAAATTCGATTATTACGAGATGGGTGAACATCGTGACGGTCAAAGCAAGACCTATAACAATCTGTTCCCCTCGCTGAATGTATCCACTCAGATAGGTAATGTCCGTATGGGGCTGAACTACTCAGGCAAAACCGTCCGACCCGGTTACGGGCAGCTCGACGGAGCGGTCAGCTATATCAACCGCCTCACATTTGAGACCGGCAACCCCTATCTGCAACCCACAAAAATGCAGACCGTGGAATATATGGCGCAGTGGCGTCAGTTCTTCGCACAGGTGTCTTATATATATTTCAAGGACGGTGTATATCACATCACAGAGCCTTACGGAGCGGACGGAGAGGCAACTATCATCCGTACCGCAAATCTTGCGGGCGCACATGGCGTTATCATTCCAAAACGCCGCGGCGTAGGATTGACCGCTACCGTAGCGAAAACCTCTGCCGGTGCAGTGGAATATATGCCGGTAGTCCGCGTAGCAAATATCGTCTCCACCATTGAGGAACTCAAGCAGAAAGGCCTTTGGATTTTCTGCGCCGATATGGACGGTCAGCCATGGTGTTCCACCGATATGGGCGGACCAATCGGAATTGTTGTCGGTGCCGAAGGCAGCGGTGTCAGCCGTCTGACCAAAGAGCACTGTGACTTTGTGGTATCCCTCCCGATGAACG
>ERZ837910.3573-NODE-3573-length-16646-cov-5.282985_pt1 | contig 16646 bp, 7 predicted proteins | sample MGYA00519940_ERZ837910 | MGnify/ENA primary metagenome ERZ837910 (study PRJEB31850, sample SAMEA3708825) | human gut metagenome | biome: human gut; feature: human-associated habitat; material: faeces | place: China | collected 2014 ... | reverse complement strand
GGATTGCCGCCGGTATAGCCATTCACCTTGTAAGCAGTGGTGGAGTCAATCACGGGATCCGTGCCGTCGTCGTAGCCCTTGAGCCAGGTCACGGTGATCATCTTGGGGACGGGGGTGTACTCGGCCCTGTAGGTGACATCACCGTCTTTAACAGACTTAGTCCAGCTGTTGAAGGCATAGGTGAAATTGTCATCTTCGGGTCGTGTCGGATCATTTTGAGTATCTGCTGCAGGAATATTCTCTTCGCCAACAACAGTGGTCGTATAGAGTTCATCGCCATTCCAATTAACCCATGTTACGGTGTACTTGGGGATTGCCGTATAGGTTGCCCTGTAGGTTATATCGCCAGCATTGGTTGTGCTGTCAACAACCCATCCGGCAAACTCGTAGGTGTTGTCGTCGTCCTCGGCCTTTGTTGGAACAGTGCCGACGTATTCAGGCTCGCTAGCGGTCAGGCCATCGTCGCTCAGCTTGAAATCTGCCTTGGCGAGCTCGGTGCCGTCTTCGTCTATCCAACGAGCGGTGAGAAGCCTCCACGTGGCGGTGATGGTAACGCTGTCCTTATCGTAGACGGGCAGTCCCCATCCGAGGAACTCGTAGCCAGCGCGCGACGGGTTGGCGGGATTTGCCAGGGCCTTCGCGTTATCCTCGGTGTCGTCGGCCGTGTCGCCCTTCAGGACTTTGCCCTCTTGAAGTACCTGGGAAGTATAGCCATCGAACCAGTAGACAGGGCAGCTGGGAAGCATGGGGATGGGCCTCTCTTGCACATAACCGCAATCAACGCAGCTACGCGACTCGAGACCTTCGGAATCGATCGTTGCCTCGGTCACGACTTTCCACTCGGTGAAATCGTGTGCGGCATATTCAACGCCGCCCTTCTCTTCGCCACTGCACCACTCGCACACTTTCTTGTGCTGCGCATCGTCGGCAAAGATCCACTCGACCTTTTCAAGACTATGTCCATGGGCCGGAGTCTCGGTCTTCGAAATGATCGTTTTGCAAACCGGGCAGCTCTTCGTGTAGGCACCGGGTTTCGTGCAGGTGGCAGTGGCAACATCCTCGTACACCCAGTGACCATCGTTTTCCGCCCAGTCCTCATGCTCGCAGTAGACCGTCAGGGTGCCAAACTCTTCATTAACAACTCGATAGTCGTTCTCGATAAAAGAAGACTTATAGGCGACCGTGTACTCCATATTGGCTGACGTTCCGACCTCCGTTTGGGATGAAGTGGTCGTCACTGTTACAGTCCCGGTGTCATCAGAATCATGGTTCATGAGCAGGCCCTCAACGTGACCAGGCGCCGTGAGTGGGGTGCCATCGTATTTCTTCTTGGCAGAATCGGTCACAACAGTGAGAGGAGCGGGGGAGATGTTGTATTCGAGACTCGCGATTTCCTTGCCGTCGACAAAAACATGGCAATTGTATTTTCCGGCGTGGAACCATAGCTTGTCGTGCCCATCTTCGGAAGACCATGTGTATGTATAGTCCTTCGATTCGAGTTGCTGGCCGTTCTTGGTGACGATAACTTCAGGTTCCTGCTGAAGAGCGTTATAGGTTGCGGAACTTGACGAAAGCCTCGCCGCGAGTCCCGTAACAGGATCCTCTTGACCTTCGTTTTGCTTCTGCTGCTCGTCCTTCTCGTTCTCGAGCGCGAGCGTGGTGATTTCGGCCTTCTCTATGACCTTGGTGCTATCCTCCTGGCCGGAAGACTTCTCCTTCTTCTCCTTCTCCGCCTCCTGCATCAACTCGGAGTCGGTACTCGAGCCGAGCGCGGCGCTTGCAATGGGGATGATGGTGAGAGTCGACACGGCAAACACGATGGCGATAAAGCCCGAGAGGCACTTGCCCCATACCGTATCCTTTGGTTCCCTGTACTTCCTCTGTTGCTTCATGTGCTTCACCAGCCTTCCCTCGGTCCCCTGCTTCTATCCTCGCGCCAACGGCATCGCGGGGCATGCGCCCACGCGTACGACGCGTATGTAAACGGGATGGCCGTAGTATATTGACGGGGCAATTTCCGCGCTGAGCTGGGATTTCTCCGAAAGACGCCAATATGGCTCCAGGGTTATGACAGGGTAAATGACCATTGCTTTGACCAGCGCGTTTCGGCAACCCGCCAGGTGATCAGTGACGGGCACATTTACTAAATGAACGTCATTTGACATTGTATTGATTGTGTACTGAGAGGAAAAAGGGCGTACTATTGACCGTGTTCCTCTCCCGGACACCCGTGGAGACAGGGAAAGGCACCGGACAGCAAGGACGGCGCACATGCAGACGCAAAGCTCACCCATAGTAGCGTATCGCGATCACTGGACTTCCGAGTGCATTGCGCTCATCTGCGGAATCGCCAATGCGGGCGGCGGAACCCTTGTCATAGAGTCGAGCGAGAAAGCCTACACGACCGGTCGGCGCAAGCTGAGGCGCCCATTTGAGCAGATCCCCAAGCTCGTCGAAAAGGAGCTGGGCCTGCAATGCACGACCGAACCCGTACTCGACGGCACGGCGCTGTGCCTGGAAACGACCGTTCCGGCAGCGGCAAAGCCCCTCGCCTATGACGGCACGTACTGGCTCTACGCCGGCAACGCGAACATTCGCTCGACCCGCAAGACAATCGAAGGGGTCCTGTCAAACGCCCCCGGCGACACCGGATCATTCGATACGCCCTGGGAGATGCGACCCCAGACCGGAGTCAAGCTCGAGGATCTGAACGCCCGGGTGTTCCTCACGATCGCGGCGCTGAAGACCGAAACATCCGACTTGCCCATGGACCCGCTGGGGGCCGTGTTCGAGCATCGTCTGGCCCACCTGAATCTGGAAGACCCACAGACCCAGGCCATAACGAACGCCGGCGTTCTGCTCCTGCACAACCAGCCCGATGCGATCATACCCGGTGCCCTGGTGCAGCTGCGACTCCTCGCGCAAGACGAGCGGGTCGTGCTGCACGACGAGGTGAGCGGCCCCCTGCTCCGGCAAATCAAGGAGACGTCGCGTCTGCTCTTCGAGCAGTACCTGCCCATGGCAATCGCCGCCTCTGGATCGATGAACGATCCCGCTGCGGGTCTGAACTTTCCGTCCCGCGAGGCCGTGCGCGAAGCCCTGCTGGGGGCACTGGCGCACAAGGACTACGCATGCGGCCAGCCGGTGAGCGTCGACGTCTTTCCCAGCCGCATGATCATACGAAACCCCACGGAGGCAGGCGTGCCCAGCCTTGCAGCTGGCGAGGATTCCGAAGTCCCGGCCATTGTCGCAAATCCCGTTCTCACCAGGGCCATGCGTCTCGTCGGCATCATGGATGACCGGGACGTCGATTACGAGCGGATCATCCAGAAGAACCTCGAGGTCGGACTCGATGCTCCCCTTCTCGAACAGGATGACGGCGAGACGTCAATCACCTTTCCCCTGGATTCGGAGAAAAGGCGGCAAATGAGCACCCCCCCCCCCTGCGCGTGATTTTGACTCCGAATCCCCGGCACCAGCTAACCGCGTGACCAACGTCTCCAATATCGAGAACCCCGAATCCAAACCCAGGTACACGCCCTTCTCGGCACGCTCCATCGCGGCTGCCAACGAGCTCGACCTCACCTCGACCGACGAGTACGTCTTGCGCGTGCTGCACACCAACGGCCGTGCGACAGCGGTGCGCATAGCAAACGTGCTGGGCGTGAGCGAGAGCACCGTGCGACGGGCGTTCAGGAAGCTGAAGAAGCACGGCCTCATCGACCGCATAGGGTCGGACAAGGCCGGCTACTGGCACGTGAACGTGTAGGAGGCGTGGTATACTACAGCCAGCGGATGCCCGCGACTGTTGCGTCGGGCAACGCCGTTTTAAGAGAGACCGCTAGCGCCTACGAACGCTGGCGGTCATCCTTTTTCCGAGCGCCGCTCGGAGTCTTGGACACGAATCTGATGATCGTCCCCGCAAGCCCGGCCAGCATCGTGGCCAGCTTGAGAATCTGAATCAAGAGGTCCATGGGCACCACCTCCCTCCTTGGGGAAGGCGTTGCCGACTCGCGGGACTTACAACCGCTGACCTGCGGATATCATACCATATATACGAACATGTGTTCGTGTTTTCGTAATATCGATTTCGGTAGAGCGATCTGGGAAGCCCCAATAACGCGAGGGAGGCGGCCCGAAGGCCGCCTCCCGGTGGAGCTATGTCGCTTGCGCGTCGCTAATTATCTTGCGCTACATCGCCTGGAAGGCGTTGCCAGCTGCGGGGTTCTTCTCCGCGGCGGCGTCATACTTCCTGCCACCCATGATGTCGCCCTCGAAGTCGTCCATGTCACGGATGCCGTGGCGGCGGCGGTAGAGCACCGCGAGGCCGTAGACGATGGTGACCAGGGCGCCGAAGATCATCAGCCAGTGGGTCCAGCAGTGGATCTCCTCGAAGGCGGCGAGGGCGTTCTCGTCGTCATCGATGGTCGCCAGGGGCACGCCATCGTCGAGGATGGTGGCGGCGGCAGCTGCGGCAGCCGCGGGAGCGGCGGCGGCAACCGGTGCCAGCGGGGCAGCGGCTGCAGGTGTGGCATCAGGCGCAGCCGCGGGGAGCGCGGTGAAGGCGATGACGAAGGCCGTATCATCGGTGAGCTCCATGTTGGCGAGCGGCTCGTTGTTCCAAACGCCGTTGCCGTAACCGTCGTCGGCGGTCGCACCAGGAATCTGGGCCGCGGTCAGGACAGCCACGCCGTCCTCGGCCAGATTGCCGGCAGCATCGTACTTGTTGAGCACGTAGCGGGCAGGACCGTCGATGGTGCCAGCGATGGCCGCGTAGGTCACGACGAGCTGGTACTTGTCGGCGATACCGTCAGGGGCGTTGTTGCCGGGGTCGGTCGGATCGGTGCCGATGACATCCAGTGCCCAGTTGGCGATGAAGGTGTACTCGGTGTTGCCCTGGAGCACGCGAGTCAGGTTGGAGGCAACTGCGTTACCGCCCTCGGTCCAACCGTCGAATACGAAGCCAGCAGTCGGGTTAGTAACCACGCCATCGAAGATGTTCACGGTGCCGGAGGTCGCGTTGTTGGCGAAGGTAACGACCTTCTGCGCAAGGTTAACGGTGCCCTGGACATCGTTGGCGCTCTCGTAGTTGACGACGGCCTGGTACTTGTCGGGGATGCCGTCACCAGGGTTCTCGCCACCATTGTTGTCGTTATTAGGATCGGTGATGACATCAACGGCGTAGGTCAGGTTGATGATGTTGTCATCCCCGACCGCCCCAATAACCAGCTGCTCCGTGTTAGCACGCTCGAAGACATAGCCCTTGATGGCAATGACCTCGTCAGAGGAGCTGATGACGCTCTCAAACTTCTGGGGAGCACCGGTCTTGGGGTCGAGCAAAGTGTTCCCATCCTCGTCAACATAGTTAACGGTGTAGGGGAAAGAACCGATGACGTAGTCGACGCGGATGACGTTGGCCTCGCCCGTGGCGGCCTCGGCGGCGACGGAGAAGGAGGCGTCGATGGAGTCGAGCGTGGTCGTGCCGGTGTAGCCGACGTACTTGTCGGCGACGTTGATGGCGGACTTGTCGACCGCGACCGTGGTCTCCTCGCCGATCCAGCCCTCGGCGCTGACGACGGCGTCGCTCTCGGCGAGCACGCCGTCCTTGTAGTAGTCGACGCGGTAGCTCACTGCGTGCTTGGCGTCGTTGTCCTTGACGTAGTCGACGCGGATGACGTTGGCCTCGCCCGTGGCGGCCTCGGCGGCGACGGAGAAGGAGGCGTCGATGGAGTCGAGCGTGGTCGTGCCGGTGTAGCCGACGTACTTGTCGGCGACGTTGATGGCGGACTTGTCGACCGCGACCGTGGTCTCCTCGCCGATCCAGCCCTCGGCGCTGACGACGGCGTCGCTCTCGGCGAGCACGCCGTCCTTGTAGTAGTCGACGCGGTAGCTCACTGCGTGCTTGGCGTCGTTGTTGGGAATCCACTTGGCGGTAATGATGTAGTCGCCATTCCCATCATCAACAGGATCGTTCCATCCGCCAAACGTGTAGCCAGGGCGAGTTGGGTTATCCGCAGGATTGGTCAGAGTTGGGTTCTTCTCGAAGCCAACCGCTGTCTGAATGGCGTCGCCATCATCGATAGCCTTCCAGGTGTACTTTACGATTTTGGCGGCAGCGTCAAGATGCCAGGTAACGGTGACATACTTCAGGCTATTGCCTTTGTACATTTCTGCCCAGACGCCCTTCGCGCCGGAGTAATCATTTGCACCATCTGATGTTTTCAGGCTCCAGCTGCTTACTACATCCAAGGGGAAGTTGTTCTCGTTGTAGCGGGTCATGTTTACAGCTGAGCTTGCCACCCTGCTTTTATCTTCTTCGCTAGCAGAAATCCCAAGCTGCTGGCTCGTTGTGGGAGGCGTGGGCATCGCGTTCGCAAGCTCGCCAAGGGTGTACCATTTTTTATCTTCATTTCCATTCAGGACAATGCCCAAAGATTGGATTAGTGCGTCGGCCTGGCTCCTGAGATCTGTGTCATTTATTACGCTATTCGAGCGATCAATTTCTGCATAAACGTATACGGGGTATATGGTTCCGGTCTCAGGCGCATTGGTAACCGTAACAGTGAAAGATTCCTCTTTTTGACCACGGTCGATGTAGGCATGAGTGATAGTCACGGTACCCGCAGACTTACCAGTCACGGTAGCCGTTTTGCCGCTGCCACTCACCGTTGCAATTTTAGAATCACTTGAACTCCAAGAATGCCAGGAGTTCCCTTGGTTGGACATAAGGGTGATCTTTTTTCCGACAGCTACCAGTTGCTCGCCAGTCACATCTAACGTCGAGGTGCCGCCAAAAACGCTGTCGATAATGTTGGTGACAACGCTCTTGGCCATCTCCATCTTCTCGCCCAGCTCGGTGGAGGGAGCGGGGGTGGAAGGCTCGGCAGCGTCAGTATTGGCGGAGCCGGCGACGGCCTCGGCAGTCACGACGATGGTGGCACCGTCCGCGACCCTATCGGCGGCGACGGTGTACTCGCCGGCGTTGGGGGTGAGCGTCGTCTCGCCCTTGGCATCGGCCAGCTTGACGGCAGCCGCGCCCAGCGTAAAGCCATCGGCGGCCTTTACCGTGAACTTCACATCCTTGTCGGCCGGAACGACGAGCTCGGTCGCGACATCATTGCCGTTGTAGGTGACCGTGGCGTTCTGCGCTTTTACTTTGAGCGTCACGTCGGCCGGAGCGGCATCATCGGCATCGGCATCGTCCTCGACGCTGGCGATGCTGAGCAGCTCGACGGGCTCGAGCTTCTGCTCATCGGCGGCAGGCTCGGCGACCTTCTCGTCCTTGCCGGAGGTCTGGTCGGCCAGCTCCTCCTGCTGCTGAATCTGCGCCTCGTTGGGTTCACCGTTGATCGCGCTTGCGATCGGAATGAGGGTGAGGGTCGACATAGCGAACACCACCGCCATGAAACCCGACAGGAACTTACCCCAGAGGGTATCCTGTGGCTCCTTGTACCTACGTTGTTGCTTCATGTGACTCCACCAACCTTCCCTTGGCCCTACTCACGGCTACACATGTTGCGTCACCCGCGGGAACGGCTTGCGCGCGCATGACATGTATAAAATGGAATGGCAGAAGTATATAAATGTGCGAATTTCCTTGCTGACCTTGGGTTTTAGCTATCTTGGTCATTTTGGGAAGATAGTTCGGAGATGCCGGTAAACGAATGCTCTGACCGGGGGGTTCGCGTTACCCCATCAAAGCCCCATTCATAACATGCTGCGGCAAATGCTAGGTATATGCTAGGGCATTAGGTGGGTATCGAGCGGATAAGGGGCGGTATCCTGCAAACGCTCTCGCATCACCCGCGAGGGTGACATGGTACCGAGGACGAAGGCGCTAAGCCCATGGACACGCAGGAAACACCCCTTGTGGTCTATCGCGACCACTGGACCCCCGAATACATCACCCTCGTCTGCGGAATTGCCAATGCCGGCGGCGGCACGCTGGTCATAGAGTCAAACGACAACATATACACCACCGGACACCGCAAGATGCGACGCCCCTTCGAGCAGATTCCCCGTATCATTGAGCGTGACCTGGGGATTCAGTGCACCACCGAGCCGGTGCTCGATGGAATCAACCTGTACCTGGAGATTCTCGTTCCGCATGTTGCCGAGCCGCTGACCTACGAGGGCGAGTACTGGCTGTACTCGGAAGGCCACAACACGCGCTCGACCCGCGAGGCCGTCTGGGCCTCCCTCAACGGCGCCGCCACCCAACAGGACACGGAGACAGGCGACACCCTTTCCTGGGAGATGCGCCCTCAACCCTACGTCGAACAAGGGCAGTTGAACGCCCGCCAGTTCCTGGCACTTGGACTGCTCAAGATCGATGCGCCCGACCCACCCACGAGCAGTGTCGAGACGGCGATCTTGCGACGTCTCGACTACCTGAACCTGCGTGGCACGCGGGGCGAGGGCATAACGAACGCCGCCATCGTGCTCCTGCACAACCATCCCGAAACCATCATCCCCGGCGCGACGGTGCAATTGGAGCTCGTGGCCCAGGACAATCACGCGTTGCTGCGCAACGAGGTAGGCGGCGGTATCAGCTGCCAGGTTGAGGAGTCGCTACGCCTGCTCTTCGAACAGTACCTACCCATGGCGGTGGCGACGTCCACCACCACGGAAAACCCCGTCATAGCATTCAACTTCCCGCCCCAGGAGGCCGTCCACGACGTGCTGCTCGATGCCATCGTGGGCAAGAACTACGAGACCGGCCAGCCCGTGCGCGTTAGCGTGCACCCGGACAAGCTCATCATCTCGATGCCATGTGGCGGCATCGAAACGCCTGGCGGAGCAAACCCCGTGCTCGCGCGGGCGTTGCACCTCATGGGTTACCTGGACAGTCAGAACGCGAACTTCGAGCGTGCCGTACTGCGCTGCGGCGACATGGGGGCGCCATTGCCGGTTATCGAGCATGGTTCCCGTGAGACGACGGTGACATTCTCGTTGGATTCGCAGAAAACGTGGCAAATGAGCACCCCCCCCCCTGCGCAAAATTTGGCCCGCAAGCCGCTACCGGGCAACTTCTCGTCGACGCCGGAGAGCGGAATCGTCGGACTGGGCGAGGCGGCGCCCAAGGACGCGCCCTTCTCGGCACGATCCATCGCCGCGGCAAACAACCTGGACTTCACGTCGACCGACGAGTACGTGCTGCGCGTGCTGCACACCAACGGCCGTGCGACGGCGGTGCGCATTGCCGGCGTGCTCGGCGTGAGCGAGAGCACGATACGACGCTCGTTTCGCAAGCTGCGCGAGTACGGGCTCATCGAGCGCGTGGGGTCGGACAAGGCCGGCTACTGGCGCGTTAATTCGTGAGGGTTTGGTTGTTCGCAGCACCTAGCGGCCGCTGATGTGGCTTTCGAAGCAGTCGATCCTGCGAACCTCGTCACGACGACGCTTGACCACGGTCAGGCCGCATGCGGCGACCACGGCGAGCACGGCGACGAGAACTGCCCCCTGCGCCCAGCTAAACTGGCTTTCCTCCTTGGCGAAGGAGGCGAGCGGGGTCTCCTCGTCGGCTATCGCCTCTGCGGTTGGCGTGCTAGCGGACACGGTCATGTTCTCGATGGGGACGGCCGGGCCCGTGGGCGTGCTAGCGGTCTGGATTGGTGCGACGGTGCCCTCGACGGCATGTGCGCTCGGGATGATGGCGATGGCGAACGTCAGGGTGAGCGCCATGACCAGCGCGAGAATCACCGTGACGAATTGGTTGTGCGTCGTGGGGCGTGCTTGTGCCGCGTTTTCCGTTTTCTTCATGGCTTCCCCTGCCCTTCCTGGTCAACCTGCGTTGCGAGAAAGCGACTCGCAAACAGGACGTTCGCAAGATGACGAGCACATTGTACTTGCTGACGGCCGGAATGTCATCATTTGAGTTGGAGGAGATACGAGTGACAAAACGCGCCGGGGTTGTTTCGTCACGTTTGGGGGCGGTGGTGTATGGCCGGATATGTTGCATGGTATACTACAGCCAGCGGATGCCCGCGACGTGGATGTCGGGCAACGCCGTTGGTTTGAATGACCGCCTAACGCCTACGGGCGCTGGCGGTCATCCTTTTTCCGAGCGCCGCTCGGAGTCTTGGACACGAATCTGATGATCGTCCCCGCAAGCCCGGCCAGCATCGTGGCCAGCTTGAGAATCTGAATCAAGAGGTCCATGGGCACCACCTCCCTCCTTGGGGAAGGCGTTGCCGACTCGCGGGACTTACAACCGCTGACCTGCGGATATCATACCATATATACGAACATCTGTTCGTGTTTTTACAGCGTCGGTTTCGGTTGTGCGATCTGGGACTCCCAACGCGAGGGAGGCGGCCCGAAGACCGCCTCCCTGGTAGAGCTGTGTCGCTTACGCGTCGCTAGCTAGCTCGCGCTACATCGCCTGGAAGGCTCCGTTTGCGGCAGGATCGGATGCCTGGCGGGCACTGTAGCGCCTGCTGCCGTCCATGATGTCATCCTCGAAGTCGTCCATGTCGCGGGCGCTGTGGCGACGGGCGTACAGCACGCCCAGGCCGTAGACGATGGTGACGAGCGCGCCGAAGAGCATCAGCCAGTGCGTCCAGCAGTGGATCTCCTCGAAGGCGGCCAGCGCGTTGGCGTCGTCGTCGATGGCCTCGGGAGTGGTGATGGCGGCCAGCGGATTACCGTCATCCGCGATGGCCTCGACGGCCGCGGCAGCTGCAGCGGCTGCTGCGGGAGTCGCCACAGCGGGAACGACGCCCTCACCCGGCGTAACCGGAACGGTCGGGGTCGTAGTGCCGCCGCCCGGCGTGGTCGGAGTAGTGGGGTTGGTGGGATCGGTCGGATTCGTTGGTTCGGTCGGGACGACCGGAACGGTCGGCTCGTCAGGCTCATCGATCGGGGCAAGCGCGTAGGCAACCACGATAGTATGTCCCCTCGTCACTGCATTGAAGGTAAAGGTGCCGTCAGCCGATAGGGCCGCTGGATTGCCGTCAACCGTCACACCTGCGAGGACATAGCCCTCGTTGGGGGTGAAGGTGTAGGTGACATCACCACCATAATTCACCGTAGTGCCCACAGTAGCTGCATCACTCGTGCCGTTAGCAACCTGCACATCGATGTCAAAGGAGCGTAGTTTCCACCCCGCGGTGTAGGTGTAGGTGTTACCCCCCTGCACTGCAAGCTCCACGTTCGGGTCACTATCCCATGCGTCGAACTCGTGGCTTGCGGCCGGCGTCAGGGTGATTCCCTCGGCACCCGGAGTGACGATCGCGGTCTCGACATAGCTACCATCGACATCAGCGAGAGTAATGACCTTGGACGTGGTTCCGGCAACGGTGCCTTGCGCGTCATCGGCGCTGGTGTAGTTGATGGTAACCTGGTACTTGTCGGCGACGCCGTCGGGGTGCTCAACGTTACCGGGGTTGGCGGGATCGTTACCGACTTCGTCGAGGTCGTAGTAGACGCTCACGACGTTCTGGCCGGGATCGCCCGCGACGACGGTGGCGTTGTTGTTGTCGACGCGATCGAGCACATAGCTGCGGCCCCCGAAGGTCGTGGAGGGCGCCGCCTCGACGTCGATCGTCCCGCCAACGCCGACGTTGGCGTCGACAGCGGTACCGAGCATTCCGTCATAGTAGTAGGCGACGAAGCCGTTGCCCCAGCTGGCAACGAAAGCCGCGCCCTCGGGGCCAACCGTCACACCGACGGGATTCTGGGCGCTCCAGGCGGGAGTGCCAGCGTAGCCCTCGGCGGCGGCTGTCGCGGGGACATCGGTCTCGGTCAGCGTGTAGGTGCCGTCGACCGCGTTGTTTCCGGCTGCGTCCTTCAGAGTGACGACGTAGTCGAGCTGCGTCCTGCCACCAACCGTGCCACCGACGCCGGCGAAGGTCACGACGGCCTGATACTTGTCAGCGATGCCGTCACCAATATTGTCTGGATCGTTACCCAGGACATCCTCATCCTCAGTGAACTCGGGAGTGAAGGTGATAATCGTGCCATCCTCATTGGCCTCGGGATCGGACCACTTGTCAAACTCGTATACCTTGCCATCGGCGGCAGGCTTGGTCGGCAAACTGCCATCAAATTCCGGAACCGCATTCAGGCATTTAGACTGGGTTACATTCTTGATTTCGTTACCCAGGGCATCAAGCCAGCGATAGGTTACCTGAGGTCCATGGAGGTAGATATAGGGCTCGTTATCCATGGACCACTTGCCGGCGCTGTAGGTAAAGTTCACCACAAGAGGCTCGGTGGTCTTGCCGCTCTTCATGTGGTCGTAGTCAACGGAGTCGCGGTGCTCCTTGAGCCAGTCGCTGTCCAGGGCGGCCCAGTTATCCACATTAACCGTCAGGTACCAGTGATAATTACCGTCTTCGCCCTTGGTAACCTTGGCGCTGCGATCACACCACTCGCCACCATAGCCAAGGTCCCAGGTCAGATTATGCTCGCTGTTGTCCTCACAAACGATATGCAGCCTGCCATCCATAGCTTTGATCTCAGTGGTCGTGGGCGCGTCGGGGATGTCTTCCGTCCAGTGGGCATACATCTCGTAACTCACCGATGAAGTGTCCCAACTCGTTGCTGTAAACACGAACTCTGCACCGCTATCATATCTCGCCCCGGCCGGGCCGATGGTCCAATGAGAGAAGGTGTAGCCCTCGCGAGTGGGGATTTGGCTAGAGATTTGCGTGGTGTAGGTGAGTGACGTGACGTCGGCAGACTGCTCTGCCGGCATATTCTCAACTTCGTCGGTGGTGCCGCTATGGTACCTCAGAGTGTACTTAATGGGATGACCTGCTATCCATTTTGCCGTAATGGTGATATTGCCACTGCTGTCCCTCTTAGAGTCCCAACCATTGAAGATATATCCATCGCGAGTGGGGTCATCGGGATACAGGCCGTGGAGATCCTCGTCAGTGATATCTTTTGCGACGGTCTCGGTCTTTATCGGAGTGTTGGTATAGCCATCCATCCAGGTTGCGGTTATCTTGGCTTCTTGCCAGCGGATGGTAATGTTGCCGTTCTCGTCAAGCTTGGGATTGGACCATTCGCCCGTAGTGCTGAGATCTGTAGGATACAAATCGCGATAATCGGTGCCTTCGGGGATGGTCTCCTGCTTGATTTGGGTGCCATCTTCCTTTAACCAAGTTACGGTCACCATATTGATTTCGTACGTGTTCTTGACGGAGAGCGTCTTTCTAAATGTCGCACCATCCATCGTAAACGTCACGGTATTCGCAATTGAGATGGCATCAGCAGGGTAGAAAGACTTGAAGGACTTCCAGGTGTGACCATCGACCTTGGCTGTATCAGTATCCTCGATAATCTGGATGACGTTCTTGTAGCGTGCGCGCTCTGGATCGTCGTTGTCATACCCCGTAAAATCCCAGACGGTGGGGCTAATCTTACCGCTGTAGGTACCATTGTTGTTCTTGGCAAGCGTGACTTTTCCGGTTTCGACGTTGCCAACTTGATTGCCGTCCTTGGTGCGCCATGCCTTGTAGGTCAGGGACACCTGAGGGCCTTCCACGCCGGTGAGAAGGCCGCTGAAGTGCTTCTCGACCGTAAAATCACCCGTTTGCGTTGAAGGGTCGGTGGCTTTCCATATCGCGTAGAGGGTACTGGTTCCTCCTCTTACCGCATTCGTCTGCTTGCCAGGCTTGATGAGCCACCCCGCATCAGGGGATGTGCTTGGGTCGTATGCCCATCCCATGAATTCATAGCCATCACGTTGGGGGATATTCGTAGATACATTGAAGTTGTAGTTGCCGGCAAGTTCCTCGTCGTTCGCAGTCCAGTTCAGAGCCTGGGGATTGGGAGAGGGCATATTGGTTACGACGTCGCTTGTGTTCTTGCTGTAAGTGACGTTGGCCGAGTAGGTCGTAGTTACCGTCCGCTTGTAGGTCAGGGTGATGGTGCCCTGATTTCCGGTTGCGCCTTTGGACACTCTAACGATATAAGGATTATAAGAGTCGGTGCTGTAGGTGTTCCCGTTATAAGTCTTCACCCAGTAGTCAGTCGCATAATGACTTTTTGGCGTAGAGCTAGAAGATGGAGTTGCAGCGGGATAGGTGGTCTGCGTACCGTCATAGCTTCCATTCGTGTAATACTTGTGAACAACCGTGATGTAGGGGCTTTCACCCTGATTGCCGCCGCCGGTACCAGTTCCACCACCAGTACTTGTACCAGTACTTGATTCGGCAACATAAATATCCATGTAAATCGTACCAGAGGGATTCCACCAGTCACCGGGTTGCGAAACCGAGCTCGTCCCCATGCCGCCACCGTCACGGCAGCTGTAATACTTGAAGGTGAGACCATTCGCCAAGCTGGTATACATCGAAGGCTGACCCACCGTCGTTCCGGACAGGGCGTCAAACGTAAACGTTTTTCCCTTGGCATAGCCCGCTGAGGGGTTGGTCTTGCCATCGCTATAGACAACCCTCACGTTGGGTGTGCGCTCAGCCGCGACAGCTCGGGTCTGGAGTGAGAATGTCGTTGCCGTCTCGATGGGCTGGTTTGCCGGAACCTCAGACTGTGGTGTCAGAGCACCCGTCTTGCCCTCTGCCTCATTGGCCGCTTCCTTCGCGGCAGCGGCTGCAGCAGCATCGGCCTGCTCGTTGGCAGGACTATCCAATGCTCCCGCAAGGGGAATGATGGTGAGAGTCGACATGGCAAACACGATGGCGATAAACGTCGTCAGACATTTACCCCATAGCGTGTCTTTCGGTTCTCTGTACTTCTTTCTTTGTTGGTCCATGCGCCTCCACCAGCCTTTCCTCGTACTCATTTGCGGCGACGACACTATATAAGAAGGTTTGACTGGGTAAAAATCGGCATTTTCGCTCGATATATGCTCTGACCGTGAGGTATTCGCAAAATCAGCCTTTTGACCGGGAGCTTTTCGTGTCACTTGCCCTGTCATATATCTGTGTCTCCTCAGGAATTGTCCTTCATTTGTCTGTGTTTTGACATGGTAACGCCATGCTATTAAAATGAACGCGCTGGTTGCTGAAGGAGCCCTCGGGGCTGACGAAAACAGGCAGGTACCGTACGAAACACGGAGGTCACCATGGAGAGCAAGGCCATCACCGTGAACATCCCCCGTTGGGAGACGGACTCTCTGGAGCTGATCTGCGGCATCGCGAATGCCGGCGGCGGGTACGTGCTCCTTCCCACCTCGCAAAAGGACTATTCCTCGGGTTTGCGGCGCGCCAGGCGCAAGTTCGAGAGTATTCCCGATTCCATAACGCAGGACCTCGGCCTCACGTGTCCCATCACCCCCGTGATGGAGGGCAACGAGTTCTTCCTCGAGATAGACGTCCCGGCCGCACAGGAGCCCCTGGCGCTGCACGGCGTCTACTGGCTCTACGAAGACGGGATCAACACGCGCCAGACCTACGAGTCGATATCGCGCAGCTGGCGTGACGAGGCGACCACTCCATGGGAGCTCAAGACGCTGCCTTATGTCGAGGACGAGGACCTGTCCGGCGAGGCCCTAGTCGCCATCGCGGGCATCCCGCTTTCCAACATGGACGCGACCAGCGGAACCTTGACGGACACTGTCAAGAGCAGGCTCGACCATCTAGGGCTCACGCATCCACGGACGGGAAAGGTCAACAACGCCGCCGCGGTCCTATTGTGCGCGAACCCCGCCCGCTTCGTGCCGGGCGCCACGGTGCACATCGAGTCCTTCGAGGTCGACGGATCACCGGCGGGGCTCGAAGACGAGGTGATCGGGCCGCTCCCGCAGCAGATAGACGATACGGTGCGACTGATCATGGATACGTACCTGCCGTCCATCTCGACGGCAAGGGCGTTCACCAACGCTTGCCCACCCGAGTCGGCCGTACGCGAGGCGGTGACGAACGCCCTGCTCCACAAGGATTACGCAAGCGGCGTGCCCGTGCGCATCACTGTCTCACCCCAGCGCCTCGTCATACAGAACGTCGGTGCCGTTCCCGCCGCTTGGACCGAGGAAGACTTCGTGCGCGAGCATGCCCCACATTTCCGAAACCCCGTGCTCGCGAGCGCGGCGCGGCTGCTGGAAATCACCCCGGGTTGGGGCGAGGGTGTGAGGACGATGCGCGAGGGTTGCATTCAGGCGGGCGCCGAGCTCCCCAACTTCGACCTGTCGCCGGAGCACACCGCCGTGGTGTTTCCATTACCCGCGACGAAACGCGGTGCCGCCGCCGTACGCGCGAAGGCGGGGGGCAAGACGAGGGCCGAGAGTAGTCGTGATCGCAAGGCGACGACTCCGCAGGCCACCGGTGATGGAGCGCGGCGGGCGACGTTCGCGGAACGCTCCCTGGCGGCAGCGCACAAGCTCGACATGACGCAGACCGACGAATACGTACTGCAGGTGCTCACCACCAACGGTCGCGCGACGGCAGTGCGCATCGCGCAGGCGCTCGGGGTGAGCGAGCGCACGGGGAGGCGATCCTTCAAGAAGCTACGCGAGTACGGGTTCATCGAACGCATCGGGTCCGACAAGGCCGGCTACTGGAGCGTCACCGGGTAGCGGGCAAAAGAAAAGGGGCCGTGAAGGCCCCGGATGGTCTTGGTGGAGGTAAGGGGGCTCGAACCCCTGGCCTCAGGCTTGCAAAGCCCGCGCTCTCCCAGCTGAGCTATACCCCCGTTTTCGAAACACGTGTCACATAACCAGACAAAAGCGCTCCGGC
>ERZ837910.3571-NODE-3571-length-16651-cov-6.148590_pt1 | contig 16651 bp, 17 predicted proteins | sample MGYA00519940_ERZ837910 | MGnify/ENA primary metagenome ERZ837910 (study PRJEB31850, sample SAMEA3708825) | human gut metagenome | biome: human gut; feature: human-associated habitat; material: faeces | place: China | collected 2014 ... | reverse complement strand
ACCTGACACACATTTCGCAGTGGATATGTTTCCATATAAGAAAACCGAGCTTTTTCAGAAGTCTGGCTTCAGATCCAAACCTTCAAAAAAGCCCGGAAATACGCCGCTTTCTGGCACTTGATTTTATTTCCTTGACATCAATACTACCGTCTCGACGTGTTCCGTGTGGGGGAACATATCCACGGGCTGGATTTTTAATGCTTTCCATCCGCGGCGGGTCAAGTGGGTCAAATCACGGGCAAGAGTTTCGGGGTTGCAGCTGACGTAAACCACGCGTTTGGGTTTCATGGCAGCCACTGCATCAATGCAGGCGGGGGTGCTGCCCTCCCGCGGGGGGTCCAGGAATACAACATCGGGGTGCGGCAAGCCAGAGTTGGGCTGTGCCGCAGCGCGCATCCAATCGGTTGCATCGGCACAGATGAACCGCGCGTTGTTGATCTTATTGGCTGCGGCGTTGGCGCAGGCATTGCGCACCGCGTCCGGGTTGCGCTCCACGCCAATGACCTGCTTTGCCCTGCCCGCCGCGCACAGGCCGATGGTGCCAATGCCGCAGTAGGCATCGATCACTGTTTCTTTGCCGGTCAGGGCAGCGAACTCAATGGCCTTGGCGTACAGCACTTCGGTTTGTTCCGGGTTGACCTGGTAAAAGCTGCGGGGCGAAATGGCGAATTGCAGCCCGCACAGCGTATCGGTAATTTTGCCGGGGCCATACAGGGTACGCACATCGCTGCCCAGCACCGCGCTGGTGCGGCGGGGATTGCAGTTCTGCACCACGCTGGTCACCCAGGGGGCCTTTTCCCGCAGGGCTTTCACAAAATTGCGGCTGCCGGGCAGGTTTTCCTGCGCGGTCACCAGCACCACCAGCACCTGACCGCTGGTTTTACCGCGGCGCACCAGCACATGGCGCAGCAGACCGGTGCCGCGATCCTCCTCAAAAGCAGGCCAACGGCAGGCGCGGGCGGCTTCCAGCACAGCGGTAATGGTCTGGTTAATGACGGTATCCTGCAGCAAGCAGTCCGTATACGGCAGCACGCGGTGGGTGCCCGCTGCATAAATGCCGCATGTCAGTCGTCCACGCGGCCCGGTGGCAAAGGTGGCGATGGCCTTGTTACGGTAATGCCAAGGTTCTGCCTGCCCCAGCACGGGGGATACCGGGGCAAACCGCCCCAGCAGGCGTTGTTCCAACTGCTGCTTGCGCTTGAGCTGGTCGGGGTAGGGCTGGTTCAGCAGCGGGCAGCCGCCGCATTTCAATTTATAATTGGTGCAGGTTACAGGCATGGTGTTTGACCTTCTTCCCTTTCAGGGTTTTCAACATTTCTTTGGGTGTGCTATAATATAGTTTATACAGGGGGATCGGCGGTTCCGGGTATGAGCACCCCGGTGCACCAACTTTCCCCGCAGCAAAAGCTTTTTTCTCAAAACGGAGGCATAACGATTATGAACGTACTTCTTATCAACGGCAGCCCGCACGCACATGGCTGTACAGACGCTGCTTTGCAGGAGATTGCCAAGGCTTTGAACGCTGACGGCATCGAAACCACCATCTACCACATTGGCGCTGCCCCGGTGGGCGGCTGTGTGGGCTGCGGCGGCTGCGCCAAAGCCGGACACTGCGTATTCGGCGGGCCAGTCGTTGATGTTCTGCCGCTGGTGGAAAAGGCCGACGGCATTGTGTTTGGTGCTCCGGTACATTATTCCACCGCCGCTGCCAGCATGCTGGGCTTCATGCACCGGCTGGGCTACAGCGCAGGCCGCCTGTTGGCACAAAAGCCCGCCGCTATTGTTACCAGTGCCCGCCGCGCCGGCACCACCAGCGCACTGGAAGCCCTGGAAAAGGTTCCCCAGTTCTGCCAGATGCCGCTGATCAGCTCCACCTACTGGCCGATGGTACACGGCAGCAACGCTGAACAGGCCGCCCTGGACGAAGAGGGCATGCAGATCATGCGCAACCTGGGCCACAACATGGCCTGGATCTTGAAGTGCATTGCCGCAGGCAAAGCCGCAGGGATTGAGCCGCCCAAGGCAGAAAATACCATCCGCACCAATTTCATCCGCTGATTTTGTAGTGGCAGTAGGGCGGGGTGCCCTCACCCCGCCACAGCCTCGTCCTGTTGCGTATTACAAAACTTGTGCCGAACCCCATTTATAGGGGCTTTGCCAGATATTTCACCCCGGAACACGGCATACTTCCCCTTTACAAGCCAACCTTTCCCACCCGCAGCAGCCCGCAAAAGGCTGCTGCTTTTTATTCTGCCGTTTCCGGCGTGTGACCGGTGGGGTACACGTTTTGCAGCAGCGCCACGATCTGGTCATAGCTGGCAGAGCGGGATGCTGCCGATACATGCAGCGTAACGCCGCAGTCATAGTTCACTTCGGCCAGGATCATCTGGTAAGTACCGCAGTCATACCGGACGGACTCGGTTTCTGCATCAGGGATGGTCAAATCAAAGTCATACCGCACGGTCTGGGCTTCCTCGTTCAATTCCGCGGCGGATTCTTCCAAAAAGTCCGTGTAAACATCCGATACCTGCAGCAGTACTGCCGTATAGCTCAGCTTGTTGCCAGTGGTAATGCCAATGGTATCCTCCTGCGACATGCTGGGTTCGTTCCAGATATTGGCATCATAGGTTACACTGATGCCGTTTTCGCCGTCATAAGTCTGGTAGTCCTCGCCTTCCTCTTTGGTAAAGCTGTCACCACCGTACAGGTACAGCATCACATCGTTAAAGCTGCACCCGCTCAGGGGCAGGGCCAGTATTGCGGCAGCTGCCACAGCAGCAATTATTTTTTTGTATTGTTTCACAGTTATCATCCTCATGTCATAAAAGGAAGCCGATCACAGCCGCCCCGGCGCCAAAGGCCAGGCCAGCCAGTACGTCGCTGGGGTAATGCACCCCTGTCAGCACGCGGGTCACAGCCACAACCGCCGCCAGCAGGCAGGCGGCCACGCCAAGCGGCACCCACACGGTAAACGCCGCCGCCACAATGGCTGCGGCGGAAAAGCAGTGGCGGCTGGGCATGCTTTGGCCTTTGGTATCCTTGGGGAACAACGGCGTAAAGTTCAATGCCTCATACGGGCGCGGGCGGTTAATGGCCGCGCGCAGCAGCGTGCCCAAAACGTACACCGCCGCCGGGACCGCCAGCACGCGCCAGAACTGGCCGCTGCGTTGCCAGAGCGTAACGGCCAACACCGCGCCATACACCAGATATACTCCCAGCACGCTGATCTTTTGTGCATATCCCAGCGCCCGCAGCGCCGCCGGACGGGCACGGAACCAATCAAAAATTGCCTGATAGCGTTGTGCCGTCATTCTTTGCCCCCTTGTGTGCTGCGTCCAAAATCTTTATAATAGAAGCATACCATCCGCACCCGCCCTTGTCAAACACAGGGCCATGCGTTTTTTCAGGAGGGAATCCCTTGTTTGGTTTTGCTAATTTTCTGCTGTTGGCGCTCTTTGCCGCAGCGGTTTTTGACCTAATTTTTGCCCTTGCCAGGGGCGGCGAGCTGCGCGGGGCGTTGCACGGCCTGTGGAACACGCCGCACCTGTTATTTGGGCAGCAGCTGGCCGAATGGCGACTGCAGCTTGGCCGTATTCTGTTTGCCGCCGGGCTGGCCGCGTATGAGATCAGCGTGGTGTTCTGCAACAGCATGGCGCGCCAGAACTGGGCGTGGGTGCAGGGCGTGATGAGCCCCGTGCTGGAATGGCTCGCGTTCCTGTGCTTTGGTGCCAAGATTTTGTTCGGCACCCGCTACACCTGGCGGGAGCTGCTGGCTGGCGGAGCGCTGTATTTCATTGCCCGCTGGGTCTATTTCAACAGCCAGAACATCTGGTGGATCGGCATTGTGGTGGCGGTGCTTGCCGCCAAGGATGTTCCCCTGCGCCGCCCTCTGCAGGTCTATTTTGCCAGCGGCTGTGCCGCCATGGCGGTGGTGCTGGCACTGCACTTTGCCGGGATCGTTGCCCCAGACCTGACCAGCGAGCGGATGGGCGCTTTGCGCGGCACTTACGGCTACGGCCACCCCAACACATTCGGCGGACTGGTGTTCGGCCTGGTATTGGCCTATGCCCTGCTGCGTGCCCAAAAGGTGCGCTGGGTGGACTGCCTGCTGGTATTTGCCGTCGGCGTGTTTTTGCTGGTGGGGCCCGCCAGCCGCAGCGCTGCGCTGTGCACGCTGGCGCTGGCCGTTGGGCTGGTGTTCTGCCGCCTGCGCGCCGGGCACAGTGTACCCCGTTGGTGGCCCGGCACCTGCGCCGGTATGGTGGGGCTTACGGCGGCGGTCAGTTACCTTTTGCCGCTGCTGGTCATCAAGGTGGGACCGTGGAACAATGATATCGGCCCCGCATGGCTGGCAAAGCTGGACTCCCTGCTCACCTGCCGCATCTCGCTGACCTGGATGGCCTACCGCCTGCTGGATGTCAAAATTGCAGGGCAGGTGTTCAACTGGCCCACAGTGGATAACAGCTTTGCTTTTGCACTGTTTCAGTTTGGTCCGGTGGTCGCCGCGCTGCTGGGTATTCTGTTTGCCGCCGCCCTGTGGGGTCACGCCAAACAGGGCCGCCGGGTTGAGGTTTGCTGCCTGTTTGCCATGCTGGCTTACGCCTATATGGAAGTTCAGCCCTTCCACCTGACGACCAACCCCACCGCCCTTCTGCTGTGCGGTGCTGTTTTTGCCCAAACTTCCGCCCGGTGGCAGAAAATCGAATAGACACACCGCGGCATGGGCATACTTCCGTTATAGGAAGGAGTGTTTTCCAACATGTGCAATTCTGTTCTTTCAAAAATCTGCCTGCTGCTGGCTATCATTGGCGGGCTGAACTGGGGCTTTGTGGGCATCTGGAAGCTGGATATCGTTGCCTGGCTGCTGGGCGGCCAGACAAGCTGGGCGGCCCGCACCGTGTATATTCTGGTAGCGGCGGCAGCCATCTGCCTGATTCCCGCATTGTGCAGCCCCAGTAAAAAAGAGGAAGCCTGACACTGCAAAAGCCGGTGTACCGTTTGATTCATCTTACGGTACACCGGCTTTATTTTGTCTGTTTTGTTGCTTCATCTTGCACAGGCGGTCGAATTGCGGCAGCAGCGCAACGGTCACTGTGAAAAACAAGAACCTCCACCGGGCCAAGTGGCGGTTCTTAGTTTACTAAGTTTACTAAGCTCTTAGTCCAAAGGCCAACCGCTTACCGCAGTTCCTTTTTCTATTTTAGTGCGTCCGTTTGCCGGCGTCAAATCTGTTCCAGCTCAATGGGCACCGCCAGCTTTTTGCGGCGGTTCTTGCGGGATACCGCCAGCACCAGCCCCACGCACAAATACACCATGACCACGCTGGACCCGCCTGCCGAGAAGAACGGCAGCGTGACCCCGATGACCGGCAGCACCTGTAAATTCATGCCCAGGTTGATGATGCACTGCCAGAACAGTGCGGCAAAGATGCCCACGCACAGATAGCGGCCCAAAGCATCCGTGCTTTGCAGCGCTGCCAGCAGAATGCGCACCGAGATGCCCAGCAACAGCAGCAGAACCGTTACCGCCCCCACAAAGCCCATCGCGTTGGCCAGGTAGCTGAAGATAAAATCATTCCAGGAGTTTGGCACAAACACATGCTCGCCCCAAAGGCCGGTTCCGGTCAATCCGCCGGTTCCGATGGCCATAGCCCCCTTGTTCTGCTGGTAAGCGATATCGGCCAGAGCCGGGTTTTCGGGGTCCAGCACGGCAAAAATACGCTTGGCCTGGTAGCCTTTCAGCAGACCCGGGCGTAGTTTCAGCAGCAGGGCTGCACCACCGCCCGCAGCGGCCAGCCCGCCAGCCACCAGCCAGCCGGAAATACCGCCCGCAAACACCATGACCAGCCCAATGCCCAAAAATACCAGCGCCGTGCCGTCATCGCCCTGGATGTGAATGGCCAGCACCGGCAGCAGCACATGCACCGCCAGCGCCAGCAAATTGGCCGGCTTGTTCACCCGGCCGCGCACATGGTTCAGATGCAGGGCCAGGGTCAGTACAAAGCTGATTTTGGCCAGTTCCGCCGGTTGGAAAGTCATGCCGCCCACCCGGTACCAGCTGTAGTTGGAAGTACCGCCGGCATCGTACCCCACCGTTAAAAAGCTCAGGCGGACGTTGTGCAAAAACAGGGTGGGCAGCACCATACCCCAGGCCAGCACCGCATGCAGCGGCCAGGCACGGGCCAGCGCACGGTAGTCTACTGTAGAAACGATCAGCGCCAACAGGATGCCCAGCGCGCTGGCAATAAACTGCACCGATGCTTTGTTGATGGACCCCAGCTGGTTATGCCCAATGGAAACCAGTGTTACCACGCTGAGCACCGAACACGCCGCGCACAGCGCCAGAAATATTCCGTCGATCTGCCGCAAATAGCGGCGTGTCAGCTGCAGCAATGGCCTGCCACCTTTCACTTTTGTTTTTCTTGTTCCCAGTATAGCACATTGCCCTGTGCAATGGTATTGGTTCCTGCTCGTATTACCGATTATTATACCGCGTTCCTGTGCAATATGCCACGCTTTGCGGCGTTTTATGGCGCGCCACACAAAAATATTTTACAAAGCAGGCTGGATGTTGTATAATAAAAATAATATCGCATAATTCTAAGTGCCGATACAGCGAGCGAGGTATGCTAACTGCTAAGCAAAAAGCACAGGTCATACTGGATGTATGACCGAGCATTTTTGCAACGCAGTTGGTATGCCGCAACCGCTGGAGCGGTGCTTAAGCCGCAAGGCGGGAATTGTGCGGTGTTACCTAGTGTAGTTTATGCTGACTTTGTGTCAGCTTATCTTGAGGAGGGCCTGCTGTATGGAAGAATATATTACCCATTCGCGGGATGAAACCGTGGCCCTGGGCCGCCGCCTTGCCGCAGAGCTTGCCCCCGGCAGCCTGATTGCCTTTACCGGCGGGTTGGGCGCTGGCAAAACCGCGTTCTGCCAGGGCATTGCAGAGGGCCTTGGCTGCACGGACCCTGTTTCCAGCCCAACTTTTGCCATTGTCAACTACTACCGCGGCCCGCGGCCCTTTGCCCATTTTGATTTGTACCGCATCCATACCGAAGTGGACCTTTCTGCCGCCGGTTTTTATGATTACCTGGATATGGGCGCTGTGGTTGCGGCGGAATGGAGCGAAAACTGCGCCGACCTGCTGGCGCTGGAAAACCCGATTTATATTAACATTGACCGGCTGGATGAAACCACCCGCAAGATTACCATCACCCGGCCTGGGGCTTGACGCCACGCCCTTTTGGAAAGGAAGAACTGACCCCGAATGAACATTCTTGCCATTGATACGGCGGGCAAAACTGCCGCCGTCGCTGTGATGCGCGACGATACTTTATTATATGAGATGGCTTCCAACACCGGGCTGACCCACAGCGAGACCCTGCTGCCCATGGTGGATACCGCCCTGAAAGCCTGCGGCCTGACCCCCGCCCAGCTGGATTTGTACGCCGTGACCAACGGTCCCGGCAGCTTTACCGGGCTGCGCATCGGTCTTGCCGCCATCAAGGGGCTGGCTTTTGCGGCCAACACCCCCTGCGCCGGGGTTTCCACCATGGCTGCCCTGGCTTACGGCGTGTGCGGGGAAGGCACTGTGATTGGCGCACAGGACGCCCGCCGCGGCCAGGTGTACTGGGCCGGGTTTGACCTTGCCACCCACGCCCGGCTGACCCCGGACGCCGCCGAACCGGTCACTGCGCTGGAAACTTTTGTAAAAGAGTGCAAAAAGCCTTTGATTTTTGTTGGCGATGGTGCCGCATTGTGCTACAATACATATAAAGACCAGCCCGGCATTCTGCCCTGCCCCCAGCCGCTGCGCGTTTTGCGCGGCGCAGGGGTTGCCCTGGCGGGCAAAGCTATGTGGGATGCGGGCACCTGCGTTTTCCCCGCAGAGCTGCTGCCGGATTATCACCGTTTAAGCCAGGCTGAGCGTGAGCGCGCCGAGCGCGAAGCCGCCCAACAATCCGCCACGAATTGAAAGGATCTTGATTATGGCTGTACAATTTGAAAAACCGATTGCCCTGGGTGCTGACCACGGCGGTTATGAGCTGAAAGAGGCCATCAAACAGCATTTGGAAGAGCGCGGCATTGCTTACCGCGACTTTGGCACCAACAGCACCGCCAGCTGTGACTATCCCGATTATGCCGCCGCCACCTGCGGCGCTGTGACCAATGGCAGCAGCGATTTCGCCATCCTGTGCTGCGGCACGGGTGTGGGCATGTCGATGTGTGCCAACAAGATCAAGGGCATCCGCGCCTGCTGCTGCTCGGAGCCGTTCAGCGCCGAGTACACCCGCCGCCACAACAACGCCAATACCCTGTGCCTGGGCGGCCGCGTTGTGGGCCCTGGCCTCGCCTGCCAGATCGTTGATGCCTTTTTGGACCACGAATTTGAGGGCGGCCGCCACCAGAAGCGCATTGACAAGATGATGGCGCTGGAAACCCTTTAAGGCTCCCCCACTGTTGTACCCCGCCTGGGACCAGGCTTTGCATTGTATCCGATGAATTTTCATATTGTAAGGAGAATCTGCCATGAGCGTTGTTAAAATTGTAGACCATCCCCTGATCCAGCACAAAATCAGCCTGATGCGTGACCGCAACACCGGCACCAAAGAGTTCCGTGATCTGGTCAGCGAAATTGCCACCCTGCTGTGCTATGAGGCCACCCGCGACCTGCCCACCGAGGAAGTTGAAGTGGAAACCCCGATTGCTCTGGCCCGCACCCATGTACTGGCTGGCCGCAAGCTGGCCCTGGTTCCCATCCTGCGCGCCGGTCTGGGCATGGTGGACGGCATGCTGACCCTGATCCCCGCTGCAAAGGTCGGCCACATTGGCCTGTACCGCAATGAGGAGACCCTGGAGCCTGTGGAATATTATTGCAAGCTGCCCAAGGATATTGCCGAGCGCGATGTTTTTGTTCTGGATCCCATGCTGGCTACCGGCGGCAGCGCCATTGACGCCATTGGCCAGATCAAAAAGCGCGGTGCCAAGCACATCAAGTTCATTGGCCTGATTGCCGCCCCCGAAGGACTGAAAGCCCTGCACGAAGCACACCCCGATGTTGACATTTATGTTGCCGCACAGGATGAAAAGCTGAACGAGAACGGCTACATCATCCCCGGCCTGGGCGATGCAGGCGACCGCATCTTCGGCACCAAGTAATATTTCCCCATAAAAGTTCATGACCCCCGCAGCGCTGGCTGTGGGGGTCATTTTGTTTTGCGGTAAAACCTGTTATGACGTATAAAGCGGTGTTTCGGAACGGTCAAGACCGTTCCCTACAGATAACTTTATAATTTGTAATGAACAATAAAAGTGGGTTGTAGGGCGCTGCGCCCGCAGGCGCGTTTCGGAGGCCAACCGCCGTCAGGCAGCTCTTAGGCCGGAGATGGGTGCTCTCACCCCGCCGCGGAGAAACCCTGCTGGTTATGCCAAACGCCGCAAACCATTTGCAGGGGCCGATGCTCGCAACGGCCAGCATAACGGGCTTTGCCGGAATATCTCATTTTACCCTAAGGCGGCGGGCGCACAATGTGCGCCCCTACGGATTATTCTCCGTAAAACCTGAAATTCCCGTTGTCCTTACTCTTTTTTCATCTCTTTATACTCAAAAAACTCAAACCCGCTCTTTTTATACACATGCACAGCGCGGGCGTTTTCTTCTTCCACTTCCAGCCGCAGCAGAGCATCCGGGTATTTCTTCGTTATGTAATCAATAAACTGGCTGCCAATGCCAAGGCCGCGGTATTCCGCCTTGATATAAATATCCTCCAGCCAGATGCACTGCCTGCCGTACTCGGTCGAAAAGCTCTTGGCCGCCATGCCATAGCCCTGCACAGCGCCGTCCTGCTCAAACATATAGCCCTCTACATACGGGTTATCGCTGATACAGCCCTCAATGTCCCGCGCAAAGATTTCATCCGAGCCATTGCTCAGCACGGCGGGTGAATTGTAGAACACCCGCATCATCTCCATCACGCTGTCTTTGTCCGCCGGGGTCATGGCTCTGATCGTTGTATTCATATTTGTATTCCTACTTTCCAGTTCTTTGTATAAAATATCCCGCACCTTATCCCCATAGCAGATCACATGGTTCGCCGCAATGGTGTAGCCGCGGTGCAGGCCGGTGTACAGGCTGGCGGCATTATCCGGGTGCACGGTTGCCAAAAGGTGGCGGTAACGGCTGCCGCGCAGGGTATCTTCCGCCATCAGCAGCAGCTTACCCTCCAGCCCATTGCCCTGATAGGGCGGGGCCACGCAGCAGCTGTCCATCTGGGCGGTGGTGTTCAGCTCTTCTTCGCTCATACCCAACTGCCAGCCCAGAGCATCGGGGGCAGTACCGGCCAGCTTGACGGTAAAATACGCTGCCAGTGCACCGGTCGTTTTTTCCTCCGCCACCAGGCAAAAGCCCTTGGGGCCGCTGATATGCTCCGCCATATACACCGCATCATCCGGCACAAACCATTCCGGGTGCTGCAAATTGGCCATGGCATCCGCCATCACCTGCATAATGGCCTCTACATCCGCCGGGCTGGCAGGGCGCAGTTCAAATTTCATCTTGGTTCACCCTTGCGTTTTGGCGTTCTGGGCCGCAATGCAGCGCTGCATCCAGCCGCCTTTTGCGTAATAGATCGCAAACAGCACGGTTGCGGTGATCCAGGTCAGTGGGTAGCTGAATTCCACCACCGAAATTTCATGCTTGAACGGCAGCGCCACCGCCAGCCATACAATACGCATGATGCACACCGCAAACACTGTGATGATGGTGGGCACCCGCACATCACCGCAGCCGCGCAGCGCGCCGGAAAAGATTTCAATGCAGATATAGGCCATATACACCGGCACCAGGTAGTGCATCATCTGCACTCCCTGCGCCACCACGGCATCGTCCGAGCTGAACAGCCGGAACAGCAGCTGGGCCGATGGATACAGTGCAAGGCTGATGCAAAGGGTGGTACCTGCCGTCATGGCAAGGCAGGTCATGGTGCCGCGGCGCACGCGGTCATACTGGCGTGCGCCAAAGTTCTGGCCCGCAAAGGTGGTAACGGCAATGCCAAAGGAGCTGACCGTCATCCAGAACAGGAAGTCGATCTTGCCGTACACACTCCATGCGGCAACGGCAACGGTACCAAACCCATTGATGGCGCTCTGGATGGTCATGTTGCTGATGCTGTACAGTGCGCTCTGTGCCGCGCCCGGCAGGCCGATGCGGCAGATCGCCAGCAGCACGCTGCGTTCAATGCGGATATTTTTGAGCTGCAAATGCCACGGCATGCCCTGGGAGCCATGGATGCACCGCACTGTCAGCACGGCGCTGACCACCTGGCTGGCCACCGTGGCAATGGCCGCGCCGGCCACCCCCAGCGGAATGACCGCCACCAGCACAATATCCAGCACAATGTTGACGATGGAAGCCACGATCAAAAAGTACAGCGGCCGTTTGGAATCGCCCACCGCGCGCAGGATGTTGGTGCCCATGTTGTAAATCATCTGCGGAATCATGCCCAGAAAGTAGATTTGCAAATACTCGGACGCCATCCCCACGATTTCATCCGGCGTCTGCATCAGGCGCAGCACCGGGCGGCTGATGAGCAGGCCGATCACCGTCAGCGCCGCGCCGCCCGCAATGGCAAGGGCCAGTGCCGTGTGCACCTGGCGGTTCACTTCATCGTGGTCCCCCGCGCCAAAGCTTTGGGCAATAATCACCCCCGCGCCGCTGCACAGGCCCACAAAAAGCCCCACCAGCAGCTGCACAAAAGAGCTGGTTGCCCCCACAGCCGCCAGCGCCTGGGTACCCACAAAGTTGCCGACGATCAGGGTATCCACCGTATTGTACAGCTGCTGGAACATGGTGCCCAGCCAGATGGGAAAAAAGAATAACAGCAGCTGCCGCGGTATGTTGCCTGTAATAATCGCGTTGTTCTGCTCCGGCGTTCTTGCCATAAACATCCTCCACATAACGTAAGCGCACCGCCACAGGCATTGTCCGCCCTGTCACAGTGCGCAGTCCTTTGCGGGGCGCGGTTTCTTCCTCAATTCCCGCCGCGCCCTGCTTTTTCTATTCCTTACCTATTCAATGTATGCTATAATGTGGGTATTGTCAAGCTTTTGTTTTGTTGTTGAAGGTGGTCATGGTTTGAACAGTTCACTTGGTATTTTGTGGCAGGCGTGCCCCGGCGGTGTGCGCATTCTGCGCGTGTTTGGGGACAGCCCCTGCCCCGCGCTGCCAGTGCAGATTGAAGGTTTCCCTGTTGTGGAGATCGGCCCCTACTGCTTTGCGCAGAACCAGCGCAGCCAGCCTGCTGATGCCCGATTTTGGAGCGTTGACGGCCGCGGCCCCGCTGCTTACCCCCACCCCATTGCGGGGGATTTTGTGCAGGGCGTTACCCTGCCCGCCGGGGTGCGGGCGCTGCATAACGCTGCCTTTTATAACTGCCGCAAGCTGGAATGGCTGTGCGCCGGTTCCGCGCTGGAAAGTGTGGGCAGCGATCTGTTCACCAACTGCCGCGCGCTTGACCGCTTTATCTTAGATGCCGCCCCCGATGCCCCCACTGGACTGAAAAAGCTGGTGGCCGCCGTCAGCGCGGATATCGGCGCGGTGTTTGCCCCCGGCGGGGCGGTGCAGGCCAAAGTGTTCTACCCGGAATACTTTGAATTTTTGGACGAAAATACCCCCGCCCATATTTTTAACCACAGCATTGAGGGCGAGGGTTACCGCTACCGCCAATGCTTTGACGGCAGTGTGCTCCGCTTTGCGGAGTATGACGCGGCTTTCCCCCAGGCATGCGTGGGCGAAAGCGAAAAAACACTCTGCCGCATTGCGCTGGATCGGCTGTGTACCCCGTTTGCCCTGCTGCCGGAAGCGCAGGGCATCTACAGCGCTTATCTGGCCGCCCATGCCGCCAGCGCCGCCGCCCCGCTGATTGCCCGGCGCGATACAGAATCTTTGCAGCTGGTGCTGAAACTGGCGGACGAGGAAAACCGCCGCCAGATTGCATTGGCCTGTTCCCAGTCCGGCTGGAGCGAGGGCGCAGCCCTGACCCTTGGCGGCCAGCGCCCCCGCAGGCAGAAAACCTATGATTTTGACGACCTTTGATGTGCCGTAGATTCCCCATACTTTGGTGGTGATGATCAATGCCCTCCCAACATGTTTTGACCCAGGAAGAATGGGTTGCCGCCATGGCCAAACGCGCCATGGACCGCATCCGCAGTGAGCTGTACCTGGACCTGCGCTACATGAACGCGGCCCTGGGTGCGCTGGTGCCCACCCCTGCCGCGGGGCTGCACAACCTTGCCACGGACGGCGCGGCTTTGTGCTATGACCCGGAATGGTTCATTGGGCTGTACCGCAGCAACCGGCGCTATCTGCCCCGCGCGGTGCTGCACAGCGTTCTGCACTGCGTGTTCCGCCACCCCTGGCTGCGCGGAGGCCGGGACGCCAGCCTGTGGGGGCTGGCCTGCGATATTGCCGTGGAGCAGACGATTGATGCCTTGCAGGTGCCATCCCTGACCCGTCCGGTGGGCTGGCTGCGGCAAAAAACCTACCAGGCACTGCGCAAAAACGGGGCCATGCCCGCCGCCGGGCCCATTTACCGCTGGCTTGCCGCTCAGGAGCCTGACGAACTGCAAAAGCTGCACCGGGAATTTGTGTGCGACAGCCACCGCCTTTGGCCCAAGGACCCCACCAGCCAGCAGGCTCAGGTGCAGGGCCGCCGCTGGGAACAGCTTGGGCGCGAAACCCGCATCAGCATGCAGCAGGCAGGCCAGCAGGCCGGGCAGGCTGCCGGGGCCGAAACGATGCAGGCACAGATCGAAGCAGCCCACAGCCGCCGCCTCTACAAGGACTTTCTGCGCCGCTTTGCCGTGATGCGCGAAGAGCCCCGCCTGGACCCCGACGAGTTTGACCTGGGCTACTACTCTTACGGCCTGCGCACCTACGGCAACCTGCCCTTGATTGAGCCGCTGGAAAGCCGGGAGAGCAAAAAAATCCGGGATTTTGTCATTGTGATCGACACGAGCGAGTCCACCTCCGGCGAGCTGGTCAAGGCATTTTTGAAAGAAACGTTCGGCCTGCTTAAAACCGGCGAGAGCTTTTTTGCCAAATGCAACATCGCCGTGATGCAGTGTGACGATGCGGTGCGTGACCTGACCTTTCTGCACAGCACCGACGAGCTGGACCGCTTTGCCGCCTGCCTGACCCTGACCGGCGGCGGAGGCACAGACTTCCGCCCCGCGTTTGCCAAAATTGAGGAACTGCGCCGGGACGGCACCCTGCGGGATTTGCAGGGCGTGCTTTACTTTACCGATGGCAAAGGCACCTACCCTACCAGGCACCCGCCTTACGAGACAGCTTTTCTGTTTTTGGAAACCGGCACCCCGCCGCCCGATACCCCACCCTGGGCCATGCGGCTGGTTTTAAGCCCGGAAGAATTTTTGCCTGACCCGGTGCCCAAAACGCCGGAAATTGACTGGCAGGAGAACGAAGCCGAGGACCTGCCCGAGTTGTAATTCATCTTATTTGTTCCTAATGTTTTGATGAAGGAGTGTACCCCCATGGACATCAAACGCGCCAAACAGGAAATTGAACACGCGGTCAAGGCATACCTTGCCGTGGACGATACCGGCACCCCGCTGATTCCACCCATCCGCCAGCGGCCTATTCTGCTGATGGGCCCGCCGGGCGTTGGCAAAACCCAGATCATGGAGCAGATCGCGCAGGAATGCGGCATTGCGCTGGTGGCATACACCATCACCCACCACACCCGCCAAAGCGCCGTGGGCCTGCCATTTATCCGCCACCGCAATTTTGGCGGCGCGGACCGTAGCGTAACGGAGTACACAATGAGCGAGATCATTGCCAGCGTGTATGACAAGATGGAGCAGACCGGCCTGGAACACGGTATTTTGTTTATTGATGAGATCAACTGTGTATCCGAAACACTGGCTCCCACCATGCTGCAATTTTTGCAGTGCAAAACCTTTGGCAACCAGGCTGTGCCCGCCGGCTGGGTGATTGTTGCCGCCGGCAACCCGCCGGAGTACAACAAGAGCGTGCGGGATTTTGACCTTGTCACACTGGACCGTGTACGCCGCATTGATATTGAGCCGAACCTTGCCGTCTGGCAGGAGTATGCCCGCTCCCATCGCCTGCACCCCGCTGTGCAGGCTTACCTAGAACTGCGCCCCCAGCATTTTTACCGCATCCAGAACGATGTGGACGGACCACAGTTTGTCACGGCCCGCGGTTGGGAGGATCTTTCCGCCATGCTGACGGCCTGCACCAAGCTGGATTTGCCGGTGGACGAAGCCCTGATCGGCCAGTACCTGCGCCACCCTGAAGTTGCCCGCGATTTTGCTGCCTATTGGGAGCTGTACAAAAAGTACCGCCAGGATTACGGCGTGGAAGATATTTTGCAGGGCCGCCCCTTTGCCGCCGTGCTGGAGCGCGCACAGAAAGCCGCTTTTGATGAGCGCATCAGCCTTGTCAGCCTGCTGCTGGCCGGGCTGAACACCCGCTTTGCCGCTGCCCGCTGGGCGGACGCGGTGACGGACGCCTGCTACCAGGAAATGCGCAGCTTTAAGCGCGCCCTGAACAACGCCGACCCCGCCCAGGATGGTTTTGTGCCCGCCGCCGTGTTTGCCGCGCAGGTCAATGTCTATGCGGACCACCTGACCGCGCAAAAGGCTGCCGGCGCCCTGACTGGGGAAGAGCTGGCTGTTGTCACCACCGCCAGCGCTCTGCTGCATGCCTGGGTCGCTGCCCTTGACCCCGCGCTGGATCGCGATGCTGCCTTTGATGCCGTGCGCGCCAGCTTTAACGCCCAGGTGCGCAAGCGGGAGGATGCCGTCGGCCTGGCCGGGGACGCGCTGGAAAGCGCCTTTGACTTTATGGAAAGCGCCTTTGCCGATGGGCAGGAGATGGTGGTTTTTGTCAATGAGCTGGCCCTTGGGCCGGACTCTGCCGCCTACCTGGCCGACAACGAATGTGAGCGCTTTGAAACCTACAGCAAGCGCCTGCTGCTGCACAGCGGCCAGGATGATATTTTAGCCGAGCTCCAGCGCGATGACATCCGCCAGGGCGAGCACAGCATGGAGTTTTAAGCTCCCTGTGCAGGCATAAAACCGCCCGGCCGCTTACAAAGGAGTTTATAACGTTATGATGATCGAACATATCGCACTTTATGTAAATGATCTGGAAGCCGCCAGAACATTCTTTATGAAATATCTGGGCGCAGCGTCAAACGATGGATACCATAACCCCAAAACAGACTTCCGCTCGTATTTCCTCACGTTCGATGATGGCGCACGGCTTGAGCTGATGCACAAACCGGAAATGCCGGATCAGCCAAAAGAGCTTTCCCGTACCGGATATGCCCATATCGCGTTCCGCGTGGGCAGCCGTGAAAAAGTAGACGCCTTGACCGCAGAACTGAAAGCCGACGGCTATAAGGTCATCAGCGGCCCCAGAACGACCGGCGACGGCTATTACGAAAGCTGCATTGCTGCGATCGAGGGGAACCAGATCGAACTCACGGTTTGATCATCTCGTTCCTGCATCGGCCGCAGGGCGCACCGTTGGGGGTAAATCTCCCCGCCGTTTTTAGGCAATACCGCATAATTCTAAGTGCCGATACGGCGAGCGAGGTGCGGCA
>ERZ837910.3565-NODE-3565-length-16672-cov-3.249263_pt1 | contig 16672 bp, 9 predicted proteins | sample MGYA00519940_ERZ837910 | MGnify/ENA primary metagenome ERZ837910 (study PRJEB31850, sample SAMEA3708825) | human gut metagenome | biome: human gut; feature: human-associated habitat; material: faeces | place: China | collected 2014 ... | reverse complement strand
ACTCATTCAGATTATGATGCTATTGATGCAAATAAAATAAAAACTATATAGGAGGTGCGTATATGAAAATTAATACAGAAAAAGAATTCCATGCTTATCAGGCAGAAATGGAAAGCATTATCACTAAAGGTACATCTTTAGGAGATATGGAACTGTTGAGTGAGGAGGATAAAGAAAGATACATAAACCTCTCTCAAGCTATCAGTGAATGGGAAGCTGCCTATCATCCACTACCCGGAAGAGTTTCTTCTTTGATTACTGATGCAATCCGGGCAAAGATGGAGGCAAATAACCTAAAGCAAAAAGAAACAGCCAGATGTCTTGGAATATCAGAATCCAGAGTCAGTGATATTCTAAATGGTCGTCGTTCATTGAACCTTAATATTGTGAAAAGGTTACGTGATAATTTGGGCATACCGGCTGATTTCATTTTGGATAACATCTAATAGAAGTCTTCAAGCTATAAATCAAGATTATATATGAATATGCCGGAAACTCATACACGAGTTTATCAGTAGCATAAAGAGTCTTCTCTTGCGGCACAATTCGCTCCGGTTGTTCCGGCGTATTCACATCTTCCAAACGGCCGGACAGAGTAATCACTTTTACTTGTGAGGCTTTCCCAAAACTCTCCATACGGATATCAGCCTTTATAACACAATCTTCCGTATTAGCCACATGCAATACCACCTCTTTTCTTTCCTCATCTGTTGTTGCGGTAATATCCAAAGAAGTATTCGTTGTACTGAAAACACGGAAAGGTTTATGATGACAGGAAGCCATCTTCTGCGCATAGTAAGGAGGCATTGCCCATACCATTGAAGGAGTGAAAAAGACTTGTCCCTGATCCCAACCATTATCATTCTGTTTATAAGGCTGCAAAGCATTGGCTGCACAAGATGCCAACACAAAATCCCCCATACGGCGAACAGCATTCTGTACAGTTACATGACCCAGTACTCTCTGCATATTGTGAATACGGCCATTTTCTTCGAAAATAGCGCATTTCATCGTCGTATTGGGATCCCATTCCACAAAGAAGCTTTTCATCTCTCTTAAACGCATTTCTGTCTCTTTACCGTTAGTTAGTAAATCCGCCCAGGGATGATAGTCCCAGTAGGCCGCTTTGCCATTAATTGCATCGAATACCATTTTCATATTATCCGGAGAATCATGACGCCACTGTGCCCCACAGATAAGTTTCACATTCGGGTCCTTTGCAGAAATAGCTTCATAGATACGATTAAAGTCATGGGTATATTTCTCGTAATCCTCACGAATATCCCCCCATATTACTTCTTCATTACCAACCTCGATATATTTCACATTATAAGGTTCAGGATGGCCGTTTTCTGCACGCTTTCTTCCCCACTCGGAAGTGACCGGTCCATTCAGATATTCAATCATGTCCGCCATATCCTGAGCGGTTTCTTCCACATTAACGGCAAAACAAGGTTCAAAACCAACCACCTCACAATATTGCAGGAAATCTTCTATTCCAAAACCATGAGTAGAGTATTCATAAAAAGTTCCTCTATACTGTGAACGTTTATCACGGTCACCGAGCATTTTCTTGAATTTATAGTCTTTGGCATTAATCATACCTCCCCCATAGCGCAGAAAAGTAAGTTTCTGGTCAGCGAAAGCCTGGGCTATGTCATTACGTAAAGGGAGCCCATGAAATAAATCATCACCAGTCCCCATCATTACTACTTGGTCAATCCATAATTTACCATTGTCTTCAATGTAAACAGCCAAACTGGCATTGGCATCCGTCGCCTCAGATACCAATTCAAACGGAAACTTCTGCCATTCACCAGTTATATTCTTCAGTTCCTGCACAGCATACTCTCTTGTTCCGTCGGCACTTTGTAAAGCAACTCTGACAATCCCTTTGTAATCACCCCGCAAATAAACACGACCTTTAAACTTCTGCCCTTTCTTTACAGCAATACCCCATTTATTCAGCCCCTTGTTAGAGACACCGACTTTTCCCACTCCCCCTTTTTTCTGGATGACCTGCGACCAAATGGTATTATAAGCATTTTTATCATCATGCATAAAGAAAGCTCTTGCATTTCCTGTCTGGACGGGTGTCCAGTGAAGACTGACAGCCGGTTGAGGGGTACTTTTAAAAGACAATACCTTTTCTACATTATTCGTCCTAATTTTTATATTGCGAAACTGCACATTAGAATTCCAGGAACGTAAACCAATCTTGCCACTGGCAAGAACCGGATTATCCTCATTGTGTACAAACACACTCTTATCATTCAGAAATACCTCCATTCTCTCACCAATCATGGTCACCTTTAATCGGTTCCATGCAGCAGGATTAACATTTACAGCTATATCACGGATATGACCGAAGTTATGTTCATGCCTCCCCATAATAACCCTTTTTCCATCAGCCGCCAAACTGATTTCATAGCCATTAAAAGCATCTGCCCCATTAGCTTCCCTGGATACACGGGTTATTAATCCCGCATTATCACCTGTCTTACCATCAAATTTGATTTCTACTTCCACAGAACCACTCCCCAGTTCAATAGGATCATATATGAACTTAGAACCGGAAGTGCCTTTAACACACAGTACCCCACGTAAAGTTGTCCAGGTTCCCTCGTAGGCAGAGAAATCATCAAAAACAAATCCCGGTACAGGTTCTTCAAAGCTTTCCCCAAAAATACGCTGATTGTAAATGCCACCGTAAATTTCATGATTGACATCTTCCATACAAGCCCCATACAGATACTTGGTAATTTTATTCTCTATACGGGAAGGATTAATAGTTATATAAGCATCTCTTATATCTTGCGCGAATGTTTCATTACCAGCCAATATTACTATCATCAGAAAGAACCGAAAAAACTGCTTCAAACCACTTATTTGCTTTTTCATATTACATACTTTTAAAGTTCAGATATGACATTAATTGGGAATAAAGTTAGAGGGAACATAATTATTACAAGTAATACGTATATGACATTATTGTATGATGTCGCAAAAGAATACATAAATGTCACATACAAACATCTGATTGTCCCTATAACGCAGTACCTTTAGCCAAAGAAAACAAAACAACTATTTACCATGAAAAAACATTTGCTATTATTATTGACAATTTGCATACCTCTATCCAGCCACGGACAAAAGGTACATGAACTTTCATCTCCGGATGGAAAAATAAAAATGTCCATAAACCTCTCGGATAAAGTCTGTTATAATCTCATTTGCCAAAACGATACCCTGCTGAAGGAATGCAGCCTTCAGATGAAAATCAACAACCAGCAATTAGGAATCAAACCTCAATTAGCAAAAGCAAGCCGAAAAAGTATCAATGAATCACTGACTCCAATCATTCCTCTTAAATATTCAACTGTTTCCAGCCAGTACAATCAACTTTTACTATCATTCAGAGGCAACTATTCCATCGAATTCCGCACATTCAACGACGGTATCGCCTATCGTTTCATTACCAATCAAAAGGGAATGATTGAAGTAAACAATGAAACTTTCCAGATAAATTTTCCTAAAAACTACCTGTTGCACGTACAACAATCCGGAGGATTCAAAACAGCCTATGAAGAAGAATACCACCACATACAAAGCCATGAATGGAACGCATCAAGTCCCATGATTCACCTTCCGGTGCTGATTGACACACAAAAAGACTACAAGCTTCTGATCAGCGAATCGAATCTGACGGATTACCCGGCCATGTTTTTTAAAAGTACCGGAGAAAATGGAATGTCCGCCACATTTCCTAAAGTACCACTGGAGTTCGGTGAAGACGGTGACCGTAGCGTCAAAATACTGAAAGAAGCGGATTACATAGCTAAAACAAGTGGAAAGCGCAGTTTTCCATGGCGGTACTTCGTAATCTGTCAAGAGGACAAACAGCTGATTGAAAATACAATGACTTACAAACTGGCAGAAAGGAATGTGTTGGATGATACATCCTGGATTAAGCCCGGACTGGCAAGTTGGGAATGGTGGAACGGTGCAACTCCTTATGGTCCTGATATAAACTTTGTGGCAGGCTGCAACACGGATACCTATAAATATTTCATTGACTTTGCCGCTGACTATAAGATTCCTTACATCGTTATGGATGAAGGTTGGGCCATGTCGACCAAAGATCCTTATACTCCCAACCCGGAGGTAGATATACATGAACTGATTCGCTATGGAAAAGAAAAGAATGTAGGTATCGTACTTTGGCTGACCTGGTTGACGGTAGAAAAAAATTTCAGCCTATTCGAAACATTCGGGAAATGGGGTGTAAAAGGGGTAAAGATAGACTTTATGGACAGAAGTGACCAATGGATGGTAAATTATTATGAGAGAGTAGCTAAAGAAGCTGCCAAACACCACTTGTTTGTAGATTTTCATGGTTCTTTCAAGCCAGCAGGGTTAGAATATAAATACCCCAATATTCTCTCTTATGAAGGTGTCAGAGGCATGGAACAGATGGGCGGTTGCCATCCGGACAACAGCGTCTACCTACCTTTCATACGCAATGCCGTAGGCCCGATGGACTATACTCCGGGTGCCATGTTCAGCATGCAACCGGAAGTCTACTGTTCCAAGCACCCCAACTCAGCCAGCATCGGCACACGCGCCTATCAAATGGCACTGTTCGTCATCTTCGAAAGCGGGCTTCAAATGATGGCAGATAATCCAACGCTCTATTACCGTAACGATGAATGCACTCGCTTCATTACTCAAGTACCACAGACATGGGATGAAACCATTGCCCTGAAAGCCCAAGTAGGTAAATATGTTATTATTGCCAAACGCAAGGGTGAAAAATGGTACATAGGCGGCATGACTAACAACTGGGAACAACAAAGAGAATTCATCCTGAACCTGGATTTTCTAAAAGAGGGGCAAGCCTACCGCATGACTTCTTTTGAAGACGGAATAAATGCCAACCGCCAAGCGATGGATTACCGAAAGACGGAACGCATCCTCAGAAAAGGAGACAGAGTCAACATCCGTCTGGCACGCAATGGCGGTTTTGCGGCTGTTATCGAATAAGCCGGAAAATGCTGCATACATCAGTAAAAGTCACTGATAAAGATAAAAGTACAGACATTTGTACTTTTATGTCACAGAAATATTCTTCACTTAAGAAAAATAATGCAGACATTTGTCTGCTAATTACTAACCAGAAAAAACTTAAAAAATGAAACGCATTGTTTTTTTAGATTATGTACGTGTATTCGCATGCTTCCTCGTCATAGTCGTCCACGCCAGTGAAAACTTTTACGGCGCCATCGGTTCTTCAGATATGGCAGGGCCGCAGTCTTATCTTGCAAGTGAGGCGGACCGACTGTGGGTAGCCATATATGATGGTTTCTCACGTATGGCAGTACCCTTGTTTATGATTGTCTCCGCCTATCTTCTTGTACCAATGAAGAAAGAACAAACCAGCTGGCAGTTCTACCGGCAGCGCTTTACCCGCATCTTGCCGCCGTTTTTCATATTCATGATACTATACTGTACTCTACCTATGCTATGGGGACAGATAGATGGAGGAACGTCTTTAAAGGACACCTCACGAATATTCCTGAACTTCCCATCACTTGCCGGACATCTATGGTTCATGTATCCTCTGATCAGTCTTTACCTTTTCATCCCTATCATATCACCATGGTTGAGCAAAGCTACGGCAAAAGAAGAACGTTTCTTCATAGGGCTGTTCCTCATATCTACGTGCATGCCTTATCTCAACCGTTGGTTCGGCGAAGTATGGGGACAATGCTTTTGGAATGAATACCATATGTTGTGGTACTTCTCTGGTTACCTGGGATACCTCGTACTGGCACATTACATACGCGTACACCTCACATGGGGACGTTCCAAACGCTTCACTATAGGAACCATCCTAATGGTTATCGGAGCAGCATCAACCATTTACTCATTCTATATTCAGGCTACACCCGGAGAAATTCTTACTACACCCGTAATAGAAATAGGATGGGCTTTCTGCACAATCAACTGTGTGATTCTTACAGCAGGTACATTCCTCATGTTCACCTGCATAAATCTCCCGAAAGCTCCGCGAATCGTAACAGAGATGTCGAAACTCAGCTATGGCATATACCTTATGCATATATTCTGGCTCGGGTTATGGGTAACCGTATTCAAGACTACATTGGAACTGCCTACTGTTGCCGCCATACCATGCATCGCAGTGAGTACATTCGTCTGTTGCCTCATAACTACAAAGATTATCTCGTTTATACCGGGCAGCAAATGGATAATAGGATAAATATCTGCCTTATCTGTATAGCCTAAAAACAATTTTAGTTCTTTGTCAGGCTTTATATATACCTGACAAAGAACTAAAAAAATAAATATGCTATGAATATTATCAGTTTCCAGCCGGAAACAGCAACATCAGTGCCGGTATGCCGGAAGCCGAGTAGCTGTCAATCACCATCCCGGATTGTAAAGACTTATCATATTCACCACTACAAACATTACGTGTTTTATCCCTGTTAGCCCAACCACATTTAATGGTACGTTCCAAATAAGGGATATACTGAGTTTGTCCGCAATCATATACCAGCATCGCAATATACTGTGCAAAAATAGCAGTATAAATACCTTGTTCTATCCCACTCTCAAAAGGCAGTATCTTTTGTTCAGAAGACATTGTATTGAAAGTATAATCGGCCGCAAGAATTGCATTATCCAAATAAGATTTCTCTCCTGTAGCTTTATATAGTAAAACAGAGGCCCCGATAAAGGAAGCTTGGTTGTATACATGTGCTTTCCAGGCTGGACTACCATTGCCATGACGGCTATCAGCTATCTGACCGGTCTCTTTATCCATCAGATTCTCTACTCCCCATTCATATATTTCTTTGCCTTTCTCCAAATATTGTGCCTTTGTCTGATGCCGAGGTGCGCTTTCGGTCAGTTTCACTCTTCCTTCCGGCACATTATTATAAAGGGTAAGGGCGGCTACTACAGTTGGAAAATTAATACAAGCCATCTTCCCATCTCCTGATTTATTAGGAGCGGGATTCCGGATAGGTTGCCATTGCCAGAACATCCCCCCATTCTCCCTATCATAAGAACCGGAATCTCCCACTTTATCCGATCCATACCATACACGGCTAAAACTAATCTCCGATAGCTTCAAATACTCCTTGTTACCAAACAACTCATAAGCACGTGCAAAAGTAACGGTCCACCACATGATATCATCATAAATAAACCATCCGGTATTCTCATTATTATCATCAAAGTTGAAATGGGCATAGTATGCTTTATTACCTGCAAAGATATTCTCGCACAAGGTTTTCATTGCTGCCTTTCGCTCTTTATCTTTCTGCATTTCAGCCAGTTTATAAGCATTCATCGCCATATCCCAATAAATAGGTTGACACCAAATGGCAGCCGCACCATTGTGCCGGTCTTCAGCGGATTCAAAAGAGGAATCGGTTTTATAGATACATTTCCCGGAATCGAGAAATGTATCATTAAACCCATCATAAGCCGCCCACACATCTGCCTGGGTGTACTCACTCCCCTTTGAAAACACCTTTTCCTGATTATCTGATTCACACACAATTACAGATATAGCACACAGAAAAAGAGTAATCATATTCATCTTCGTCGATTACTTATTCGTAAACAGCAAACTCATAAATTCGCGTATCTTTCCCATTAGCAGCCTGTACCGGTTGAGTAACCAACAGACGCAGATAGCGTACCTTCTCAGTCTTACCCAAAGAACGGTTGATAACATTCTGCTTGTTTCCGGTTACAAAGTCCAATGTGCGCCATGCTTCATTCGGGTTATTCCGGCCTTGCAAGAAGCAGCTGCCGGTGATGTAAGAATAGCTTTCCTGAGCTGCATTCACCATCTTCCAACCGCTTATTTCCTTTTCCATTCCCAAATCAAAATCAATATAGTTAGGGAGCATAGAGGTATCGCACCATTTAGTATTCTCGTTTCCATCAATGAGAAATGCAGGTTTCTCATTGTCGTTGGTATATCCCGACCAAGCAACGATATGTTCCGGTTTCAACAGATTGATCTTCAGTTCTGCTGTCTTCTGCAAGCTGGCATCATCTTCATTGGCAGTCTGGAATAAAGTAGATAGTGCTTTAACAGGTGCATATGGTTCTTCAACCAATGTAGCAGCAAAAATAACAATATCTTTATTATCGGGCAGGATAACCTCAGTTGCTTTAGCAGGGATGTCAATGGCAAACTTGAACATATAAGTAAACTCATAAGCATGATCTCCCTCAGCGGAATGGCGGTGTGTACCGACATAGGCCACTTCTGCATCTTTCAAATAGCCTTGTGTATGGCCTGTATGCCCCCATTGTCCGATGAAACCGGTATAAGAAGGAACGACAATCTCCTGCAAATTCTTCCCTGCCTGGAATACGCCTCTAACATCTTCTTCAGCAGTTGCCGCAGCAGCCAGTATATACAAACGGTTATAGGAATGTCCGGCAGGCAGTTGCAAGGTATTTCCGCTACATAACATACCATTCATTTCTTCTTTTGTTTCCAGATGGAAAGGAACACGATTAACAGTTATATCGGCAGGTATTAATTCAGCGGCATAAGAATAACCGGCTTCGAAATTAGCCTCCCAACGGAATTCGTTCCAGCTGAAACATTTACGGTCATAATTGAGAGGCAGTTGTTCGCATCGCAATTCTTCCTTCTTATTATCATTGAAACGGACTTTATAGGTCCTGATGCTGTTGGGCTGTATGGAGACTTCCAGCTGATTACCGCTAAAGTCCGCACTTCCTATATTCTTCTCCGTACCATCTGCTTCAACGGCACTTGTAATAGTTCCTGCAAATGTCAGCACTGCATTTTGTGGAGCTTCGCCACCCGTTTCGTACACACGCACCACATATTCGTCCGAACTTTCCGCTTTCTTCAAAGCTTTGATGACAACGTTACTATTGTCCGAAGATGCGAAAGAGAAGGTTTTGCCCAATGTTCCGGAATGTTTCCCGGCAGCAAAAGCCTTCAAACGCTGATTTAATACTTCAGACTCCTTAACGACCTGCGCCTTATCCAAACCGCCGGCGTGCCCTACCAAACTATAAGTGAAAGTATGATATCCCAGGTCCTGACGGTCCTGATACGGATAGTTGTTCTTAGTCTCGGGTGTATGAAGCAATGTCAGGCGGAGTGTATGATTATCAGGTTTATCCCAGCCATATTTACTGTCATTCATAATAGAAACACCATAACTGCCGTCACTATCGGTTAAATCCGCCCAATATTGGGCATACACTTCATAAGCGGTCAATATATTATTACCTCTCTGAACGCTGCCTATACCCAAATCGTAGGTCGCCTTTTCGTTATCAACATTCAAGGGGAATTCTGCTTTCAGCAGTGCATTCGTTGACTGCCAGTCTATCTCATTGTAAAAGTCTATACGGTCAGCCAATTCTCCCTCGTAAAGCCGGATATACTGACGGAACAACGATTTGCCATGGCGCTTTTCTATACACAAAGTCTTGCGCAGGGCACCATTCTCACACAGATTCATTTTCACGTCTTCAGTAATAGAAACAGGTGCACGGTCAATAGTCTTTTTCAGAATCTCCCAAGCCGGCCAATTATATGATTCATTCTCAGTAAAAAGAGCCAGACGAATAGATTTGCCGTCCTTAACAAGTTCTTTATTATTTTTCTTATCGTAAAGCGAGATTATATCTCCCTGCTTATCCAATGAGATTTTATAGACAGAGTTCTCCACTGTTGTTTCTGAAACAAAAGAATCCGCCTGCTTCTGGTTTCCGGAAAGTCGGATATCATACACGGCATATCCTGTAGCAGGTACAGTTGCTTCTATCAATAAATACACAGTTCCATTCCGGTAAGAAAGTAATTGGGAAGCTACTTGCTTGCCTTCCGCATTATAAACACTGACACCTTTGGGGAATTTGGGAGCTTCAATCGCTACCTCCGCTACATCCGTAACCGGAAATCCGAGTGCATTGTAAAACACAACCGGAATACCCTTGACGCGAGTATCCATTTTCTCAGAAACAGCCCCTACCGAAGCTGTCAGGACACCTGAAAATTGCTTTAATGAAAGCAATTCATCATTCCACGAAAACTCATAAGCGCGTGGGATACTGGTACCGGTAAGGTCATCATGGAATTGGTGGAAAATGAAACGCTTCCATGCTTCTGTCAGACTTTCACCCGGATAGCCGGCTATACCCAACCAATCCGCTGCTACGGCCGCTCTTTCGGCAGCATCTCCCAAAAGTTCATTCTGACGGTTATAAAGCTTCATGGCAGCTTGCGAAGTATAACATCCGGTTCCATGTACATCCATCAGCAATTCGCCGTTGAAAACGGGCAATTCCGAATGTTTTTCATAAGGAAGATAATCCTTGAATAGCTGATCGCTCGTTGCGCTGATTATTTCTAACGGTCCGTTCCCCTTGATACCTTTCTCTACAGAACTGACAGAGCCTATTGAGGGAGAACCACCCGTATCACCCGTGCCATAATAGCGATAAACCGTATTCAATGGAGTGCGCTTACTCAGTCCCAACAATTCTTTATCTTCCGACAGGTCGATGTTATTCCAGCGCTTACCATAATCATAGCCATGAGCAAGCATAATAGAAGAACCGTCAATCCCCTTCCACAATCCAAGCATAAAAGGATGTTTGCTCTCTCCATAAAAAGGACGGTTACGCCAGTCGAGTTTCTGCGAAGAAAAGCCGATGAGACCGCAATGTTTGGCAATAGTAGGCAGCGTCCAGCCAAAGCCAAAACAGTCGGGCAAGAAAATATCCGTGCTTTCTGTCCCGAACTCTTTTCTGTAATATTCCTGTCCAAGTAGGATGTTACGAATGGAAGACTCAACAGAGGGTACCAGCACATCCGATGCTTCCCAACTACTGCCACTGATATGCCAGCGACCTGAACGCACAAATGCTTTGAGTTGCTCATATTCACTGGGAAAGTATTCTTTCATCCAAGCATATTTGACACCTCCTTCAAAATTGAAGATATAATCGGGATACTTCTTCAACAAAAACAGATTACGGGACAAGGTATTCCAGACATACTCTTTGATAGTGGTTTGGACATCCCAATTCCATTGGGTATCCAGGTGGGCATCTGCCACCATATAAGCTTTCGCTTTTTTCTCCGGTTTTGCACTCTGTGCATGCATACTACCTGAACAAAGCAGCGCAGATGCTAATAGGATAACTGGTAATTTCATAGTAAAATATTCTATTGTGAATAATACAGATATTTATCAATCGCAAAAATAGCGGCACTTACCTAAAAGCATACCTATATTTATGCCATAAAAGTGTAATTACATGGCTATGGCTGTAAAACGCACAAAAAAGTCAGAAAAGTATTACTTTTTTTTCTATGCTTCCCAACCATATCCGACCATAATCCTCTATCTTTGCAATACCTAATTAGTCCGATATACAAATATGAAAGACAGACACTACTTCCCCCAAGTTTCACTGCTTATCTGCATCTTATGCTGCTTTCCGCATTTGATTCATGCATACAGTCTGCGGCAATTTTCAAACAAGAACGGTTTATCCAACAGTGCTATCTTATCCCTTTACCAGGATCATCAGGGAGTTATCTGGATCGGTTCATGTGACGGTTTGAATATTTTCGACGGTACCAATATCCATGTGTACAATCCTGCCAACCCGACGAAAGCCTCGCTATCCGGAAATCTGATTAACGACATCATGGAGACTGAAAAGGAGGTATTATGGATACAGACCAACTATGGACTGGACCGTCTGGATACCAAACACCAGACATCTAAAAGCTTTACGGAGTTCAAAGACAAGAACTATATGGCAAAAAGCAGGGATAATGACCTTTTCATCGTAAAAGACGACGGATATATCTATTACTATCAACCGGAAAAGCAACTCTTCCAAAAGCTGGAAGTACCTCAAATAGCATTTGGACACGTATTATCCACCATCATCGACGAAAACAATATTCTATGGATATTCACTTCGGATAATGACACCCGCAGCTATCAGATAAACAAGAATAAAGAAGGAATAACCCTCACCCCCAACAATCTTTTCAAGCACCCCGAACAGTTACTATGGGCATTCGCAGAAGAAGATCTGGTCTATTTCATCGATAAGACTTACTCACTCTATGAATATGACTTCGGCAATCAACAGCAATACTTTATTGCAGATCTCAAAGCAGAAGTCGAAACTCGCGGAGAAGTTTCTTCCATCATCAAACAACAAAACGACTATTACATTGGCTTCAAAAGCAGCGGATTGATCGTATTGAAATATATGTCCGATCAGAAAATAAAATACCAGATGCAAGATACGGAAATCCATTCCGGCATCTTCTGCCTGATGAAGGACAAATATCAGGATATTGTTTGGATAGGAACAGACGGACAAGGGGTATACATGTACTTCAATGATGCTTTCTCCATTACCAATACGCTGCTGGATACTCCTGTATACCAGATAAACAACCCCGTACGTACCGTTTACTACGACGAGGAACAAACCTTATGGATAGGAACCAAAGGAGGAGGTATATTGCGTATCAGGAATTATTCTCCGGAAACCAATGCAGCAGCTTCTTTCGACCGGATCTCCATCAGCAACAGTACCTTAACCGACAACACCGTCTATTGCTTTGCCCCCGGTTCTGCGAACAGGTTATGGATTGGAACAGAAAACGGCCTCAACTACTATTCATACCAGAATAAACAGCTGAAAGCATTTACAGTGATAGCCGATGGAAAGAAGGTGAAATATGTGCACTCCATCAACGAATTAAATGATACCACTTTATGGGTATCCACTGTAGGTGAAGGTATCGTAAAAGTTATTTTGGATAAAGCCGGTAACTCTCCTTCCGTTAAATCGGCTACCAGAATTGTTCTGGATGACGGGCGTATGGCTTCCAATTATTTCTTTACCTCCTTCCAGGAGAATGATTCTATCCTTTGGTTCGGTAATCGTGGTTATGGAGCCTACCGGCTCAATGTCGAAACCGAACAGCTAACTCCATACAGGTTTGATAATGTAGTGAACAGTCAGACGGCCAATGATATTTTCGCCATTTATAAAAATGAGAAAGGATATTGGCTGGGAACCAGCTCCGGACTACTTCACTTCAATGAAGATTACTCACATTATCATGACAGGGCTGACCTTTTCTCAAACAATACAGTACATGGCATTTTGGAAGACCAGCAAAATAACCTTTGGATCAGCACGAATCAAGGACTGGTAAGGTTCAACCCTAAAACCAATACCGGGCAGACTTACGACCGGGAAAACGGACTGGAAGTCACTGAATTCAGTGATGGAGCTTTCTATAAAGACTTACGGACCGAAACTTTGTTTTTCGGAGGGACAAACGGATTTGTCACCGTCAAGCCTAACGCTTATATTATGGCAGACTACATGCCTCAAATAAACCTGAAGGGATTATCTATCTTCGGAAAAGAATACAATATTCATGATTTTCTTCACGACAAGAAAGGAAAGAAGATACTTCAGCTGGATTATAGCCAGAACTTCTTCTGTATCGACTTTATGGCAATAGATTATATAAATGGTAACAATTACTCTTATTCTTACAAATTGGACGAAGTAAGCAGCCAGTGGATAGAAAGCGGAACATCGGCCAGCGCCATCTTCTCCAATCTTGCACCCGGACAATATACCCTGTTAGTGAAATACAAGAATAACATGAATGGAAAAGAATGCGAACCGCAGAAACTTCTGATTCAGATTACTCCTCCCTGGTATTTAAGTAACTGGGCGTATATTCTCTATTTCATATTAATCGCTTTGTTCTGCATTCTTGCTGTTTACAGGATAGTTCATCAATACCGCCGGAAGCAACACCGCATGATTGAGAAATTGAACCGGGAAAAGAAAGAAGAAGTCTATGAGTCCAAGCTGCGCTTCTTTACCAACATCACGCATGAATTCTGTACGCCGCTGACGCTGATTTATGGTCCGTGCGAAAAGATACTTGCCTACCCGCAATCTGATTCGTACATCCGCAAATACGGGAAGATGATACAGCAGAATACAGAAAAACTGAATGGCTTGATTCTGGAACTGCTGGAATTCCGCAGGCTGGAAACCGGTCATAAAGTGCTTTCTATCCAAAGATTATCCGTATCGGACAAACTCCGGAACATAGCGGAATCCTTCTGTGAATTGGCTGAAAATAAGAATCTGAACTATCGGTTGGATATTGAACCGGACATTGAATGGAACACGGATATCAGTTGTTTCAGCAAGATCGTCAATAACCTGATCTCAAATGCCTTCAAATATACTCCGGAAGAAGGGAATATCACCATCGGCCTGAAAGTAGAAAACCAGCTTCTAACCCTTAATATATCCAACTCAGGAAAGGGGATAGCGAAAGAGAATCTTGCAAAGATATTCGATCGCTATAAGATATTGGATTCTTTTGAAATGAATGGCAAGAATTCACGGAATGGGCTGGGATTGGCTATTTGTAAGAATATGGTTACTCTGTTGAACGGTGAAATCAATGTCAGCAGTATTCAGAATGAGATAACGACATTTACAGTCACTTTACCGGAACTATCGCCCACTGCACAGGAAGCGGAAACACCCCAAAAAGTGTATGAAACAGGACCGCTGAATACAAATACGGAGCCCATGGAACTGGAACAGACCGCTGTTAATTTCGACACTTCCAAGCACACGGTTATGATCATTGACGACGATCCTTCTATGTTATGGTTCGTCTCGGAAATATTTGTAGATAAATACAATGTATTATCTTTCAATAACGCTGCAGAAGCTTTGGCCAGTCTGGAACTGAAACAGCCGGATCTGATTATTTCAGATGTGATGATGCCTGAAATAGACGGACTTTCCTTTGCCCAGAAAATCAAGCAAAACAAGTTATGGAGCCATATTCCACTCATTCTACTGTCTGCCCTTCATCACGAAGACGATCAAGTGAAAGGCATTGAGGCTGGTGCAGAAGTGTATGTGACGAAACCTTTCAATGTAAAATACTTAGAGAAAGTAGTCTACCGGTTGATTAAAAGAGAATCGGACCTGAAAGAATATTATAGTTCCATATTCAGTTCATTCAAAGTGGAAAACGGGAACTGTATCCACAAAGAAGATCAGGAATTCCTGGATAAGGTGATAGAAACCATAGAAAAGAATATCACAAACCCTGACTTATCCGTTGAACTATTGAGCAGTGACCTGGGCTATAGCACCCGTCAGTTCTACCGTAAATTAAAGCCTATAACGGACAAATCTCCTGCTGATATCATCAAAGAATATCGCCTCACAATGGCCGAGCGACTGTTGCTGACAAAGAACTATACCATTGAGGAAATAATGGACAAGACAGGTTTCAATAACCGCGGAACGTTCTATAAATTATTCTCCCAGCGTTTCGGTATGCCACCACGCCAATATAGGGAACAGCAGAAGGATAGTGTGAAAAAGGAATTGACAGACTAAAAGAACAAAAAATGAGGTTGTAACCTTTGTTACAACCTCAACATATAAATCCATAGATTATTTCCTTTTGGTTTCCTTCAATACTTTCTTTTCCGTACTGTCCAGTTTCCTCTGTACTTTTTTCACATCTTCAGCAGGAGGAAGACTTTCAGGAACAATCCCTCTCTGTAACAGCATATTTCTAACAGCAGTATTATTATCTACATGCTCCTGACCAATCGGATTAATCCCTCTTAAATCTTTAGTCTGTATATTTACACTTGTCATTTCAGCAGCCAAATCTTTTGCTTTAATACTGATAGTAGGAAGAAAATCTAACTGCTTTTCAGTCTGTCCAAGCTTTTCACGAGCTTTTACACGTTCATACTCAAGTAAACGCTGTTCTATCAATTCCGCTTTCCGGGTTTGCACCGCAAAATAATTCTGCGCAAAAGAGATCTGTTCTTTACGGCTATCACCATTTTGTGCAATTAGATAACAGGCATAGCGGGTAAGCATCATGTCATCAATAGCTTTTTCGGCTCCTTTAGGCATTGCGATCGTTTTCCTGACGTCAGGAAAATGATCGGGAACATGTTCTGAGGCATGTTCACAAGCTTCTTTAGCTTTATCAATCACCTTGACGAAGTTCTCCCACTTAGAGTAACCCAACAAAACCTGCAATTCTCTTGCACTCCAGCATTCTACACCTTCGTATTCGGAAGCGGCCTCTTCAAACTGGCGGAATAAGGCTAAAATTTCATTTCCTTTCATTTATTTATAGTAGTTGGTCTACTTCCCCTTTACAATCCTCTTAATATCATTCAACTTATTCAATGCCTCCAGCGGGGTCAGATTATTCACATCCAGATTCAAAATCTCGTCACGTATCTGGCAGAGCACAGGATCTTCCAACTGGAAAAAGCTAAGCTGCATGCCGCCACGCGTCTCTCCTACTTCCGCCATCGGCTTACTTGCAATACCTTGCTGACGATTGTCTGCCTCAAGCTGTTTCAGAATGTCATTCGCACGTTTTACGATACTTTTCGGCATACCCGCCATCTTTGCCACATGAATACCAAAGGAGTGTTCACTACCGCCACGTTCCAGTTTACGCAGGAAAATGACCTTATTATCCACCTCCTTAACGGAAACA
>ERZ837910.3552-NODE-3552-length-16714-cov-5.257398_pt1 | contig 16714 bp, 18 predicted proteins | sample MGYA00519940_ERZ837910 | MGnify/ENA primary metagenome ERZ837910 (study PRJEB31850, sample SAMEA3708825) | human gut metagenome | biome: human gut; feature: human-associated habitat; material: faeces | place: China | collected 2014 ... | reverse complement strand
CGTCGCAGTTGCCCCGCACGCACAGCAGCTTGGGCGCAAGGCTGTTCAGCAGCGGCTCGTACAGCCCCAATGCCATCATAATGGAGGAGCTGGTCAGCCCCGGCAGCACCACGCTGGCACCCCAGAGCGCGCCGCAGAAGTTGTACCAGCCGAAGTTCGGCGTCACCGTCACGTGAAGCACATGGCGCACATAGAAAAGCGACAGAAACACCGATAGGGCGCAGACGCCGCAGGCGATCCACGCCGCCCGGCCATGGCCCTCCTTTCCCGCCTCCCGCCAGAGGGCAGGAAACGTTCCGGCAATGAGGCCGATAAAGAGCCAGATGGTAGCGGCGTCCGACAGGGCATAGGCGGCGCTGATCCCCTTGGCGAGACCCAGAAAGCCCACGGCCCAGCCAATCCCCAAGGGAAGGAAAATGTGCCAGTATTTCCGGATGCCCCGTCCGGGATGGGACAGTGTCTCCATCATAGGGCGGTATACGTCGAACACCACGGCCAGCACGCCGCCGGAGACGCCGGGCAGGATCGCCCCCGCGCCGATCAGCGCACCGCACAGCAGATCCCGCAGCCAGCGCGCCCGATCCGCCTGTTTATATGGGTCCGTCATATTCCACCTCCTCACTCAAACTGTATACAGGGTATCATATCAGCATTCCCCGTTCCGCGCAATCCGAAACTGTGAACGATTTGAGAATTTTGGTGATTTTGGAAGATTTGGCCCATAAAAGCCCCGGTTTCCCCATTTAGGAATGGCATAGTGATCTTTCGCTAAATGCCCTTGCGTGTCTACGGAAAAAATGGTAGAACTTTTTAGAAAAAGGGGTGGCTTTTCCGCTATGGCGGTGTTAGAATAGGGACACTGCCCTGAAGGGCGACCCTTTTCTGTATTTTTGACAGTATTTCAGGAGGTTTCCCATGATGCGGAGCGCAAAGAAAACCTACGAGATCGACATGCTGCATGGCGCGATCCTGCCGAAGCTGCTGCGCTTCGCCGTCCCGCTGACCCTCTCCACCATGCTGCAGCTGCTGTTCAACGCGGCGGACGTGGTGGTGGTCGGCCGCTGGGCCGGTGACAATTCCCTGGCAGCGGTGGGTTCCAACACCTCCCTGATCGCCCTGCTGACCAATATGTTCTTAGGATTGTCCATCGGCGCCAACATTCTGGCTGCCCGGTACTTCGGCGCTCATGAGGACGAGGAACTCAGCAAAACGGTCCACACCTCCATCCTGCTCTCCCTGTACAGCGGCGTGTTCCTGACAGTGGTCGGTATTCTGGGTGCCCGGACCATTCTGATCTGGATGCAGTGTCCCGCCAATGTGCTGGATCTGGCCACGCTCTACCTGCGGATCTACTTCGCCGGCATGACCGCCACCATGCTCTACAACTTTGGCGCCGCTCTGCTGCGGGCCAGCGGCGATACCCAAAGACCTCTCTATTACCTGTTCGCATCCGGCGTTGTCAACGTGATCCTGAATCTGGTCTTTGTCATCTACTTCCACATGGATGTGGCAGGCGTGGCATTGGCCACCGTGATCTCCCAGTGCATTTCTGCCGCACTGGTGGTCCGCTGCCTCGTGAAGGAGACCGGTCCTCTGCGGCTGGACTTCCGGCAGCTGAAGATCTACCCCATCAAGCTCAAGCAGATCATGCAGGTGGGCATCCCCGCCGGAATTCAGGGAATGCTGTTCTCTCTGGCCAACGTGACGGTGCAGTCCTCCGTCAACTCCTTCGGTGAGGTCATTATGGCCGGCAGCTCTGCCGCCATCAGCATTGAGCAGTTCATTTATTCCAACATCAACGCCTTCTATCAGGCCAACGTGGCCTTTACCAGCCAGAATTACGGCGCCGGTGACTATCGACGCATCAAGAAGATCGCTATGATCAGCGTTGTGACCGGCGTTGTGACCACAGAGCTTCTGAGTGTTCTGGCCGTCTATTTCGGCCCGCAGCTTCTGGGGATCTATTCCCCCAGCGCCGAGGTGGTGGCAGCCGGTATGGTGCGCCTCCGCTGGATCGCCCTGTTCTATGGTCTGGACGCCATCATGGATGTGATCGTCGGTTCTCTGCGTGGCGTGGGGTACAACATTCTGCCCATGCTGGTCACGCTGATGGGCGCCTGCGCCTCCCGGCTCATCTGGCTGTCTACCGTATTTCGGCTTCCAGCCTACCACCGGATCGAGATGGTTTACATCGTCTATCCTCTCTCCTGGGTCCTGACGGCCACCACCCACCTCATCTGCTATTTCTTCGTTTCCCGAAAGGTGGACCGGGAACTTCGTGCCCACGAAGCGGAGCTGGCCGCCCGTATGGAAGAAAGCCCGGAGGAAGCAGACTCCTGAGCACATTCGCCAAGCAAGCAAAAAAGCTGCGGAAACCAGTCGGTTCATGTTCATAGGTACACAATGTGACCTATGGGGTAGGCCGGACGGTACAGGGCACGAAAAAATAAGTCGGGGGAAATTCCCTCGACTTATTTTTTCTTTGATCCCAAGTTTATTTGAGCGCCACATTTCAATTGGATGCGCAGACGCTGACCCCAACGAGAGCGGGTAGCGGAAACCGTCAGACAGCACGGGATAGGATATTGCCCATCGTTTGCGCCGCTTTGAGCTGCGCGTCCGTGGTAACGCGGGCGTATGTATCCAGCGTGAAGCCCGCCGAGTAGTGGTCGAGCATACTGCTGACGGTCTTGATGTCCACGCCGTTCTGGAGCGCCATCGTGGCGAAGGTGTGTATAAATCGTGAAACTCGAATTGAGTGATTAATTGCACTATTTGGCAGTTTTGTGAAACAAATTGCGGGATAGTGCTTTTTATTCTCAATCATCTGCTATACTTGAAATAATAAAAATGATAATTGAGGGACAGCAAGAATTGGTGCATTCCTTCAAAACCATCAAGTCACAAAAAGGGATTCTGTTGGGCGCATATTGAATCAGTCCTTCTAACTAGCCAAGGTTATGATGTGCCTCTGCTAAGAGAAATGCCAATTCATCGTCCATTTTAGGTGTAAAGGCGCTCTTGAAAATCAGGGCAAACATTTCCGGTACTACGCTGATGTGCATGATCAGGACTCCCAAGCCGCCTACAATATAAATCAGAGCCGAACGGCACAACTTTTTCCATGATATCCGCGATTCGCTTTAGGCCGCCATCGGCAGTAGCAAGGTATCAGTCGGTTTTTTCTACAAAACAAGGGGCCTTCGTAAAGAAAGCCCCTTGTTTTTAATGTTGGCCTAAGTTCGTCTGCCAAGTCATCCCCAGTCAGCACACTCCCTCAAAGCAGAGAGCTTTGTTTCCAAACTGAGCGGGGACGTTTTCCGTTCGATTATTTTGTCCCGGAAGTTTCAGCAGTATTCTGCTTTGCCAGCTTTCTGGACTTGTAGTTCCGGATGCCAAAAATTGCCACGGACACAATCGCGATCAAAATGAACGCGCAGCTGATCGGACGAGTGAAGAAAATGCTGAAGCTGCCTTCAGAAATGACCATGGCACGGCGGAAGTTCTTTTCAGCCAGAGGTCCAAGCACGATGCCCAGCAGAACAGGCACCAGTTGGAAGCCCATGCGCCGCAGGAAGTAAGAAACGATGCCGAAAATCAAAATGATATAAATATCATAGATGCGGTTGTTGGTAGAATAAGAGCCTGCAATGCAGAATGTCAGTACGATGGGAGCCAGAATCTCATAGGGAATGCGGGTAATATGCGCATAAAACCGGGTCAAACCAGTGCCCACGATATACATGAACACATTCACCACGAGCAGGCCCAGCATGATGGCATAAAGAATGTTGCCCTGCTCGGCAAACAAGGACGGACCGGGAACCATGCCGTGAAGCATGAATGCGCCCATCAGAATGGCCGTTGCACCGTCACCGGGGACACCCAGCGTCAGCATGGGGATCATAGTTGCACCGCAAGCGCCGTTGTTGGCAGATTCCGCAACAGCCACGCCCTCGATCTCACCCTTGCCGAACGTTTCCGGGTGCTTGGACGCCTGCTTGACCTGATTGTAAGCAATAAACGCCGCCAAACCGCCGCCAGTGCCGGGCGTTGCGCCAATGATGACACCGACAAGAGAACCAATGCCAATGGGCTTGCGGCAGCGCCGATATTCCTCTTTTGTGATCTTATCCTTCGTCAGGGCCTTGGGGTCGTAAATTTTATGATCCGTTTTGGGATCATATTTAGATTTGGTCAGAATTTCAGAGATGGCGAACATACCGATCAGCGCAATAATGAGGTCGATACCGGCCATCAGCTTCTTCTGACCAAACAGGAACCGCGCTGTACCGCTGATAGAATCCACGCCGATCGTGGTCATGAACAAACCAAGGCAGGCAGCAATCAGGCCCTTGAAAATGCTGTCATTCGACACACCGGCAATAACAGACAGTCCGAACACCGCCAGCGCAAAATATTCCGCAGGGCCAAAGAGCAGGGTGATCTTTGCGATCAGCGGAGCCAGAAACAGCAGAGAAAACGCACTGATCAGACCGCCGATCGTAGAGGCGTACAAGGCCATTTGCAGGGCCTTAAACGCCTGCCCTTTGACGGTCATCGGATAGCCGTCAAACAGTGTTGCCGCATTGGCGGATGTACCGGGCGTATTGATGAGGATCGCCGTGATCGAGCCGCCGTAGGTACCGCCGCAATAAATGGCCAACAGCATCAAGATCGCCATGGTCGGGTCCATGCCGTAGGTCAGAGGAATGCACAAGATAATGCCAAGGTCAGAGGTCAGGCCGGGGATCGCTCCGACCACGATGCCGATAACCAGGCCGACGGGGATAATCAAGAAGTTCTGCCAATTCAACAGAATTTGCAAACCGCCTAAAAATTGTTCCATGATCTTCCTCCTTCCCCGTTACGGCAGAGAGACGTGAAGCACGACTCGGAATACATAATATACGATGCCTACCATGGCAAGGGGGATCGCATAGTAATACCATTTTCTGGCACCATAGTACACCATGATCGCAAGAACCAGGATCACGGTGGAGATGACAAAACCAAGAGGTTTCACCATAAAGCAGTAGGCAACAAGGAACAGGCAATAGAGAATGGAGCGCAGTTCCTTCTTAAAGGCAGCGGAATGAAAGGATTCCTTCGTGACGGTCAATTCCTCTTTTTCCTTCATAAAGATGCCTTCCAGCAAAAGGCAGACGGCAAAAACAAACATGCCGCCGATGGCGATTTTAGGAAGCGTCTGTGCGGTAATAGCGGTTTTCTCCATCGTCTTGACCTGCGTAGGGATAGAAAACCATAAAAAAGAGCTGATAAGGGCAAACACGATGCCCGATATGATCTCATGGTTATACTTGATTTTCATAATAACACACCTCAGTTAAAAAGGGGTGCCCCAAGCCCAAGGACTCAGGGCACCTCAGTCACTTACTGAACCAGAGGGATGTACTGACTCATAGCCTCAGTCTGGGAATCGATCATGCTCAGGATCTCGGCAGCATCGGAATCCCATGCCTTCATGCCCATGCCAGCCATGAACGCCTGGAACTCAGGATCGGCATACACTTCCAGAACAAACTCGCGCAGCTTTTCCTGGATACGGGGATCGACAGAGGAACGGACGGCCAGATAGTCCATACCGGTGAACTCCACGTCAATGCCCTGCTCCTTGAAGGAAGCGATGTGGCCAATGCCTTCCACATCCAGACCTTCGGGGATAAAGGTGCCCAGGCAGTTCAGCTGACCGTTGATCACATAGTCGCGATAGGTCGGGGGAGAACCGATGGCAATATCCACATGGCCGCCAACCAGAGCGTTGATCGCTTCCTGGCCGCCGTCATAAGGCACTGCCTCGCAGGGGATGTCCAGAAGGGCGAACAGTGCGGAGATCATGGTGTAGCTGTCATTGCCGGGGCCGCCGGTAGTTGCATATTTCACCGTGTGGCCAGCGGCAGCGTAATCCTTCAGCTCCTGAATGTTGGTAATCTTGCTGGATGCGTTGCTGAGGATGACAAACTCCGTGATACGGATACCGCAGATGGGGCTGATGTCATCAATGGTATAGTCCACATCAATAAAGCTGGGAGTCAGAGAAAACAGAGGACCGTTGCAGCAGAACAGCGTGTAGCCATCGTCCTCAGCCTCCAGAAAATCGTTCATGCCGATGGTACCGGAACCGCCGGTATGGTTTTCAACGATCATGGGGACACCCAGGATCTTGTCGCTGTAAGAGGCGATCTGACGGGTGATCACGTCAGGACCGCCGCCCAGGCTCCAAGGCTGGATCAAGGTGATCTCCTTGGTGGGCCAATTCAGTTCTTCCGTAGCAGGGGCACCCGTCTCAGACGGAGTACCGGAGGTCGCGGGGGGCTCGTTGGTCTTTGCGCCGCAAGCAGCCATGCTCATGACCATGGCCAGAGCGAGAAGCAGGGATAAGAGTTTCTTGCTTTTCATCGTGGTTCCTCCTTAATTAGTGTTTGGTGGTAAATTTGATAAATTCCGGAGTAATACTCCCAGAATCGATCACAAGAGTGATGGCCTGAAAACCGTCAGGCTGGTGGAAATATGGGGGGTAAGATCGTTCGTCCGTGAAAAGGAATTGCGGCGGCCGGTTTGCGGGGCACATGGCCAAAAGCCGCTCATAAACCTCAGCATTTGCACTCCGGTAGCGGCGATCCGAGGATGCAGTTGTGATCACATACCGCAGCGGCATATCTCCCATAAATTGTTCTGAAATACTATCAACTTGACCGTGATGTGGCAATTTGAGAACGGTTACATTTTTGAGTAAAGAAATATCGACCTCGTCCCAGTCACCGGGACAGCTATCTGCTGCCGTCAGAAAAACTTCGTCCCCTGCTTCGATCCTCAACAGGAAGCTGGTGTGATTGGACATAGCGTCTAACTTGGTTAGGATCTCTGTGATCACATCCATGTCTGTTTCATCATAGGCCCACTCTATGAAAGCCATGTAATCGCTGATGCTCTTTTCCTTCGGTGCCAAGACGCTGATTTTCAGATCCTCTGCCAAATCCAGCCGGTCATCAGGATGGAGCACATGGACCGGAATTTGTTTGGCATTCGCATCCGATATGATCTCACGGTAGCTGTTCAATGCCGCCGTATACAAGGGAACGCTTCTGGCCGCCCCTTCTTTTGCTTCTAAGGGTTTGCCCTTCAAGAACGGTTCTGCCGGGTAGGGTACATAAATGGCGCCAACACTTACATCCTTCAGCACCGGCAGCAAGCCGCAGACATGGTCCTCATGAATGTGAGAAATCAGCAGCGCATCAATATGATGGATCTGTCGGGTTCGCAAATATTCGGCGCAGCGAACACGGTAAGGATCTCCCTCAAACTCTTGCGGCAGATTGCCGCCTCCATCTAAGAGCGCCGTATAGCCCGTGTCTGATTCCATCAAAATGGCATCGCCATATCCGACATTCACAAATGTGATCCGCATTTCTTCACCTCGTTTTTTGTTTTGATTATCTCAAGTGGTTCCGCGAACGATCAGTTCTGTTGGCATTTCAATATACCATTCCGAAAGCTCTTCTCCGTCAATCAGGCGAAACAGCATTTCTACCGCTAACTTGCCCATCTGAAGGGAATCGATCCGCACCGTGGTCAACTCCGGTTCAATGACCCGGCTGACATAGCTGTCATCAAATCCGATCACTGCTACATCCTCCGGAATCCGGAGTCCCATACGCATCGCAGCCTTCATCGCTCCTACCGCAATGGTATCATTGGTACATAGCAGCGCAGTCGGCCGCTCCGGGCAACTCAGCATTTCACGGGCACAAGTTTCCGCGCACAGCTCATTGGCATCCACATCCCGTATAAGCAAAGGATCTACTGTGAGTCCGGCACTAACGATCGCGTCCATGTATCCGTTGTGGCGGTCATGGTAAATTTGGGGAGAAAAACGTCCCTCCAGCAAAGCGATCCGTCGATGGCCCTTCTGAATCAAATGTTCAGCAGCACATTTTGCCCCATGATAGTTGTCAACAGCGATGCAAGGCAAATGTTCCATCTGGATCAGATTGTTCAGCACAACAACGGGAATGTTCTGTTTGCAAAAGCTTTCGATAGAACTTCGGTCTGTTTGTCCGGCTATGATAACGCCATCCATGTGTTTTTTTATGCTCACTTCTCCGCTGGGCAGACGCACATGGTCATTTGTAGTGACAAAAAGGCCATAGTTCCGTTTCATCGTTTCCTGCATGATCGCTTCCAAAGCCGACGAATAGAACGGATTCAGAATGGCAGGATACTGATTTTCGTGGATCACAAACGTGATATTATCCGTTTTCTGGCGAGCCATTGCTCGGGCGATTGGATTAGGCGTATAATTCAGCTCATTTGCCGCAGCGTAGATTCGGGCCTTTGCTCGCTCGCTAACCGCTTCCGGAGACGCAAATGCACGCGAAACGGTTGCTTTTGAGTATCCACATTTTTTCGCAACGTCGATGATCGTAGCAACCATTCAAATACCCCTCGCCCAAAATGAGAACGTTCTCATATCGTTTGCAAAAATAATGATGGCGTATTGCCCTCATTGCATTTTTAACATATCATGCGCTTCTTTCGTTGTCAACACACTTCTATTTTTTCTACTTTCTGCTGTTTTTTGCTCAAGTTTTTTGTGTATAAGCACCAGTATTTTCTCGCTTGGACGCAGTCTGTCCACCCCTTATTCACAAAAACGCAGCTACGCAATGCAGAATAACCTTCTCGCCTGTGGCACAGGTCGTTTGCAGCGCTGGCGCGGTATGAAAAGCGCAGATCGCCGCTTTCTTCTCTGCTGTACAGTGTAACCTGCATGTGATACAACAGAGTTCAACAGCAAGAAGCAAATTGAGATGTCCTTGCAGAGTTTTGCCCCCATTCATCAGTGCTGCACGGTTCCGCAGGTACCGCGATGTCAACAAGAAGGGGACACACGCCTGACGGCGTGTGTCCCCTTCTTTTCCCTATTTTTTAACGGATCAGATCCCGTCCTTCGTCCGGGCCAGGCGGCGGCTCACAGCCATGCCGAAGGCGTCCGGCCCCACATGGCTGCTGACGCTGAAGGAAAGCGGATCGGCGAAGATGCCGCCGTGCTCCGGGAACGCGTTCACCGCCATCTCCCGCCAGTCCTCCAGTGCGGCGGCGTCCTGATAGCTGCCGGCCACGGCGATGTCGATGTCCCACTTGGCGGAAAGCCGCTCCGCGTCGCCACGAATGGTCTCCAGCAGCTTTTTCTTGCAGCCTGCGGTGCCGCGCACCTTGGCACAGGCGTCCAGCAGCTCCCCCTCGATCTTCAAAAGGGGCTTGATCTGCAAAACCGCGCCAATGGCCGCGGCTCCGGCGGTCACGCGACCGCCCCGGCGAAGATATTCCAAGGTCTCCACGCCCACATACACAATGGAATCCAGCCCGCTGGCCTCCAGCTCCCGCCGGATCTCCTGTGCCCCGCAGCCCGCCTCCCGCAGGGCCACGGCGTCCCACGCGGAGCTTTTCTGAGAGATGGAAATGCGGTGATTGTCCACCACAAACACCCTGCCCTCGTAATCCTCCGCCAGCATCTGCGCCGTGGCGCAGGAGGCAGAGAGACCGCTGGACATGGGGATGTACACCAGTTCCTCGTATTCGGCCAGCACCTTGTCCCAAAGGGCTGTCACATCGCCGGGGGACGGCTGGGAGGTGGAGACCGCCTGACGCTCCGTCAATGCGCGGAAAAACTGATCCGGCAGCAGGTTGATCCCCTCGTAATACGCCTGTCCCTCAATGATGACCGGCATCGGCAGAACGAAAACGTTCATTTTCTGCGCTTCTGCCTGTGTAATGCCGCTGTTGCTGTCTGTTACAATGGCTGTTTTCATGCGTTTGCTCCTTATGTGTGAACGGGTTCTTTCAGATCCGTGTTCATGATTTTGCGTACCGTCACGGCGCAGCAGCTCTTTCCATATACTTTTCTGCGGCCTGCGTAGATTTTTTATTATAACAGATACCCAGAAAATATTTCAACACTTTTTCACTCGATTGGGCTGAAAATATCCCACATTTCAATGCAGTGCCTTTGTGGGACACACCTTCGTGCACTCATAGCAGAGTATGCACTCTGTTCCATTTTTCCGCTTGCGGGCTTCCCTGTTGACCTCCACATCCATGGGGCAGGCCCGCAGGCACTTACCGCAGTGGACGCATTTGCTCTCATCGCAGTGGACGCGGAGCAGAGAAAAGTAGCTCATGGGCTTGAGAAAAACCGCAACAGGACAAAGATACTTGCAGAACGCGCGGTTATCCTTAAAGGCGAACGCCAGAGCAATGCCCGCAAGGTAATAGAGTGCGTTCCCGGCGAGGAACAGCCAGAACATGATCTGTTCCAGATGCGCAACTTTCATCAGGAACAGCCCAGACACCAACGCCAGAGACAGTGCAAACATCACATAGCGCAGAACGCCCAGTTTTTCCCTACGCGGCTTCTGCGGCCGCTTGTAGGGCAGAAAGTCCAGCACCATGGCTGTCCAGCAGGCGTAGCCGCACCAGCCGCGCCCGAACAGCAGCGGGCCGAAAATCTTTGCCACGGCGTAGTGGATAGTCGCCGCCTCGAAGGTGCCGAGAAACAGATAGTACCAGAACCCCTCGATCTGCATATTCTCGCGGGAGATCACGCCGAGGTACAGCAGCATATAGCTGCCAACTGCCAGCTGCGCAAAATGGCGGGCATAGCGTTTCCCAGCGGCGAAGAGCGCTGTTCCCAATGCCAGACAGCCGCCGATGTAACTGAAATTCAGCAGGTAGAACAGGTTGTCCTTCATAAGCCATAGTGTGACCGCCACTGCTTCAAACAACAGAAACAGCAGCAACGATGGCACATATTTGCGAAGTCTGCTATCGTTTTTCATTGTTTTCCCTCTGATTTCCCGCAATTTTCCAAACACTTTCTATTATTTTACATCATCAAGCTTCAGGCCACAATTCTTTTTTCTGTCTGCGGTTCTATGCGGAGACTTTTTGGTTTTCCTAACACTGCCGCACACCATCGTAGAAGGAGAGCGACGTGCAGGCGAAGAAATACTTCACGCCCAAAGCAGCTTTTTGGCCAAGTTCTTCAGCCAATGGACCCGCTCCTTTGGCGCACCGGCCGCCGCTGCGGGGATATGCGGATATTGCTGCATAAATGTATCCTGAGAATCAAAGGGCACGGCACTGTGCTTGCGGCAATAAGAGCCATCCGGAAGCATCAGGCTCGCCTTTGCCGTGTCCCGCAGTTGAGAATTTAAGATCCAACAGAGCTGTTCCCGTATGCACGTTGCCATACTTCGTTTATTATAGGAAAGACCGGAAAAAACCGATAGACAGCCCCGGTAAAAGGTATGTAAAATTCTGGTCAAGTGCGTCAGCCATGCCATTCCGAACCCGACGGACTCTCAAAAAAAACACCGGCGGGATCAGATCCTGCCGGTGTCCGCTTTTACCACTTCAAAGGGGATAGTTTCCGAAATTGCCGTGTCCTGACGGCGCACAATTCCGCGTAATAACTCAGATACTGCTTTTTCAGTTGACGCTGTGACTCCTGATTTTTACGGAAGCTCGTCCAATACGTGCAGTCCAGATGACAGCCTTGGCAATACTGACCGCAGTGTTCCTGACAGGGAAGCATTTACAACACCTCGCTTTTCTCCGGATACTTTTATTGTAAGGCTTCCCCTTCCGGCAGGCAAACCAAGTGTTTGTAAAACCGACGCAAGTTCTGTGACAGGAGTGAAAACCACTAAAAATTCCGCCCTAATATTCAGATTCATCAGAAAGGCACGGCTGCCGCAGCTCACTGCGTGGAACCCGCAGTCCTCGCTTCCCCATAGAGTAAGCAACCCGCTGTTGCGGAATACACGATGATAGAATTTTTATTCCTACCAGCGCCCTGTCCCATTCATCAGAACCGTGCGTCCAGTGAAGCTGCTGTGTGCTTCTTTGAAAAACACCGGGTGCATACTCCTCGACGGGGAGCAATTACGCTCCCTCGTGTTCCTCCAGCAGATCGGTCATGTTTTTCAGGCCGATACCCAATGTGGAGGTATTGTGCAGCAGCGCGGATATTGCGGGCGGCAGTACCCCCGCTACGCCCAAGGTGATCAGCGACAGGTTGAAGGCCACGATAAACCGGTAGCTGCCGTGGATCCGATCCATCAGCGCTTCACTGAGCTTACGCAGCGTCACCAGCTCAAAGAGATTCTCTGAAGCAACGGTGATGTCAGCGATCTCCCTGGCAATGGCCGCGCCGGTGGAGATGGCGATGCCGGCGTCCGCCTCGGAGAGGGCGGGAGAATCATTGACGCCGTCCCCCACCATGATAACAGTGTGTCCCTTTTCCTTTTCCTGACGGATAAAGGCGGCCTTGTCCTCCGGCAGGACCTCTGCGTATACGGCGTCCACGCCCACCTCGGCGGCAACGGACTCCGCTGTGCGGCGGTTGTCGCCGGTCATCATCACCACATTGGTAAAGCCGCTCTCATGCAGCGCTTTTACCGCGTCCTTGGCCTCCCGGCGCAGAGGATCGTGGATACAGATGACCGCCGCCAGCTCCCCGTCGATGCAGAGATACAGGTGGGAATACGCGGCGGGCAGCGCGTCATATTTCTCCTGCTCTCCCTCCGGGATACAGCAGCCCTCGTCCTCAAAGACAAAGTGGGCACTGCCGATGATGACCTTTTTGTCCTCTACCATAACGATTTGCTTTACCAGTGCCGCCCACTGCTCCGGGTAACATGCCAGCAGTTCTTCATGCCGCAGCTCCTGTTCATGGATGACAGGATGGTCAAAATGCCGCAGGTAGCGGAGGCGTTACTTTTTGCCCATTTTCAGGGCGTAAAAAATATGAATTTCCGTACCGGGCACATTGATCTGATCCGGCAGCGGTGTAATGAGATCGGAGTAAAACTGGTTTTTGCAGCTTTCCATGGTCACATAAGGCCGCCCGCCGCCCAACATGTCCATAAACGCCTGCACATAGGCTTCCGTCTGACCCATGCGTTTTTGAAGCTTTTTTTGCAGGATACGGCTTTTGAACTTTCCATCCCGGATGAAGGGATAGAGCAGGGGCAGGAGCAGCGCCGTCTGTAATTTTGCGGCGGCAATCGGCGATTGATCCAGATCGGAGCTGCCCAAAATGCCATAATCCATGTGGATGTTTTGCCGCGCCGCCAGCAGGCCCACAAAAGACCCCCCCCAGAGAACAGCCGTAAGCCCCATGGATATGACCGCTGCAATGTTCCTTGATGTACGCTTCTATTTTCTCTGTTTCCTCAGGCATGGTCGGAAACTCTGTGTTTTCCGTCTCATCAAAGCCGTCATAGCTGACGCAGAGTACTCGAAAATTCTTTTCCAGCAGCGGAATGACTCGCCCAAAATTGCCTTCCAATGGCAGCAGGTTCCGGGCAGCAGCAAAAGCGCCGGGGCGCTTTTTTTACCGAACTCGTAAACCTTCATCTTCCAACTCCCGCTAAGTATCTGCTGTTTGCTCTTTTTTCGGTATCATCCGATTCGTCATAGGCATCGTATGGGGCGTTGGGATCATGGGCTTTTTTCCGAAAGGGGGAGCAAAGCTCATTTTTGTGTGCAAAAGCAAAGTCCATATTGTCCGTCCAGCCTGTGTGTCCGGTTATGAACAACGGATGTAAATCGCGCCTCCGCAGCTTTTCTTCCAGTGCAGTCAGAGATCGCACCGCCAGTTCATTATCCTCTGCCAAGGCGGAAATGAAGCTGTATCCGCCGTCCGCGCCGAACCAGATGGTGTCGCCGGTAAACAGGTAACGGTCATCGACAAGATACACCATATGTCCCCAAGTGTGGCCGGGAACGAGGAAGCATTCGATTTTGATGCCGTCAATGTTGATGACTTCCCCATCCTGAAGCAGCACTTTTTTGTTGTTGATCGTGACCTGCGGCAGCTTATAAAGATGATAGATGACCTTGCGGCGTACCTCTCCGGTCAGATAACGGTTTTCAACTTCCCCGATGTACAGCGCTGCGTTTTGGAACAATCCGGGGCTGTCCGCTTCCACCGCGCCCACATGGTCGGTGTCCTGGTGGGTGATAAGAATGTGCTGAACCGACTGTGGGTCGATTCCCAACCAGCCCATTTTTTCCGCCAGCCGGTCATAGTTGTACCCGGCATCGATCATAATGACAGCATTGTCCTTGCAGTAGAAGAAGATATTTGCTACCCATTCCCGCACGCAGGCAACGTTTTTATCGATCCAGCCGGTGTTCAGAGGCTTGAAGATCTCCTTGCCCCGGTACATCCGACTCATTGCTTTTCGTTGGAATTCCGTTGTTTTTTTCGACATGATCGCACCTCATTTTCGTGCCGTGACGCACAGCCAGCCTGCTTTATTCTTGTGTATCTGCACCTCGTGAAAGCCCGCCTGTTCCAGATATGCTTTCAGCTCGGTACCCTGATAGATGGTCATGCCGTTAATGATCTTCGTCCACTTCTCGTCCTTGTCTGTGTCGCCATTGCTCTCGTTGCAGATAAAAAATGTCCCGCCGGGCTTCAGCACCCGCCAGACCTCACGGAAGCACCGCGGCAGATCCGGCCAGAAATACACGGTTTCAAAGGCCGTGACCGCATCAAACCAGTTATCCGCGAACATCATATCTGCCACGCTGCCTTGCAGAACGGCGCAGCGACCATCAGCGATGGCGGTCTCGTTGACCTTTTTGGTTTTCTCCACGCTGACGGGCGAATAGTCGATGCCCTTGACGACACCCTGCGGGCATTTTTTCAGCAGCCGTCGGATATTTGCCCCGCCGCCGCAGCCGCAGTCAAGCACCTTATCGTCCGGAGCAAGCTCCAGAAAGCGAAGCCCCCACCGCGCCACAGGGCTGTGACTCAGGTTCATCATGACCACCATGAGCTTTCCGCCAAAGCCCGCAGGCTTGCGGGTATTCTCAAAAAAGGACATTGTAAAGCCTCCTTACGTTTTCTAATGGTAAGCCAGCCGGAGCGATTCCTCGCGGCGTTCGGATCATCCGGCGCCGATTCCGTTTCATTCCTCCGGCTTCAGGAATTTTTCCGCATAGTGATCGAACAGCTCCGGGTGCACCAAGACCAACTCTGCGTGGGCCATTTTGGGAATTCCGTGGACTCGAATCTGCGGAAAATAATGCTTCATAAACCGAATATTGTACCTACGGTCTTTCTTTTCATCGCAGCCGTACCAATAGGTGATTTTTGTGCCGCATTCGGCAGGCACTTTCGGCAGAGCGTAATTGTTGGCAGACCAGAATATGTTCCGGATCGTCCGGTTCGAGAAGGTTTTGAGGTACCGCTCCATCGCATTATACTCTTTCCTGCTGTCATGCCCCGGCGAAGTAAACCGTTCCGGCGGAAATGCCGCTTCCAGCACCTCACGGTTGCTTGCCACCGTTCTGAAGGACAACACATCCCGCGCCAGCAGCAGCTTTCGCACCAGAAACGGCAGGCGATAGGGAGTCATACCGCCGTCAATGATTGCCCGGCTAACGGAAATTTCCCCCAAGGCCAGCAAACGGGTCAGACACGCACCGCCCAGAGAGCAGCCGTAGGCAGCATCCAAATGGGAAATGCCGTGGACATTCAGATATTGGGTCACCTCGTCCACAGTCTGCTCCACGGAAGTAAAGTCTCCCGGATATTCCGGCTGGTGACCGTCGAACACCACCTGAAAAATATGCCACCTTTGGGACAGGACCGCAATGGTGTCCGCAAATGCCCATACGGGCTCTGCCGTGCAGGGAAAAAACAGCAGCGTTTCTCTATGCTCCCGTCCGCACTCCAAAATTTGCACCGTTTACTCCTCCTTCTTCACATATTCCGCATATGACCCGGCATTCCGATCCCGGAGGCCCTTGTGTTCTTGCATCGCTGTCATCCTCTTTCGTGGTTAGATTGGTCTAACCATCGCCCGTGAATTCACGCGATTAGAGGCGTCTAACCGTCATGCCTTGAAAAAGCCGCAGTTCTGCGGCCTTTCGGCTTATTCAAATAGCTCCCTGCAAGCGCCGTACACCAGTGCTTCCAGCACCTGCGGATACAATTCCCCGATCTGCTCCTTGTGGGAGACGGTCAAGATCAGTCCCCGTACCGTGGCGCAGCCAAAGAGATGCCGCGATTCGGCATAAGGTCATATTTCTCCAAAAGCAGACGGATGTGCGTCTCGTCATCGTGGTAATGGACATTTTTGATGTCATCCGGCAATCTCTGTAAAAGCAACTTAGCGTCATGTTCAATGAAAACCATGTCGCCAGTATCAGACAGCCTCCGGCAGACGGCCAGAACCGCCTCTGCCGCGCGCTCCGAGGTTGGCAGGCCGCCATTTCTGCGCAACACCTGGTCAGCCACCCCGTAAAGCTCGGTGTGGATACTTTTCAGAACTGCGAAGAAGGCCATCTCCTTGGATTCGTAGAATTTATAGAACGAGCCCTTCGCAATGCCGACCGCCTTTGTCAGTTGATCCACTGAGGTTTTCTTCATCCCCAATGTGACGGCGCAGCGTCTTGTTTCCTTCAGCAGCGCCTTGTGAAGCTGTTCTGTTTCATAGTTGGTAAAAGCCAAGCTCGTTCATCCTCCAAATGACCGTTTTGGTTTTTCTGGTCATGTTATATCATGACTCTTTCTGTTTTGCAAGAGATTTAAGGCATAAAACTTCATGCATGAATACCGCACCACGAAAATGCGCAAATGCCGGTGCATGAAGTTTTTGTGCATCATTTCCGG
>ERZ837910.3549-NODE-3549-length-16747-cov-3.990594_pt1 | contig 16747 bp, 17 predicted proteins | sample MGYA00519940_ERZ837910 | MGnify/ENA primary metagenome ERZ837910 (study PRJEB31850, sample SAMEA3708825) | human gut metagenome | biome: human gut; feature: human-associated habitat; material: faeces | place: China | collected 2014 ... | reverse complement strand
AGGCGCACATTCTTTTATGGAATTTTATTCATGGTTCCCGCAATCCTAATCATGGACTTTCATGTTACCCTGGACCGGATCATAAATCCCCTGAACCTCTGCAACCTTGTTAAGGTTATAATCGTTGGTTACAACCACGCCGCCAAGCTCCGATGCCATGAGTATCAGCTTGGCGTCCACCTCGTCCACATCCTTATAGTCAGTGCTGACTACGGTGATGGGGACGGACTTTTTATCCTGCATGCCCTTGAGTATGTCCAGCCCCCGCCTGCCCCTGTTGCGCCTGAGCCCATCCGAGCTGTCCGCGATATGCTGAAGCTCCCTGAGCACAAAGCTCGGCACTATTATTTCGCCCTCAATTATGCCGGTATCACATATTTCCGCGATGCGTCCGTCGATTATGACGGAGGTATCCAGAAGCTTGGGCCGTGCCAAGCCGTGAGCCTTTCCGTGGCCGCCCGCGGCGGGTATGGGGAACTGCCCCTTCCGCCTGCTCATGGCGCTCCACCCAAGGTATCCGAAGGCGATGTACAGTATTACGTCTATGACCAGAACTACCCACGCAGGCTTGAAGCGCGCCACCAGAGTGCTCGCCAAAAATGCAACAACGAGCCCGGCGATCAGACCGCAAACGCAGTAGAGCAGCTGCCCCGCTGGCATTGCTGACATACCGGCCTCGGCATAGCTTATGGCGGCGGTAAGCGGTTCGGCAAATAAAAGATTAAAAATGATTGCAATAATAGTACCCGAACCCACAAACACAAGCGCCAGTCCCCATGGAAGCATGCGCTGATACAGCGTAAGCCCCTCCGGGAAGGTGATGACCCTGTTGGCAAGCGCTACAAGCCCCACACCCACCGCGGCTCCCGCCAAGGTGAGCAATAGTCTTGCGACTTATTTAGCCAATTCTTAACTCCTTTCGTTTAACGGCCCTTGGCCTTATTTTGATATTACCCGATAATATCTCGGATTTCGTCTATATCCCTGCCACTGGCAGCCGAAAGCTCGGCAGAGAGCACCTGCCGGGCGGTTATGAGCATCTTTCTGTCCCCTGCGGAGAGGCCCTTGAGGGAATCCCGCCTTTTGAGGCACTTTATAACGTCGGCGACGTCGTATATGTCGCCGCCCTTGAGCTTTGCCAGGTTGTCCCTGTAGCGCTGGTTCCAGTTTTCGCTTTCGGCACACACTGCCGCCGCGTCAAGGTATTCAAAGATCTTCTCGCACTCCGAAGAGTCTATCACAGGTCTCAGGCCAACGCTGTCGGCCGAGGCTACCGGCACCATTGCCGTAAGCTTCGATGTAATGAAGCGCAGGATATAATACTTGGCCCTTTCGCCAAGCATATCCTTTTCCTGAATGCTTTCCACGATACCCACCCCATGCATGGGATAAAACACGCTGTCGCCTACATCGAACACCTTTTCCTCCTGTTCTCCGTTCATGTGTGCTTCGGAAGGCCTGTCCGAAAAATGGGTGTATCCTTCCACATCATATATTAACTATACACTTCCTTACGGCCCCTTGTCAAACAAAATGCCCTGTTTTCCTGTTTTTTCCGGTTATTGGCCGCCATCGCCCCGGCCTGATATCATGGCGCCCCGTACCATTACCGAGGGGCTGCCGACGCAGCTGCCTCCGGGCATTGAGAAGCGCAGGTCGCCGCCCACCCTTACTATGGATCTGAGCAGCTCTGTAAAATCTCCGCTCAGCGTTATCTCGTTTACGGCACGGACGTCCCTGCCGTCCTTTATGAGCCGCCCTTTGCACAGCACCGAGAACTTGCCGCTCACCGGGTTCACCCCGGCGTGGAGGCCGGAAAAGTCGGTGATGAGCAGGCCGTCCCCCAGCTCGCTTATGAGCTGCCCCAGCGTACCTTCCTTTGGCGCTATGTAAAAATTGGTTATTCTCACGCCTACCGGCGAGCCGGCGCTGCTCCTGCCGCCGTTTGAGGTGGACTTTACCCCCGCCTTCTTGGCGGTCTTGAGGTTGTGCAGCAGCGTCTCCAGCTTTCCGTCCTTTATCACCGCCTTGGCTACGGAAGGAGTACCCTCGTCGTCAAATGGACTTGGATTGATGGGGTAAAGAGGGTCGTCCATCAGCGTGACGCACTCTGCCGCCATATCCTCGCCCTCCCTGCCCGCCAGGGGCGAAAGGCCCTTCTGGGCGGCGTCGGCAGAAAACATGCCTGCAAAAGCACCCAATATGCTTGCCATAGCGTCGTTGCGGAGTATTATATCGTACTTACCGGGCGCTACGGGCGCGGGATCCATGGCGGCTATGGCCTCATCGACGGCCTCCCGCGCGCAGCCCGCTATGTCCAGCGCCTCACCGTCTGCCCGAAATGCAAAGCCGTCCCGCATCTGGCCCTTATCCTCCAGCACCGGCTCCACATAGCAGCAGGATACCCTGTCGCTCCTTTCGGCCCTGAGGCCCAGAGTGTTGTATATACAGAATCTGCCGCCTGCGGTGACTACCTTGCAGCAGGCCACCCGCTTTACCCGGCCGTCACACCGCTTTGTCTCCCGTTCCAGCGCCTTGCAGAGCTCTATCTTTTCCGATTCATCCATGTCCTTCAGGGCATCGGTCTTTTTTTGTATTTCGGGATACTCCGCAGGCTCCGCCATGGGGTGTATATCCTCGCTCTTTACCGTCTCCGCATTATCTATGGCCTCCTCTACAAAGCCCTCCGGGTCATCCATAGCTTCGGTATAGGCGTAGCCGTTCCTTCCGTCCTTCTGCACCCTTATGCCTAAACCGAAGGAGGAGCTTACGGTATAGTCGTCCACCTCGTCCTCCAGTACACCTACCGAGAACTCGTCGGACTCGTTTACGCATACCTCCGCACCGTCGCAGCCCCTGTCCATGGCAATGGTCATGAGCCTGTGGGCGTATTCCTTTATTTTCTCGTCCGCCTTTATCTCGGCCTTATGCTCCCTGTCAAGCCCGTTATGCATCACAGTCTGCCTCCCTTTCCGCCAACGGTTATGCCGCTCACCCTTATCCTGGGCTGTCCCACGTTTGTAGGCACACTGCCGGAGCGCGAGCCGCACATGCCGTGGCCAAACCACATATTCATGCCTACCCGGTCTATCTTCATAAGCACCTCCGCCCCCCGGCCTATGAGGGCTGCGCCCCGTACCGGGCAGTGTATCTTGCCGTCCTTTACCCAGTAGCCTTCCAGCACCGAGAAGTTGAATTCGCCTGTCAGCGGGTTCACCGAGCCTCCGCCCATCTTAGCCGCAAAAAGCCCCTCTCCCATGGTCCTTATCATCTCCTCCTCGTCATCGTAGCCGGGGGCGAAGAAGGTGTTGGTCATCCTCGAGGTGGGTGCGAACTCGTAGCTCTGCCGCCTGGCGGAGCCTGTCATGGGCTGGTTCATTATCCGGCTGCCCAGCCTGTCCACAAGATAGCTCTTAAGCATGCCGTTTTGTATGAGTACGTTGCACTGGGATGGGTTGCCCTCGTCGTCGTAGCGTATGCTGCCCCATTCGCCGGGGAGTGTGCCGTCGTCTATGGCGGTAACTATATCGCTGGCTATCTTCTGGCCCAGCTTTCCGCAGAATTCGGAATTGCCGCGGGCGACGGAGGTAGCCTCCAATGAATGCACGCAGGCCTCGTGGAGTATGACTCCGCCGAAGCCGCCGTCTATGACTACCGGCATATATCCCGCCGGGCAATCCACTCCATGAAGCATTGTAACGGCAGTTCGGGCGGCGGTGCGCCCATCCTTTTCGGGGTCTATCAGCTCATAAGCCTCAAAGCCCATGCCGAAGGCCGGTATTTCCTGCCCGGTCTGGAATTCCATGCCATCGCTTGCCACCGCGGTAAAGGCGAGACGGGTGCGCGGACGCCTGTCCTCCGCCCATACTCCCTCGGTGTTGCAGACCAGCACCTTTTTATCCGTATCCATATATGCGGCGCTGACCTTGGTTATCTCGCCGGACTCAGCCTTCGCCGCGTCTGTTCCAAGCTTTAACAGGTGCACCCGCTTTGCGTTATCCACCGCCGAGAATGGTATCCTGCACCTGTAGTTGCCGTCGCGTATATCCGTGAAGGGCAGCACGCCGCTCCCCTCGCCCTTTATTATGGCCGAGGCCCTTTTCGCCGTCTCCACAAGGGCGGACTCGGATATATCCACCGTATAGGCGTAGGCGGAACGGGTACCGGAAAGTATGCGCACCCCCGCGCCGCGCGCGCGGCTGTATGCGGCATTCTCCACCACGCCGTCCAGCATGGATATGCTGTGGCTCTCCCCGTCCTCCATGTAAAGCTCCGCGAAGTCTCCCCCTGTTGCCAGGGCCGCGTTGAGCACCCTTTCAGCCGATGTCCTGCTTATCATTTTTCCTTTATCCTTCCCTGATTGATATGGTTCTGGCGTATCTTCCCTTCGCTGCCCAGCTCGCCGGGTATGTAGTACTTATGGCCCTTTACGCTGGGCGGCATGTACTCCTGAGCCACCACGTGGCCGGGATAGTCGTGGGGGTACTTATAGCCCCTGCCGTGGCCCAGCTTTGACGCGCCGGGGTAGCTGGTATCCCGAAGGTGTATCGGCACCGGCTGGTCGGGTATGCTCTTTGCCTCGGCGAAGGCCGTATCCTTTGCGATGACTACCGAGTTTGACTTCGGGCTCTCGCAGATGAATATTATTGCCTGCGTGATGGACAGCCCCGCCTCCGGCATCCCTATGAACTCCAGCGCCTGAGCAGCCGCCACCGCCTGCACCATGGCCTGGGGGTTGGCGAGGCCCACGTCCTCCGAGGCGTGGGCTATAAGCCTGCGGCATATTATCCGCGGGTCTATGCCCGCGTATATGAGCCGGGCGAACCACGCTATTGCAGCATCGCTGTCCCCGCCCCGAAGGCTCTTGCAGAAGGCGGAGAGCATATCGTAAAACTGCTGATCGTCGCAGTTTATAAGCTTCTGCTGTATGCTTTCGGCGGCGATATCCTCCGTTATGTGTATAACGCCATTCCCGTCCGCCTCGGTGGTGAGTATGGCCAGCTCTATGGCGTTGAGAGCCGTCCGCACGTCGCCGTTGGCTATGCGGGCGATGTGGTCGTACGCACCCTCGTCTATCTCCGTATCATAGTTGCCCATGCCCCGTTCCTTATCGGCCACGGCGGCCTTGACGCACTTCTTTACGTCCTCTTCAGTAAGCGGATAAAACTGGAAAGCGCGGCAGCGGGAAACGATAGCCCCCGTCATGGACACCATGGGGTTTTCCGTGGTAGAGCCTATGAATTTTATTATCCCGCGCTCCAGGGCGGGCAGTATGCTGTCGCTCTGGGCCTTGCTCCAGCGGTGGCATTCATCGAGCAGGAGGTACGTCTCCCTGCCGTAGAGCTTAAGGTTGTCCTCCGCCGCCGCTATCACCTCGCGCACGTCCTTTACGCCGGAGGTAACGGCGTTAAGCTTTACGAACTCCGAGCCCGTGGTGTTGGCCACTATTGAGGCGAGGGTGGTCTTTCCGCAGCCCGGAGGGCCGAAGAATATGCTGGACTGGAGGGAATCCGTCTCGATGGCTCTCCTTAAAAGCTTTCCCTTGCCCACTATATGCTGCTGTCCCACGAATTCGTCCAGCGTCCTTGGGCGCATCCTGTCCGCCAGCGGCGCGTGCTTATTCATGCCGGCCGAAAAAAGATCCATGCCGCTTACCTTTCCTTTGCTGTAATTTACCTTACAGTAAATTATACCATGGCAAGCGGCACAGTTAAAGCTTTCGAAAAAGTGGTTAAAAACCACTTTTTCGAGTTTTTTTCATCCGGTGCTTGCGCCTATTGCGCGGCCAGCATCGAATGCAGGGAAAGCCTTGCTGCGCAAGCGCTTTTTGCGGATTTGCCGCACACCCCCCAGGGGGCCTTCTCTTGCCCCTACGGGGCAATTTACCTTGTGTCGCCAAATCCGAATAAAGCCATAAGGGCCCTTAACAACCCCAAGGCTTAATGTAAGTTACGCCTGATATTCAGTGAGCGCCTTTTCGCAGTCCGCAACGCTGCGGGCAAGCTGCCTTGCGTATTCCGATACCGGCCCCGTCTCCCTGCCGGCCATGCCTATAAAGTCACGGTTGGCACTGACAAGCCTGCGGTACATCAGGAGCAGCGCGTGGAATCTGCCCTGCTGGGCGTTGATTTCCTCTTCCTGACGGCGTATGCGCTCCCGAAGCTCGCTTTCGGTACGGCGGTACGTCTCCTCCTTCTTTTCGGCTTCCTCGGCTATTGAGGTGATGTAGTCAAGTCCCTCCATGAACGCCGCGCCGTCCATTCCCTTAAGCCTGTTTATACGTGCCGTCACGCTGCCTGCCGCCTTTCCGCGTCCTTCGCTCTGCTTTGGGGTGCAGTATGGGTCAAAGTCCACCCCCTCGGCCTTCAGCTCCTCGGCTACCTGCCTAACCAACGCTGGCCGGTTCTTCAGCAGCGCCCGGTATTTATTCTGATAGCGCAGCATCGCCCTGTTGTCCCCGCCGCCCATGCTCATGGTGCAGCAGCGGACGGATATGCCGTTTGCCTGGGCGCTGAGCACCGTGCGCAGCAGGGAATGTATCTCCTCCTCGGTAAAAGGCACGAAGGCCCCCGCGTGGAGCGCCGTGGTGCTCAGGTCCTTTTCCTTTATGCGGGCATAGTAATAGTTTCTTACGCTGTTTGGCTTTCGCCCCGTCTGTTCCGCCACCGCCTCAAACACGCTTTTAAGCGGGGTCCCTCTGCCCACGCTCTTTTCTATCTCCGCAAAGAGCAGTGTGTCCTCCTCCTTTTTCCAGCCTGTGCGGCCACGCTGTATATCGGCCATATAAAATTACCTCCGTCAATGTTTGTTGCTGCTATTATTTCCCAGGTTTCCGCAGTACATACATAAAATAACAAAAACCAAAGCGTCACTATCAGCTTTGGTTTCTGTCAATTTATATGCGGTTTTAAGCCGGGATATTATCCCTGCGGCAGCTCCTTACATTTCGAGGCTTCCCGTGGTGCGGGGGAAGGGCAGCACGTCGCGTATGTTGGCCATGCCGGTCACATACATCACCATGCGCTCAAAGCCCAGCCCGTAGCCCGCGTGCTTAACGCCGCCGTATTTGCGCAGGTCGAGGTACCAGTCGTAATCCTCTACCCTCATGCCCATCTCCTTAATGCGGTTCTCCAGCCCCTCGAGGCGCTCCTCACGCTGGCTGCCGCCTATTATCTCGCCTACGCCGGGGACCAGCAGGTCTGCCGCCGCCACGGTCTTTCCGTCGTCATTAAGGCGCATATAGAAGGCCTTGATATCCTTGGGGTAATCGGTAACGAACACCGGCTTTTTATATACCTGTTCGGTCAGATACCTTTCGTGCTCGGTCTGGAGGTCTACCCCCCACTCTACCGGGTACTCAAACTGAGCTCCGCTGTTTTTGAGTATTTCCACAGCCTCGGTGTAGGTTATGCGGGCAAAGTCATTGTTCACCACGTTGTTCAGCCTGTCTATGAGCCCCTTATCCACGAAGCTGTTGAAGAAGTTGATCTCGTCGGGGCAGCGCTCCAGCACCCGGCGGATGATGTGCTTGATCATGGCCTCGGCCACGTCCATGTCGCCTGCCAGGTCGCAGAAGGCCATCTCCGGCTCGATCATCCAGAACTCGGCGGCGTGGCGCTGGGTGTTGGAGTTCTCGGCCCGGAAGGTGGGGCCGAAGGTGTACACATCGCCGAAGGCCATGGCGAAGTTCTCGGCGTTCAGCTGGCCGGAAACGGTCAGGCTGGTCTTTTTGCCGAAGAAGTCCTGGCTGTAATCCACCTGACCGTCCTCGGTCTTGGGTACGTTGTTCAGATCCAGCGTCGTCACCTGGAACATCTCGCCGGCGCCCTCGCAGTCAGAGCCGGTGATGATGGGGGTCTGGACATAGACAAAGCCGTTGCTCTGGAAGAACTCGTGCACCGCCATGGCCGCCACGGAGCGGACACGGAAGGTGGCGGAGAATAGGTTGGTGCGGGGACGCAGATGCTGAATGGTGCGCAGGAATTCCACGCTGTGGCGCTTCTTCTGCAGGGGATAGTCGGGGGTGGACTTGCCCTCCACCTCGATGGTGTGGGCCTTCAGCTCCAGCGGCTGCTTGGCGTCGGGGGTCAGCACCACCGTGCCGTGAACGATCAGCGCCGCGCCCACGTTCTGGGCGGCGATCTCCTTGTAATTGGCCAGCTCCTCGGCGGACATGACCACCTGCAGGTTCTTGAAGCAGGAGCCGTCGTTCAGCTCGATAAAGCCGAAGGTCTTCATGTCGCGGATGGTGCGTGCCCAGCCGCAGACGGTGATCTCCTTGCCGCCCAGCGCGTCGCCGTCGGCAAAGACTGCTGCGATTTTCATACGTTCCATATCATTTTCACCTTTTTCTGTGAGATTTTGCAATGCTAATTATTATATACCATTGCCGGGGCTTTTACAAGGCTGTATTTGCCCCCATAAAGGGCTTTTTTGTACCGAAAAAAGCCCTTTATGGGGGCTTGACAAATGAGCAGAAGTTGTGTATGATAAGCACATGATTAAAAATTAGAATTTGCTTATGGAGGTGAGACCGTGACCCAGCGGGAACGACAGATATTGGAGTGGATCCGGCAGGACCCCATGATCTCCCAGCAGGAGCTGGCGGAAAAGGCGGGCATCACCCGTTCCAGCGCGGCGGTGCATATCTCCAACCTGATGAAGAAGGGCTACATCGCCGGGCGGGGCTATCTGCTGCGCACCGCGCCCTACATCGTGGTGGTGGGCGGCGTGAATATGGATATCGGCGCGGTGTCCCACGATCCGCTGGTGCCGCGGGACTCCAACCCCGGCAAGGTGACCACCTCGCTGGGCGGCGTGGGCCGCAACATCGCCCACAACCTGTGCCTGCTGGGACAGCAGGTGTCCATGGTGACGGTACTGGGGCAGGACAGCTTCGCCCAGAGCGTGCGGGACAATGCCGCCGCCATCGGCCTTGACCTGAGCCACAGCGCCGTGATCCCCGGCGGCCGCACCGGTACGTACCTGTTCATTGCCGGAAGCGACGGCGATATGGCGCTGGCCGTCAACGACATGGCTATCTACGACCATATCACGCCGGACTTCCTGCGCCAGCGGCTGGAGTTCATCAATCGGGCCGGGCTGGTGGTGGTGGAGACGAATCTGCCGGAGGAATCGCTGCAATGGCTGTGCCAGCACTGCACGGCGCCCATTCTGGCCGACCCGGTGTCCACCATCAAGGCGCGGCGGCTGGAGCCGGTGCTGGGCAAGCTGACGGCCCTGAAGCCCAACCGCATGGAGGCGGAGCTTCTCAGCGGCGTGAAGATCGAAAGCGCGGCAGATGTGGAGCGGGCAGCGGACAAGCTGCTGTCCACCGGTTTGCAGCAGGTGTACATCTCCATGGGCGGCGACGGTCTGTTTGCCAAGAACGCGGCAGGCGAGACGGCTCGCATCCCCTGTCCCAAGGTAACGGTGGCCAACGCCACCGGCGGCGGCGACGCCATGGCGGCGGCGCTGGCGGCCTGCATCACACAGGGCCGCACGCTGGAGGAGTGCGCACGTCTTGCCATCGGTGCAGGCGCGCTGGCCTGCACATCCGAGGAAACCATTCACCCCGGCATGAGCTGGGAGAACATCAACTATATACTCAATAAGGAGGACATGTGATATGAATCGCTATCTGGATATTGCCCCTGAGGTACAGGAGGCTCTTGCCAACGGTAAGCCCGTGGTGGCGCTGGAGAGCACCATCATCAGCCACGGTATGCCCTATCCCCAGAACGTGGAGACGGCCCTGAACGTGGAGAAGATCATCCGGGAAAACGGCGCGGTGCCCGCCACCATCGCCGTTATCGGCGGCCGCATGAAGGCCGGTCTGACCCCCGAGGAGATCGACTATCTGGGCAAGACCGGCGCAGGCGTGGCCAAGGCCAGCCGCCGTGACCTGCCGGTGCTGGTGTCACTGGGGCGTGACGGCGCCACCACCGTGACCACCACCATGATGATCGCCCACATGGCGGGTATCTCCGTGTTTGCCACCGGCGGCATCGGCGGCGTGCACCGCGGCGCTGAGACCACCATGGATATCTCCGCCGATCTGGAGGAGCTGGCTCAGACCCCTGTGATGGTGGTGTGCGCCGGCGCCAAGTCCATTCTGGATCTGGGCCTGACGCTGGAGTATCTGGAGACCAAGGGCGTGCCCGTCATCGGCTACGGCACCGAGGAGCTGCCCGCCTTCTATACCCGCAAGTCCGGCTTCGGCGTGGATTACCGTCTGGATACCCCCGCTCAGCTGGCCGCCGCCTTCCACGCCCAGCGTGAGATGGGGCTCAAGACCGGCATGCTGGTGACCAACCCCATCCCCGAGGAGTACTCCATGGACGCCGACGTCATCAACACCGCCATTGACGAGGCGGTGAAGGAAGCCAAGGAGCAGGGCATCCACGGCAAGGCTACCACGCCGTTCCTGCTGGCCAAGATCAAGGATATCACCGGCGGCAGCAGTCTGGACGCCAACATCCAGCTGGTGTACAACAACGCCCGTCTGGCGGCCAAGACTGCCTGTGAGCTGTGCAGCCTGTCATAACGTATCTGCTGTGGTATCTGGCGGCGGTAAACCTTGTGACCTTTACGGTGTACGGGGTGGATAAGGCCAAGGCCAGACGCGGTGCGTGGCGCGTACCGGAAAAGACGCTGTTCCTGCTGCCGCTGCTGGGCGGCAGCGTGGGCGCGCTGCTGGGTATGCTGGTATTCCGCCACAAGACGAAGCACTGGTACTTTGTGTGGGGCATCCCCCTGATCCTGCTGGCGCAGATTGCGCTGGCGGTGTGGGTGTATCTTAAGTAAGAAAAGGATGGTCATCGGCGAATGCCGGCGGCCATCCTTTTATGTAGGGGCGGACGACTCTGTCTGCCCTGTAAAAATGTATCTTGATCGTAGGGGCGGACAGGGTCGTCCGCCCCCTACAAATGTTTACTGTACCCACTGCTTTCATTGTGCGGCGGGGCACATTGGCCCCGCCCTACAAAAAGTTCGATGCACAGTGCGTACGGCGGGGGGACCACACCCCGCCGTTTCCTCATATGTGCTTTATGCGTGCGAACTGCGTCCACGGCTCTATTTCCGGCGGCAAGGAGGTAAAGGCCATCTCCTTGCCGGTTTGGGGATGGGTGAAGCTCAGCTGACAGGCCCACAGGGCCAGCGGGGAAGCATCCTCCTCCGGGAGACCGTACTTCCGGTCGCCCCACAGGGGCATGCCGCGAGAGGCAAACTGCACCCGGATCTGGTGGGTGCGTCCGGTGTGGAGATGCACCTGCACCAGCGACAGACTTCCGCTGCTGTCCAGCGTCTCATAATCCAGCAGGGCTTCCCGCGTTTCCGCCGAGGGTGTGTCCGCCACAAAGGTGACGCGGCGGACGCTGTCCCGCCCCAGAAGATCCCGCAGTTGCCCAGCGGGCGGTTGGGGTACGCCATGCACCACCGCCAGATAGCCCTTGCTGAACTGCCGCTCCCGCACCTGCGCCGACAGCAGCGCCGCCGCCTTACGGCTGCGGGCAAAGACCATCAGCCCGCCGGTCTGGGCGTCCAGACGGTGGACGGTGCGGATACAGTCAGTGCCCAGCGTCTGCCGCAGAAGCGAGGGCATGCCGCCCGGCTCGTCGGTGGACAGCACGCCGTTGGGCTTTACCGCCACCACAATCCGCTCGTCCTGATAAACGATCGTCATGCTTCGTCGAGCTTGCCCCGTGCGTGGAGCACGTCGTCCGCCGTCAGGGCCATCAGGTCGTCGCGGGTGACGTTTTCCATTTTAGCAAGGCGGTTGTTCTGAGCCACCAGAATATGCTCAAAAATATTCCGCACGCCGCGGGCATTGCCGAAGCTGTCTCCGGCGGCGCTCTCCTCGGCGATGTAGTCCCGTACCAGCGGCTCGGCTTCGGCGGTCAGCACGTAGCCCTTGCCGCAGCGCATCTTGAAAATGGCCATCATCTCGTCGGTGGTGTAGTCGGGGAACAGCAGAAAGCGGTTGAAGCGGCTCTCCAGACCGGGGTTGGAGTGGATGAACTTCTCCATCAGGTCGGTGTAGCCCGCCACGATCACCACCAGATCGTCCCGGTGATCCTCCATGGCCTTCAGCACCGTGTCGATGGCCTCCTGACCGAAGTCGTTCTCCGACTTGCCGTTGAGGGCGTAGGCCTCGTCAATGAACAGCACGCCGCCCATGGCCTTTTCGATGGCCTTCTGGGTCTTGATGGCCGTCTGGCCCACGTAGCCCGCCACCAGTCCGCTGCGGTCCACCTCCACCAGCTGACCCTTGCTGAGAATGCCCAGCGAGCGGTAGATGCGGGCCATCATGCGGGCCATCATGGTCTTGCCGGTGCCGGGATTGCCGGTGAACACCATGTGGAGGGACATGTCGGTGGTGGGGAGGTCGTGCTCCCGGCGCAGCTTGTAGACCTGCACCATGTTGATGAGGCTGCGCACCTCGTCCTTCACCACGTCAAGGCCGATGTAGCTGTCCAGCTCCTTCAGCAGATCCTCCATTTTTTCCGGCGGCGGCAGCTCCTCCTTGGGCTCCGCCTCCTTCTGGCCGGTGGAAACGGCGGCTTTTTTGCCGCCCGCTTCCGGCGTGGGCGCTTTGGGCGCGGCAGGGGCCTGAGGTGCGGCAGGTGCGCCCCAGAAATCGCTGTTCATCCGCTTCATGCCGTTTTCCGTCATGGAGCGGATCACGTCCAGCTGCTGCAAAATGATCTTATCTTTTTGATCCATTCTAATGCCTCCTGATGGGGAGTTTTTGACGGGCGGGGCAGCGCCCCGCCCCTACGCTACTTCGAGAGTTTTACATGAGCCATGGCCCGGAAGAGAAGCGCCGACACGAAGCCTGTCAGCGTTCCCGTTACCAGCGACACCGCCAGCAGAAACGGCAGATAGCCCAGTACCATGGTGTTGCCCAGCGTAATGACCGCCGCCGCCATCTGGCCTACGTTGTGGGCCGCCGCGCCGCCGATGGACACGCCGTAGATGCTGAGACGGCGGCAGCGCTTCAGGCCGATCATCACCAGCATGGCAGTCAGCCCACCCAGCAGGGAGAACAGCAGTGCCGACGCGTTGCCGGCAAACAGACTGCCCAGACCGCACCGGGCCAGCAGGATCACCAGCGCCGGAGCCGCACCAAGCTCATACAGGGCGAACACCGTCACGATGTTGGCAAGGCCCAGCTTCACGCCCGGCAGCGGCACCACCAGCGATACGGGAAACAGGCTTTCCAGGGTGCTCAGCCCCAGCGCCAGCGCCGTCAGCACGGCGCACAAGGCGAGATTTTTCGTCGTCCATTTCATCGCCGTCACCCCACGATCACATCAGGGGCGTCGGCGGAAGCCGCACCCTCCAGATGGACGACCACCTGTGCGGGCAGGCAGACGATGGACTGCCCCGCGCGGGTGATGGTTCCGGTGTGTACGCAGTCCTGGGTGGGACAGTCGCTGTCCGCCACCCGCACGCCGCTGCCGTCGGCGGTGATGCGCAGCGTATAGCCGTTGTGGGTGACGGTGGTCTCTGTGAAGTTGTTCAGCTTGACACGCTCTGTCTCCTCGCCGCCGGTGGAGATCACCACGGTCAACTCGCCGCTCTGGGTCTTGGGTAGGTAGAACCACAGCGCTACCGCCACTGCCAGCAGCGCCACGATAGCCGCCACAACAGCGTCATAGCGGTTGAATTTCAGTTCAGGCCGTGAGGCATTGGTCGTCATAGCCGCTTCCCTCCGTCTTGTTGAAGCAGTCCGCAAGGCCGGGCGTGTACAGCAGGCGGCCGTCTGCCGTCACCAGCACCATGTCGAAGGCGGCGCTGTGCTGCCGCCAGAAGTCCACGGCGGCAGTCTCGCCCATCACGTACAGAGCGGTGGAGTAGGCGTCGGCCATGGTGCCGGTGCCGCCGTTATCGCGGCGGGTCACAATAGACACGCTCAGCAGGTCGCTCTGGACAGGATAGCCGGTGGCGGGGTCGATGATATGCTGGTACACCGTGCCGTCCGGCCCGGTGAAAAAGCGCTGATAGCCGCCGGAAGTCACCACAAAGGCGTCCGACAGGCGCAGGGTACAGGCGTAAGCTTCCGTATTCCGCGGATCCTGGATGGCCACGTTCCAGGGCTGGCCCTCGGCCGTCACGCCGTGGACGTACACGTTGCCGCCCAAGCTCACAAAGCCGCCGAAAATGCCGCTTCCGGCAAACAGCTCCGCCGTCTTATCCGAGGCGTAGCCCTTGGCGATGCCGCCCAGATCGATGGCGCAGCCCTCATCCAGCGCGGCGGCAGTGCCCTCCAGATGGACATGCTCAGAGCCCACCAGCGGCAGCAGCGCGTCGATCTCCGACTGGGCGGGGACGCGGGGAGCGTCGCCGGTGATGCCCCACAGCTCTACCAGCGGGGCGATGGTCACGTCGAAGGTACCGCCGGTCTCGGCGCTGTATTGCAGCGCCGCCTGAAGCAATGCCGCCGTGTCATCGTCCAGCTGGGCGCTGCCGTTGGCGTTCAATTGGGCTACGCTGCTGGTTTCGATGGTGCGGCTCAGCCGCTGCTCCAGCGTGTTGATCTCGTTGGAGCACGCCTGCAAGACAGCGGACGCGCCGTCGCCGATGGCTACCAGCGACATATAGGTGTCCATGGCGAAAATGTCCAGCGTTTCGGTTTTCGGTGCGCCGCAGCCGGTGAGGGACAGGAGCGTCAGGCCGCAGAGCAGCAGACAGATCAGCCGCTTCATAGCTCACGCCGCCCTTCCAGCGCCCGCATCAGCGTGGCGTCGTCGGCAAACTCCAGATGGCCGCCCACGGGGATGCCGTAGGCAAGGCGCGTCACCCGCACGCCGAAGGGCTTCAGCAGTCGGGCGATGTACAGCGCCGTGGCCTCGCCCTCGGTGTCGGGGTTGGTGGCCATGATAACCTCGCTGACGCCGCCCTTTGCCACCCGATCCAGCAGGGACTTGATCTGAAGATCGTCCGGCCCCACGTGGTTCATGGGGGACAGCACGCCGTGGAGCACGTGGTAGTGGCCGTTGAACTCCCGGCTGCGCTCGATAGCCAGCACGTCACGGGGATCGGCCACCACGCAGATGACCGTCTCGTCCCGCTTGGGGTCGGCACACACGCTGCACAGACCGCCCGCCGTCAGATTACGGCACACGGGGCACAATGTCACGCCCCGCTTGGCCTCGATAATGGCGTTGGCGAAGCTTTCCGCCTCCTCCATGGGCAGGTTCAGCACGTGGAAGGCCAGACGCTGGGCGGATTTGCCGCCGATGCCCGGCAGACGGGCGAACTGCTCCACCAGCTTTTCAAGGGGCGCGGGAAAGTATTCCATGGGTGTTAACCTCTCAGTTCTTTGATGCGGGCAGGGATATCCTCCGCCTTGTACACGGCGCTGCCGGCCACCAGCACGTTGGCACCGGCGTGGATGCACTGGTGGCAGGTGTTGGCGTCCACGCCGCCATCCACCTCCAGCTCACAGGTTGGGTTCATGGCGTCGATATAGCCCCGGATGGTCTGCACTTTGGGCATCATGTCGGCCATGAACTTCTGGCCGCCGAAGCCCGGCTCCACCGTCATCACCAGGATCAAGTCGCACTCGCTGATAAAAGGCAGCACGGCGCTGGCGGGCGTCTTGGGCTTGACCACCACGCCGGCCTTTTTGCCCTTGGCGTGGATGCGGCGCAGTGCCTCGTGGATGTTTTCCTCGGTGTCCGCCTCCACGTGGCAGGTGATGATATCGCCGCCCGCATCGCAGAACTGCTCCACGTACCGCACGGGCCGGTCGATCATCAGGTGAACGTCCAGCGGCAGGGAGGTGGTGGGGCGGATGGACTTGACCACCGGGATACCGATGGAGATATTGGGCACGAACAGGCCGTCCATCACGTCCACGTGGACGTAATCGGCGGTGGAAATGCGTTCAATGTCCCGCTGCAGATTGGCGAAGTCCGCCGACAGGATAGAGGGTGCGATCTTGATCATGGTGGCGCTCCTTTCGCCGCACCGCTGCTTTGGGTGCGGCATATGATACAGTAAGCGGCACGAACGCCGCCTCTTTTCCGCGCAGCGTTTTCCGTCCTGTGGACGCGCGCCGCTTTTCAGATAGGGGGTCGGTGGGGCATATCCCGCCGACCCCCATTGTGTTAACTTATTTATTATAGCAATAACCCCTGGGGATTGCAACAAAGAGTTCCCTCTGTCCCGGCGGAACGACACAAATTTTTGTCCAATTTGTTAATTTTTCTGATGCGCTCTTTACCTTTCGGGCTTTTTCCGTTAAAATAATTTACTGTGTTAGTATACTCAAGGAAATCGAGGCGGAGTTATGAGTTTCTTTCAGCGTCTGCGCAACGCGTTGAGCCGGTTTATGTATGGCCGCAACGGCGCCGATCAACTGGGCCTGTGCATCATCTGGGTGGCCATCCTGCTGGACGTGATCAGCATGCTGACGAAGAATACTGCCGTGTCCGGCGTGGTCGGCATGATCACCACGGTGCTGGTGCTGTGGGCGCTGTTCCGGGTGTTCTCCCGGAATCTGGAGAAGCGCCGGGCGGAGAACGCCGCCTTTTTGCAGAAGGTCTGGTGGCCCATCAAGCGCCGGTTCAACAGCGGACGGCAGCAGCGGATGGACAAGGAGCACAAGTACTTCACCTGCCCCAACTGCAAGACCGTGTGCCGCGTGCCGGTAGGGAAGGGGAAGATCGTCATTACCTGCCCCAAATGCGGCCGGGAGATACACGGAAAAAGCTGATATCCTATTATAGAAAAACAA
>ERZ837910.3512-NODE-3512-length-16944-cov-2.295518_pt1 | contig 16944 bp, 15 predicted proteins | sample MGYA00519940_ERZ837910 | MGnify/ENA primary metagenome ERZ837910 (study PRJEB31850, sample SAMEA3708825) | human gut metagenome | biome: human gut; feature: human-associated habitat; material: faeces | place: China | collected 2014 ... | reverse complement strand
CTCGGCCAGCTGCGCCGCCGTCTTCGCGACCGCCTGGTTGCCGGCAACGACGGTGCTCTCGATGGGACTTTCGCCCTTTGCGGCATCGGTGGTGTCACCGGTCGGCGCGGCGATTGCCGCCAGCGGCGACATGAGCGGCTGGGCGATGAGGCCTGCCGTCAAAACAGTTGCGACGGCGCGGTTGGCGACACCCCTTACGTTGACGGTCTTGGCTGGAGACGAAAGATGCTTTGGACTGTACTTTGCCATGTTGTACTCCCTTCGACACAACGCTATCTGCGTTACCGCGAGTCTAGGGCCGCATTTCCCGGTCTTTGTTGCGCAACAATGCGGCAAAGCGGGCAAGTCGGTTGTTCAACAGCTTTCGACACAGTTCCGTCACATATGCAGCTGAGATTGATTCATTTTGCGAGCGTTGCTAAATGATGGCAAAGTCATCTGGACGCCCCACCCCGCGTCCCGAAATTCGTTCCACTTGCCACGGTGTAGAGTAATAGCAGCAAGCGCAACGCGGCCCGTGCTAGAACGAGGTGGACATGGAGCTCGACAAACAACAGATCAAGCGACTACGCGAACGCCATCACCGGCGCCACGGCATCCGCCCCGCCCATAGCGAGGCCATGGAGAACGCCACACGCTTCCTAAAGCGCGCGTTCAACATTCGTGAGGGTCGCGCACCCTATCACGTGATTCGCAAGCGCTTTGTAAACGGGGCGCGCCTGACTGGCTCGCATTTATGCATCCTGATCATTGCCATGTTGATCGCGAGCATCGGCCTCGATATCGACTCGGACATTGCCATCGTGGGCGCCATGCTCATCTGTCCGCTCATGGGCTCGGTCCTTGCCATGGCATACGGCATCGCCACGCTCGACCGCGAGATTGCCGTCGAGGCAATTGCCGGCCTCGCGCTGCAGATGGTCTTTTGTCTAATCACGTCCACGCTGTACTTTAAGCTCTCGCCCCTTGGCACCACCACGGCCGCCATCATCGACAACTCGACACCGACTGTGTGGGACCTTGCCGTCGCGCTCGCGGGCGGCTTTGCGGGCGGACTGGGCAACTCGCGCGACCAGGAACCCGCCACGCTCATCGCCGGCGTGGCCGTGGCGACCGCGCTCATGCCGCCCCTGTGCGCGGCGGGCTATGGCATCGCCATCGCGAGCGGGTCGCTGTTTCTCTCGGCCCTCTACGAGTTTGGCATCAACGTGGTCTTTATCGCACTGGCTGCCGAAGCCGTGCTGCTTCTTTTGCGCGTGCCGCTCAAGCGCGACCTCAACGGCGACGGCATTGTGACCGCCGAGGAAAATGCCGAGGTCGATGAGCTGTCACACAAGGTGCGCCGCCGCATCATCGTGGGCACGGTGATCTTTGCCATCCCCTGCATCGTTATGACCGCGGGATCCATTGGCTCGGCGCAGGCCGGCGTGCAGGACGGCTATGGCGTCACCGAAACCACGCGCGAGCTTGCCGCGGTGCTGCCGGGCTTTAAGGATTACACCGTTGCCGTCGAGACCTCGGCCACCGAAGGCGAGGAGGAGGGCCTTGTCGAGCGCGAGGTTGTCGCCCATGTGACGACAAGCGAGGCGCTTGGGGCACACGACCGCCGTGTAGCCCGCAAGCTCATCGACCTCAATGTGCCCGAGCTCGATCGCGTGGAGTTTGATGTGCAGTAATACGCGACGTGGGATGGATGCGCGCAGCCGCGAGTCACGACTTGGCGCAGACGTGACGCGGGCCACGAGCAAATAGCGGGACGCGGTCCATGGCCGCGCTCCGCTCGCTGATTTATTGCCGTGAATCATCTGTCCGCATCGACATCGCCAGACTCCACTGTAAACGCCGGACCGGTACTCACCAGATAAAAACGGGTCACCCTGGTATCTCTAAATAGGTAGAGCAAGCCCTGATCGCGTCGGCGCGAAATATACGCCACGTGGACCGTACCGAATTCTTCGCCGTTTTCCTTCTTTAATATCAGGATGTTGGGGTCATCCGTACGCTTAAACTGCCCGTCTGTGCAGATTCCGTCTTGGTCGACCAGCTGCCATCGACAGTTGTCCTCCTCAAGAAAAGCCAGGGTTTCCCGACTTGTTTCGTCATCCCGATAGTAACCGTCAATGGCAAAGCCTTCGGAAACGCATTCCTGCATATAGGCTGTTTCTCGACTTATAGCGAACTGCCCTATAGCGCCCAGAAGCACTGCCAGGCAAACCACTGCAACGGTTATCGATACAAAACGGCGGCTCATGTCAGCCAGCCCGATACTTGTTTAACGGAGCACGAAACATACTTGGTACCTCCGATATCATGGCGAATGTCACCTACGGCCTGTCGGCAATCATATGTTTCCAACATCAAACCATATGGCAACCACTCGCGAGAGGAGTATCGGCGAACGGTGCATTTTTGCGCTCCATTGGTCAAACGTCAACGCGCGCTACAGCTCTTGCTCGACCTATTCAGATCTTGTCGCATACTACCGTAGATCCTCAACGCTTCCACCCCCAAGAGATCATTTTTAGTACGTAAAGAAGCCCTCGCCCGAGCTTTCGCCCAGCTTACCTTCGTCGAGCATTTTCTTGAGGACGGAGGCCATGGCCTTAAAGTTGTAGGGCATCATCATCTTTTTGAGCAGCGGGCTCACCAAGCCCGGCACCTTCTGATATTGCATGACGATGTTGTAGGCCGTCTGGATACCCACCGTGTCGAATACGCGGAACGGGCCCTTGGGGGCGCCGGTGCCCCGCGTCCATGCGAGGTCGATGCTCTTGGGATCGCTCACGCCCGAGACGTACAGGTCAAGGCCCGAAAGCAGCCATGGCACCAGCATGGAATTGAGCAGGTAGCCGTTCTTTTCCTTGTTGACGGGCAGGGCAAGCATACGGATATCGTTAGCAAAGTCGACAAGCTCATCGAAATAGCGCTTGTCGGTTTGGTCCTGTGCCATGACCTCGGTCATGTTGTTCTTCCAGATGGAATTGGCAAAGTGCAGCGACAGGTACTTCTCGGGGCGGCCGGTGTACTTGGCAAAGGTACTCGGCAGCAGCGTGGATGAGTTGGTCACGATGACGGTCTTTTGCGGCAGAACCGGGGCGAGCTTCTTGTAGAAGTCAATCTTTGCCTGGGTGTCCTCGGCCATAGATTCGATGACCAGGTCGGCGTCGGCCACGGCCTTGGCAAGATCGAGCTCCAGCTTGAGTGTGGCGTAGGCACGCTCGACAGCGGCGAGCGCCGCCTCCTTGTCGAAGGGCTGGCCGCTATCGGCGATACCGGCGCACCACTCGCCCGTGCCGTCCGCCATGCCCTCGATTGCCGCGATGTACTCCTTGCGCACGTGATCGATCTTGGGCTGGGTGCGGCCGATGCTGCCCTCGCTGCGCAGCCAGATCGTCACATCAAAGCCGCAGTAGGCAGCCTGAAAGGCAATCTGGCTTCCCAACACGCCGCCGCCGGCAACACAAACGGTCTTGTAGCTCATGGAACGGCCCTCTCTTACGTAATTCCATAGATGTGTATTTATTCAACCGTAAGGATGGCGCGCACTGGGGATAGGTTCTATAAACGGACGGTAATTTGCGGCGAGCGGCAACACCTGTTCATTATCTCAGGGTTCCATGTCCAGCAAAAACGGGTGGTAGCCGGCACGGCTGCCACCCGTTTGTCTCATATCTAGCCCATAGCAGGCCAGCTACTTCTTAATGCCGCGCCCCAGACGCTCGGCGACCGACGCAACGGCTTCCTCGCTGGCCGGCTCGCAGCTCACGCAGCCATCGTGGGCGCGCATCTGGCCGGTGACCTCGTCCATCGCGAGCGGCGCCACCTTCTCGAGCTTAAAGCCCTTACCGGCGCGCATGTTCTCCTTGGCCACGCTAATCATGAGCTTAATACGGTTGAGCTGGTTGACCTCGGACGCACCAGGATCATAGTCCACCGCAACGATGTTGCTCTCGGGATGCTGACGACGCAGCTCCTTAATCACGGCCTTGCCCACCACGTGATTGGGCAGGCACGCGAAGGGCTGCGTGCAGATGATGTTCGGCGCACCATGGTCGATGAGGTCGAGCATCTCGGCCGTAAGCAGCCAGCCCTCGCCCATGTTGTTGCACACCGAAAGCACCGTACGGGCCTTGTCGGCCATGGTACCGATGCGCTCGGGCGCCTCAAAGCGTCGGGACTTTTCGAGCATCTCCTCCACCGGCGTACGCATCCAGTCCACGAGCTTGATGAGCGCCTGCATACCAGCGCGCGTGGTAGCAGAGCTTCCCAGCTCGTCCTTCTGCAGCTCGGCATTACTCATGGAGTACAGGAAGAAGTCGAGCAGGCCCGGCACCACGGCCTCGCAGCCCTCGCGCTCAATGACATCGACCACGTGGTTGTTAGCCGTGGGATGGAACTTGACCAAGATCTCACCGACCACGCCCACGCGCGGCTTGGTGCCCTCGCCCACAAGCGGCATGGTGTCGAACGTGCGGATGGCCTCGCGGCACAGCTTGGTGTAGTTATGCCTGTTGAACTTGGGTGCCAGCTTGCGAGCGCGCGCCATGTACTCCTCGTAGAGCGCGTTGGCGGCACCAGGCGTGGCCTCGTACGGGCGGCAGCGGTAGAGCATCTGCATCATCACGTCGCCAAAGAGCACCGCGTAGACTGCCTGCTTAAGCAGCGCCGGCGTCAGCTTAAAGCCGGGGTTGTCCTCGCCCAGCGCCACGGCCGAAAGCGAGATCACGGGCGTGAGCGTGTCCCGTACTTTCACCGGTTTCCGCAGGTTTGGCGACGCTGCGCAGGACGCCATCATGGACCGCCTGTACGACCTCGACAACCGGAAAGTCAAGTTCATTGAGTGCTACGACAATTTGGGCAGCGGCAAGCCCAACGGCCGTCAGGGCGAGGGCGTACTGTCCATCACGGACGATGGGTCCGGCGACGCCCAAAACCGCGAAAACATCAGCTTCGGCCTCAAGATCCTGGGCACTCCCCAAAAGGGAACTGTCACCATCGGTGAGGACGGCACGCCCACGTTTTCGCCGCAGGCCGCAGAGGCAAAGGCGGCGTCGAAATGAGCGCGGGGTTTGAGTTCGCCAAAAAGCACGAGATCACCATTTGCGGCCGCGCATACCCGTGCGATATCTCGGACAAACGGATGCTGGAAGGCGTTACGCGGGATTTTCCCCGCGTGCTTCAGGCCGCGCAGGCATTCTGTGCGATGGACGCCAAACTGAAGCCCGGCGGGCAGGACGGACGGAGCACGGACACCATGGCACAGGAGGCGCTGAAAAAATTTTCGGACGCCGTAGCCATGTGCCGCGCCTTCATCGAGGGTACGCTGGGCGTTGAAGAATACCGGGAGATCTTCGGCGGCCGCCCGGAGAACATCAACGAACACATCAGCCTCTGTGCGTACATTTACGGCGAGGTCATGGGAGGACGCCGGGAGGTCGTGGAGCAGTTCCTGATCCCGGAGCTGAAGGAGGCGGTTGCAAATGTATCCGGTGATGCTGGAGCTGCCGGACCAGATCCTTGGCCGAAAGGTGCCGACGGACTGGGCCTGGTGGATGAAGTATGTGGGAACGGTGCTGGCGTCTGACCTGACGCCGGAGGAACAATTCGACGTCATCCTGCTCAATACATTCCGTGAAATACCGCAGAATGAAGCCGGGCACTTCCAGGGGGTGCTCGACTTCTATTTTTGCGGCGATCCGCCCCGCGGGGATGAACCGGCCCCGCCGGAACGGCTCCTGGACTGGAAAAAAGACGCGCTGCGCATTTGGGGGGATTTCCGCGTATACGCGGGCATCGACCTTTTCACAGCGCGGATGCACTGGTGGCAGTTCATGTCCATTTTCCGCAGCTTGCCGCCTGAGAGCCAGATCAAGAATGCGATCTATTACCGCAGCGTGGATATGCGCAGGATATCCGACCCCAAAGAGCGGGAGCGGTATGCGGACATCAAACGCGCTGTGGCGCTGGACCCGGTAGATTACGAGGCCGAATACGACGCGGCCATGGCAAGGAGGGATATGTGTGCCGACAGCAGCTTCGGATGATGGCGTCGTCCTCGGCCTGAAGTTTGACATCAGCCGTGTGAAGCAGACGCTGGATCAGGTCAAAAACATGGTGCAGGGCATGGCTGAAGATTCCGCGAAAGCCGTGGCCAAAACAGATGACGCACTGGAAAAAGCGCGGAAAAATGCTGAAAAGTGGAAGATCGAACCGACCACAAAGGGCATCGAGGCTGCGCAGAAAGAGCTGGATATCCTCAACGCCACGATCGTGAACCAGCAGAATGAGCTTTCCAACTGTGAGCGGGAACACGAGCGCCTGGCCGATAAATACGGCGAGACCAGCAGCCAGGCTCTGAAGCTGGAAAAACGCATGCTGAGCCTTCAGGCCTCGATCGAGAAAAACACAAAAAAATCCGATGATTTCGGTGCGGCTTTGGCGGACGCACAGGACGTTATGGATGCTGCATCCGGTTCCGCTGAAGACCTTGAGAAAAACGCCAAAGGCGCGGGCAAGGGCATGGAGGACGGCGGCAAGGGCGCAAAGACATTCGATGTAGCCCTTGGCACGCTGGCCGGCAATGCGCTGAGCGCGGTGATCGGCAAGTGCGGCGAACTGATGGAGCAGACCAAGGAGCTGCGGCGCGACCTTTCTTTCCTGGAGCAAAATGCCAGGGACGCCGGCATGGGCATGGAACAGCTGCACAACAAGGCCGGTGAGCTCTATGCCGTCACAGGCGACACCAATGAAGTGGTGGAGGCGCTTTCCAACATCCTTGCCACCGGCTTCAATGACGCGGACAAGGCGTATGAGGTCATTGACATGCTGGCGGGCGCGGTCGTCAAGTTCCCGGAAACCATGAAAATTGAATCTCTTGCCGATTCTCTGCAGGAGACTATCGCCACCGGCGAGGCCGCGGGCCAGTTCTCCGAGCTGCTCGGCCGCCTGGGCGTGGATGTGGAGAAATTCAACGAACGTCTGGGCCGGACACGCTCCGAGGCCAGCCGCCAGAACCTTGCTTTGCAGACGCTGCGCAAGGAAGGGCTGGACGAACTGTGGGAAAGCTACAAGACCGGAAACTCCGACATGATCGAGGCCGAGAAGGCCAACTACAACCTGCAGCTGCGGTATGTGGAGCTTGCGAAAAGCATCGAGCCCATCGAGACAAAAATTAAGACGACCTTTGCTCAGGTGCTGCTGGATCACGAAGACCAGATACTGGCCATCGTGGACGCAGCGGGTGACATCATCGGCGTAGGCGCGGACGTCATCGGGTTCCTGTCGGAGCTGAATCCGGCAGTGGTGCTCGTCAGCGGCGGGCTTGCGCTGATCGCCGTAAAGGCGGCGGGCACGGCCCTGGGCATGCGTATCGTGGCCACGGGCACCGCTTCAGCCACGAAAGCGCTTGCCGCTGCGGGGCCAACAGCAGCCGCGGCCGGTTCCCAGTTCGTTATGCTGGCGGCGGACCTGCTGATGGTGGGCGCTGCGGTGTTTTTGGTGACATCCGGCATCGCCATGCTGATCAGTGCGATCCGCGGCGTGCCCATGATCAACACCGGTACGATACAGGTGCCCAGTATGGGCGAACTGCAGGCGCAGGTCGGCGGTGCGGGCTACGCCCGCGGCACTCGTTCCGCCACACCCGGCTGGCGCTGGGTTGGCGAAAACGGGCCGGAGCTGATGCACTTTGCGGGCGGCGAGGCGGTCTATACTGCCGAACAGTCCCGCGCCTTAATGTCCGCGCAGGGCGGCGGTACCACTTTCGTGGACAACAGCCAGAACATCTTCAAGGTGGATGACATTGAAACGTATGTGGCCATCAAACGCATGCTTGAAAACGAGAAAATGACCGTCCGCATGGGACTGGTGCGGCGGTAGAAAGAAGGTGTTGATACATGGGACAGTATACCGTATATTGCAACGGTTCGCAAAATCTGAAGAATCTGTCCGGCGGTGTGGGTGAGCTGCGCATCGACAACCTGGGTGCAGACAAGGCGGACTGGGGCTGGCTGTTTTTTGATAAGTCTCCGGTGCCTTCCGGCGAGGTCCTTGATTCCGCATCCGTACTTGCGGTGTACTGCCATGCGCCGTACCCCCTCAGCCTGATCCTTGGGCAAATTGCAGGCCCGAGCTGGAACGGCCCCGAATGGAAGATTACCTCCGGCGGGGTAAGGGGCGCTGGCAATCTCTCGTGCCAGATCGGTATTACGACCGAGAACCAGACAGGCGCTGCCCAATTTTGGGTGGACGGCTCGGACCATGTGCCCTATGCGACGATCCAGACCCATGCGGGCAAGATCACGCCATCCGGCTATTCCCCAGCCAACACGACGATCAAAAAAGGGTTTTACCACCGTTTTTCCTGGAATGTCACGGCGGAGAAACCCATCAACGGAACGCTCACCATAGCGTATTCGGACTTCAAGTATCGGGCAAAAGGCTCCGGCACATGGACTTCCGTCCGTGTGCCCGGCCCCAACACATACATCGACTTCGACACAGGGCTTGTTCCCAACGCTGCCGACCCCGGCATGGAATGGGAGGTCGTGGTCACGTCCAGTTCCGGCGCACAGGCAAGCGGCGGATATGCCACGGTGCAGTTCCAGAGCACGGCTGTCCGGCTGACAGATCTGATGCCATCCAGCCGGGCCACGACCTACAAAGGCTTTGCCGTCAATTTTTCTTGGAGCCTGAACTACACGAAGCCAGATGATCTGTCCGGCTCCATCCGGCAGGTATCGGCAAAGTTACGCTGGCGGAAAAACGGAGCACAGGATTATACGGAATATTCCATCAACAATGCCACACAAGCTTATGCTATTCCTGCGGGAGTGCTCCCCGCAGGAGATATCGACTGGCAGGTCGAGGTAACGGACACCAGTGGAGGGACCACTACAAGCAGCTGGGTTACCTTCAATAACAAGGAACTGCCGGTCACGCCCGCAGACCTGTATCCGGCGGATGGCGGCCGCGTGCTGAAGCACCAGGTCAACCGCTTCGGCTGGTCTGTCACAGCAGAGGGAGCCGAGGATGCGCCCGGCGAGATCGTCCAGACTTCGGCCGTGCTGCGCTACCGCACACAGGGACAGCAGGACGTCAAGAGTGTCTCCATCAGCGGTGCGCAGACCTGGCACGACTTCCCGGCAAATACATTCACTGCGGACGATATTGAGTGGCAGGTAGAGGTGACAGCCAACACCGGCGCTGCAGGAATCAGCGAGTGGATACATGTCAACACACAGGACGCGCTGAGCACGCCTGTGTGTGTCTCCCCTGTGGGCGCTATTGTGGAAGATACTCAAGGCGTCACCTTCGTGTGGCGGCATGAGATATCCACCGGCACGGCGCAGACCGCCTACGAACTGCAGACCAGCTCCAACATGGGCGGACAGTACACCACACTCAGCACCGCAGAGACCGACGCCTCCAGCTTCGCAACACCCGCCGGGCAGTTTGCCCAGGGCACCCTCATGTGGCGTGTCCGCACCAAAAACGGCGACGGCGTATGGGGTTCCTACAGTGCCGCGGCGACCATCATCATCCGCCGGGCTCCGTCCGTGCCGGTCATTGTATACACGGACACAAAACCGCGCCCCACCATCCGCTGGCAGTCTGCGGACCAGCAGGGCGTGCGCATCCAGATCGGGGACTATGATACAGGCTGGATGTATAGCACGGCCAAGGAGTTCCGCATGCCGTATTTCCTGCAGGATGGGACATATCCTGTGCAGCTTGCGATAAAGACAGTGTTCGGCGTGGAATCCGCTCCGGCCGTTGGCTCCATTACCGTTCTGAACGTTCCCGGACCAACTATTGAAGCCGCTTTCAATGCCCGTTTAAGCGCCATTGAAATATCCTGGGAAACGGACGCCGCGTACGCCGAATACTTCATACTGCGTGACGGTGTCCCCATTACGCGCTCAGCGGGCAGCGGGATCACAGACCGTCTGTGTGCCGGAAAGCATTTGTATACTGTGCGCGGCGTCACGCCGGAGGGATTCTACGGCGACAGCGCGCCCGTCCACGCCTTTCTGGCAATCGAAAACGCTGTATTGGGGGCCGTTGAGGATGGCGCGCCCTGGCTGAAGCTGCGGCTGCGGGCCGGTGAGAGGCCCGCACATGACGGAAGCTACAGCGCACAGGTGGACTACGTACACTACTACGGCCGCACAAACCCCGAGCCATATACTTGTGGCATGCAAGACGCCAGCCACGACTTCGCTTTCACGCTCCGGGACGCCGCACAGATGGATACCCTGCGCGGCCTGCTGGGTTCTGCCGTAGTTTACAAGGACTGCTGGGGCGATGTTGTGATCGGGATGCTGGGAAACATTCAGGCGGCCCATGGCCGTGCGCGGGATGTACAGTTCACGGTTGTCGAGACAGATCACAGGCAGGAGATCAGCTATGAGTAACGTATCGGTGGAATACCTTGTGCTGCGGGATAACGTGGAGTTTTCACGGCTTACCGCGTTCAAAGGCGGCGGCGCGGCCATTTCAGTGACGGCGGGCGCTGCGGTGAAATGGGCGCTCAGCGGGAAGTTTGCACAAAACCGTGCTGTCAACTACCTCACCGACGTGATCCAGCCGGTGCTCACCATCGACGGCGTGCGCCGGCCGCTCGGCAAGTATATCCCTACCGATGCATACACGGAACACGACGGCATGCGGCCTGTGGTGAGCCTTACAGCCTATGACCTGACCTATCTTGCCATGTCCTCGAAGATAGAGACGCGGCTGCATCTGGCAAAAGGGACGCTGTACACGGCAGCCATCCAGGCACTGCTGGTCGAATCCGGCATCACGGATTTTTTCGTGGAGGCAAACACCGCCACGCTGCAGGCGGACCGGGAGGACTGGGAGCCGGGCACAGACCGTCTCACGATCATCAACGCCCTGGCGGCGGAGATCAACTACAACAGCATCTGGATGGACGGCAGCGGCACAGTACACTGCAGTGCGTTCCGCATGCCGTCCGCGGATGCGATATCCGTGACGTACCGGGATGGAGAGTATTCCATCCAATATCCCGAATGGAGTGAAACCGTGGACATGTTCGATCATCCGAATGTATTCATCGTGGAGGTGGACAACCCGGACCTTGATTCGTCCATGCGGGCCGTATCGGTCAACGACAGGCCGGACAGCGTTTTCTCCACCGTGAACCTGGGACGGCGGGTCGTGTCCTATGAGAAGCTGGACAACATTGCATCTCAGGCGGAGCTGCAGGCGTATGCGGACAACAAGCGGTTCAAAAGCCTGCAGTCCACGGAGACACGCACCTTCTATACAGGCCCCAGCGGGCGGCACGCCGTTTTTGACCTGGTGGAGCTGGTGCGGGATGGTGAAAGCACGCTGTACGAAGAGACAGGCTGGCGGTTGGAGCTGGAGCAGCCGTACAAAATGACCCATACGGGCAAGAGAGTGGTGTATCTATGATCCTGGAGACGTATCAAGAGCAGCAGGCCATCGTGCAGCCGGACCCGCCCGGCCAGTCCTTCGCCACGGTGGGTACTGTATACGAGGACGGCATCGCGCTCATCTTCAACGGGGCGGAAACGGAAAGTCTGAAGCATTACAAGTGCAACACGGCCGTGCGGTTCACCGCCGGGCAGCGTGTGCGGATCATTGAGGACAGCGGCACCTATGTGGTGGAGTATCCGGTGGGCGCGCCTGCGCAGAGCATCTACGCGGACAGTGTCGCCCGTGCTGCCTATGCATCCGAGGCCGGACACGCAGAGACCGCGGGCAAGGCTGTGACGGCCACAAAGGCAGACACTGCCGCCAGCGCGGGCTCCGCGGATACCGCGAAAAGCGCAGAGACCGCTGAGACGGCGAAGACGGCAAAGAGTGCGGAAACTGCGGTTGAAGCGGAGACCGCGGCCACGGCTGAATCTGCTGCAAAAGCAGACTTTGCCACACGCTCAGGCCAGGTGGATAACCTCGCCGGAAACTATGCGGATATTGTGTTCTCCTACAGCACCCAGGGGACTTTGCTTGTCCGGACTACAAAGGACAGCCGATGGACCAAGCTCACCGGCTCCGTTGTCTGATCAAATTGTTGGAGGTTCTTATGGCTATTTCAATTGAGTTCAAAGACAAATATGTGTACTTCGGGCCGGAGGCCGGCCTGCATACCCAGGGCGAAGCACGCGCGGAGGTCTACGACGTCACCGGCCCGCGCTATCACGACGGGCACGACCTGTCCGCAATGACCTGGTATGTGCGGGCTGGTAATCCGGACTATATGACGATCATCAACAAGCAGCTGAGGGTTTCCGTAGATCCCGACAATGAGGGGCAGATCATCATTACCTGGCCTGTGGATGCGGATTTCACCGCGTATTCAGGACAGTTGGATGTGCAGTTTGTGGCCAAGTCCTCCACAGGTGAAGAGATCATCAAACTGCAGTCCAACGGCTTGCAGCTTGCCGCCAGCGTCGAGGGTACTGCTGCGCCGCCGAAAAATGTGTTTGAGAATACGCTGGAACAAATGCAGGGACTTCTGGACAACGCCGAAAATGCCGCTGCACAGAGCGCTGCGGATGCATCGCGCGCAGAAGATGCACAGGACGCCGCCGCACAGAGTGCACAGCAGGCGCAGCAGGCACAGCAGGCGGTGGCTGGAGATGTGGAACAGGCTGCTGTACTGGTGGAGCAGATCGAGGGCGATGCCGAAGCGTCAGCTGCCAGTGCGGCGGCCGCAAAGACTTCTGAAACAAATGCTGCCGCCAGCAAAACTGCGGCCGCGAACAGCGCTTCCGCTGCCGCCACGTCGGAAACGAACGCGGCCTCCAGCGAGTCCGCTGCTGCGGCCAGCGCCTCTGCGGCAAAGACCTCCGAGACCAACGCTGCCTCCAGCAAGTCCGCCGCAGCAAACAGTGCAGCTGCGGCAAAGACCTCTGAGACCAATGCAGCCTCCAGCAAGTCCGCAGCGGCAAATAGCGCCGCTGCTGCCGCCGCATCCGAGGCAGCAGCTGAAGCTGCCGCGCAGCGGGCGGAGGACGCTGCCGAAACTGTTGATTTGTCCAATTACCTGCAGAAAAATGGCGATGGAGCGGCGGTAACTGTCCCCTTTACCGCTCCGACGTCACTCCCTGCATTGCCGTCCTCTCCGGCAACACTGGAGGCTCTGATGACCATGCTGGCAAGCATGAGAAACAGGCTTGTTGCGCTGGAAGAAAGCATGCCGGGCATCGGTGAGTGGTGGTACTCTCCGAATGTCATCACCTACACGGGCGGAGTCAACAGCAAAGCCTTCGCCCGCGTCAATTTTAATGACGATCTCAGCAAAACCGTATACGCAGTGCTCTATGCTAAAATCGGTGATTCACTCAGTTCCGGCGCGGCAGACGGCTTTTTCAACTGCAAAAAATTGGCTGAACGCTTCCCGTTAGCTTACGGTGCTAATTTTGCGCTGTGCGATTTGGGAGGTACACGAAAACAAAAAATCGCTGAAAAAAATCTACCAGGATTCAGCGCAGTGCTCGCAAACACGAATGAATTATTTGTCGGAGATGCCGATTGGTTTGGAAGCACAACGACTAAGGTGTCTGGCGGATATGCATATTTCACCGCTGCACGTAAGCTCGGTAACAACGCTGAGGCAGCATTAGATATCATGCCGCCCTACCTCGCGCAAAACATCGTGGTGCGGGCTTTGTAAGACCCGCACGCTTACGGTGCTAATTTTGCGCTGCGCAGCTGGGGCGGTACGACGCAAGCAACAATACAGGCTCGCAATCTTCCAGCAAACGCAATTACGTTTGTATCCCGCACCGCTGAGCAATGGTCTGTTGGAATTTGGGATTCCCACGGCGCGGGCTACGGTGGAGTACCATTGGATCAGCAGAATGGATCTCCACATGGGCAGGCAATATCAACACTGCCTCCGTATCTCGCACAGAATATCATAGTGCGCGCACTATGATGTTTTGACCTATATACGGATTCATAATGTCCATAGGCTTAGCTGCAGAAGTACGCTTGATTCCGGTTCCTCCTTCATAAGTCGGCCAGCTTCCGCTGACTGTATCCCAGACGTCGCCTTTAAACCCTCCAAGCCCCGTATATGTACCTCCCGAACTGCCGGAACCAGCCCATCCTACCCATTCATGCCCGTGCGCTGCCACCTCATTTTCTGCTTGTGTATGCGTGGTGCTACCGCCAGTAGCTCGCAGCGCAAAATTAGCACCGTAAACAAGCTAAATTCCAAAATCCAGACGTGCAAAAAAACGTTCTCTATAATTATGAAAAAATGTTATGGAGGACGAAGCTATGAGTGCCAAAAAGCTAAAAAAGATTGCTGTAACCATCGGGTTTAAAGCCGATAATACCCCTATTAAAAAGGCATTTTATGGCCGTTCAACGGCCCAGGCAAAAAGCCGCGCAGAGCGATGGCTGGAAAGCCATGGCACACCGGAGAAGCAGGCCGACATACTCACCCTGGGTGGTTGGGCCGCCCGCTGGCTGAACGTGTACAAGAAGCCGGACGTCACGCCCACCGCTTATACGACCACGTATGAAATAACAGTGCGGCGGCATATTCTCCCGGCGCTGGGCAGCTGCGTCATGATGGACCTGACCCCCATGGACATCAAGGCGTTTTATAACAGTGTATCCCACCTGTCAAAGTCCGTCTGCAGCAAGATTAAAATGTGCCTCAACGGGATATTAGAGACAGCGGTCGAGAATGGCCTGTGCGAGCATAATCCGGCCCACAAGGTAAAAATCGAGAGCACAGCTACACCGCGCGTCAAGGAGGTGTTTTCAAATGCAGAAATCGAGATCGCCTCCGCTTGGTTCCTTCAGACCATGCCGGAGGTGGTCCTGGCTTTGGAAACCGGCGTGCGCCGGGGCGAACTACTGGGTTTTTTCAAGTCGGATTTCGACACCAGACGGCATGTTTACAGCGTCGCCCGCACCGTGCGAAAACCACGCGGACAAGCCCCGGAGACAGCCGCGCCGAAGTCTTTGAGTTATCGCACAAATCCTCTGACGGACCGCGCTCTGCAAGCTGTGGAACTGCTGCGGCAGCGATATCCAGACAGTCCATATCTGATTCCGGGCCCGGATGGCGGGCTGATGCGCCCGGACACCTGGAGCCGCAGGCTCAAGACGGAAATGGACCGGATGGCGCAAAGGCATAAAGACATGCCGCGCCTTACAGCCCACGAGCTGCGGCACACACATGGAACCTATCTGCGCCGCCATGGCGTGGATATTTACAGTATCGCAAAAATTCTCGGGCATAAGGACGTGGAAGTCACAGCCCGCATCTATGTACACAATGAATTAAACGAATTACGCAAGGCGCTGCGCTGGATGCAGCGCCGAAGCCCTATTATATCTGGAGGTGCAGCATGACAATTTTTGAAGGAAGAAACCAAATTGCTTATAGTTACGGGCGCTTCGGATACACCCGGAACAGCGGCAAAACATGGCACGGCGGTATTGATGTTGTGGGAGTTGACAGCAGCATGATCCGGGCGGTAGTCGCAGGGATCGTGGTCTTCTCCGGCATTGTTACAAACAAGACGGACAGGACGTGGGAGTGGGGCTACTACGTCTGTATTCAGGGCAATGACGGCCGCTTCTATTACTACTGTCACATGGCACAGGCCCCGGTGGTGAGGACCGGACAAAGCGTTAATGCCGGCGCTGCGATTGGGATCATGGGCAATACGGGCAATGCTGCCGGAGGCTACAAACACTGTCACTTTGAGGTACGGACGGCGCGGAGAGCCTCGGCCGCCATCAATCCAGCACCCTACTGCGGCTGTGAAAACCGCGTCGGAACATACGGTCCTGTAAGCATCAAACCTCTTTCCAGCGAAGCGTGCATCATCAATATTGGGCCTGCAAGCACGGGAGATGTGAAGATGCTGCAGAACCTGGCTGCGTCCCTGCAGCTTGGCTGCACTGTGGCAGACAATGTGCTCTCTATTGGGCCCATGACGCCCGGCGACCAGGTAGCCGTCCTCACCATGGCGGACAAGCTCATGCTTCCTGCGGCTCAGGCCATCCGGCGCAAAATCATTGCGGTCACTGCGGACAGCCTCCGCGTGCGCAGCGGTCCGGGCACCGATGATTTCAAACAGGTTGACAGCGTTAAGGCTGGGCAAAAGTTCGAGGTCATTGACGAGTGTGACGGCTGGTATTTTGTCGAGACCGACGGCTTGGACGGATGGATCTCCGCAGAGTATGTTCGCGTAGTTGCATAACGGTTCTTTGTATATTTTTCATGTGGAGGTATACATATGCAGACTATTGTTTTGATTCTGGTGCTTGCCATCACGGTCGAAGCACTTATTCAGTACAGCAAAACCATCATTGAAATGCTGGAGAAAAAGCAGTACAAAACTTTCGCCACGCAGTTGGCGGCGATTCTGACTTCGGTCTTTATCTGCTTTGCTGCGGGGGTCGATCTGTACCTCCTTGGGGGTGTCTCCTTTGTGGTTCCGTGGTTGGGCACGCTGCTCACCGGCATCGTCGTCTCCCGAGGTTCCAATTATACCAGCGACTTCATTAAGCGCCTACAGAACCCCGACATCGGGGAGATCGTTTTGGAGGACGTGATCGGCGTCGCGGACGCGGGCGGCAAAGCTGAGATACAAACCAGCGGCGTGCCCCCGAACGCGCGATAGAGGATACAAGTAATAATGTAGTGATTCATCTGATCGCCTACAATTATATAAGGTGGATTGCTATATGAATAGTCCAATCGGTTGGATCGGCGGCAAACGCGCCCTGCGGAAAGAAATCATTGAACTCTTTCCACAGGAGGGCGTTGGCCGCTATATCGAAGTATTTTTCGGCGCTGGATGGGTATTTTTCGGTAGAGAGAAACAGCCCGGACAGCTCGAAGTCATCAATGACAGAGACGGGCAGATCGTCAATTTATTCCGTTGCATCAAGTATCACAGAGCTGCCCTCCAGGAAGAG
>ERZ837910.3504-NODE-3504-length-16982-cov-4.023690_pt1 | contig 16982 bp, 16 predicted proteins | sample MGYA00519940_ERZ837910 | MGnify/ENA primary metagenome ERZ837910 (study PRJEB31850, sample SAMEA3708825) | human gut metagenome | biome: human gut; feature: human-associated habitat; material: faeces | place: China | collected 2014 ... | reverse complement strand
TATCATAGCATCATTGAGCTGTAAAGAACAGGAGGTGGAATACATGGCTATACCCGCTGCCGCAGTGGCCAAGGCCGCTGCCATGCTGCTTACCAACGAAAAGGCCCGGAAAGGTGTGGGCTGGATTCTGGTGGCAGTCTTTTCACCAGTCATTCTTTTGATTGCCCTGCTCTGCTCCCTTGGCTCAGGCGGGGCAGAGCATAACAACTACTCGGTGGAGGCGTGCTTCTACGGAGCGGAATTCTCCGCAGAAGTCCCGGCGGAGTTTCGATATCACATCGAGGAGATGCGCTCGGCCTTTTCTCTTCTGGATTCGGCGGTGTCCTCTGCCAACGGGCAGATGGACAGCGGCAACAGCCTTGACCCAATCAGAGTCAAGGCTGTTTTTTATGCCCTCTGCTTTGGGGACGACGCCCCGTCCACACGGGCGGCGAACAGCTTCGTGGAGTGCTTCTACACCACCGAAACCCGAACACGAACCGTAGAAGTGACACTGGAGGACGGGACTACAAGTACAGAGGAAGAAGAATACACCGTCGCGATGCCGGTCTCTCTGTCCCAGGCCTACGCCAATCTGGAAGCCCATCTGGGCAGAGAGATCACGGAAGATGACAAGAGCAACATCGACCATATCTATACCATGATTGCGGGGAGCGCCGGGACAACTATTCCTCTTTGTTGTCCGCTTCCGCCTGCATGGCAGCGAACTCCGCCTTGGCCTCCGCCAGCACCTTGCGGTCATGCTTGGTGGTCAGCGTCGTTTCATCGAACTTGGCGAACATGTCCGGACGGCGCAGCATGGTGCGCTTATAGCTCTCCTTTTTCCGCCAGTCCGCCACGTTGCCGTGATGGCCGCTCAGCAGCACGGCAGGCACCTTGCGGCCATGCCACTCCTCAGGCCGGGAGTACTGGGGGTGCTCCAAAAGGCCGTCCCAGTGGCTCTCCTCCGTGTAGCAGCTCTCCTCCGGCAGTACACCGGGCACCATGCGGCACAGGCAGTCCGCTACCGCCATGGCGGGGATCTCGCCGCCGGTCAGGACAAAATCGCCCAGCGACAGCTCCTCGTCCACGCATTCCTCCAGAAACCGCTCGTCCACGCCCTCATAGTGGCCGCAGACAAGAATCAGATGGTCATACTGTTCCTTCAATTCCCGGGCCACCTGCTGGTCAAAGGTGCGGCCGCAAGGGGACATGTAGATGGTGTGCACCCGCTGTCCCGCCTCGTCGCAGATGTGCTGCCAGCAGCGGTACAGGGGATCGGCCTGCATCACCGCGCCCCGGCCGCCGCCATAGGGATAGTCGTCCACCTGCATCTGCTTGTTGGTGGTGTAGTCCCGGATCTGGTGGGTGGCGATGGTGATATATCCCCGCTCCTGTGCCCGGCCGATGATGGACTGATCCATCATGGCGTGGATGGCGTCGGGGAACAGTGTCATGATGTCAATTCTCATCGATGGCCAGTCCTTTCATGTTGTGGATGCGCACCACCCCCGCGTCAATGTCCACCGAGGCGATGAACACCCCCGGCACGGCGGGGATCAAATACTCACGTGCGCCCTTCACCTCATAGACCTTGTGGGCGGGGTAGTGCAGCACACGCTTCAGCTTGCCCAGCTCCTCTCCGGTGGCGTCGTCCAGCACGGTGCAGCCCTCCAGCTCCACATCGAAGTATTCGCCCTCCGGCAGTTCCACGTCCTCGGCGTAGATGGACACGCTCTTGCCCTTCAGGGCCAGCGCCGCGTCCATGTCCTCCACCCCCGGCAGCGTCAGCAGCAGCACGGATTTGTGAACGCGGGAGGAGCGCACCTCCGTCTCCTTTCCGCCGATGTTGAAGCGGTCAAACTCCGCCAGAAATTCCGGATCGAAGCCTACGGGGTTCAGCTTTACCTCGCCCCGGATGCCGTGTGCGTTGACGATGGCGCCAACGTTGATGAGTTCCTGTTTCATATGGTAAAAGCTCCTGAAATTGTGTTTGGTGGACGGCGGGGTGTGGTCACCCCGCCCTGCGACCGCTAGCGATAGAATATCCGTAGGGCGGCATGACCACATGCCGCCGCAATGAAATCGAAGATTTTGCGCCAGTTCATATCGCCGGTTCCAGCCAGCCCAGTGAAAATTGCATCATCACCCGCAGGATATAGTACAGCGCCAGCGCCGCAATGGAAAAGATCAATCCCATCAGCGCCAGCACGCTCTGCCGCCGGTAGTACCGCACGCCCGCCACCACGATGCCCGCCACGTCGGACACGATGGGCAGGATCAGCATGATGGTGGACGGAACCATAGTGGCCCAGCTGTAGCCCCCGATGATCAGCGACGCCAGCTCCGCCAGATCGTAGGCGAACACCGGCCAGATCAAATTGATCACGCCGTGGACAAAGGCCAGAAGATCGCCCCGCTCCTGCTTCATGGCCGCGTCTCCTGACGGCGGAGCTCCTCCACCCGGTCGATGCGGAAGTAATCCCGGCGCTCGGCCTGCACCCGGCCCGTCACATAGATGAAGTCGCCCTTTTTCAGCAGCGGCAGCAGGCCGTTGGGATCGTCAAAGCCCGTCAGGTCGATCTCCAGCCCGAAGCCGGTATCCAGCATGCCGTCCTCGTTGATCCGCCAGTAGGGGAACCACAGGGACACAAGGCGGTCGGCGTACTTGCCCTGTTGGCCCTTCACGTACTCGGTGGATACCTGCTCGAAGCTCATGGGCACGATCTCGCCGTCCGGCATGTGGAAATACATGCCGCCGTACAGACGGCGCAGGCGCTTGCCCCGCTGGGTGCTGTGGGCCGCCACAAAGGCCAGCATCAGCAAAATAAACACCACGCCATACATGCCCTGTCCCATCACCAGACACACGATGGCCATGATGATGCCGGTGACAAGGATCACCTTGTTGGCAAGATCCTGATTGTTCCAGACCCGCTTGATCTGCTGCATAGACTCACCTCAAAAAAGAATGATTTTCTCGTAGCATTGTACCACAGGTTCGGAAAAACGTCAAATTGGGGCTTGCATTTGCCGTCATATCTGGTATAATTATTTTCAATGTGTGATTATTGACATATCGTCATAGCTTATGAAAGGATGGTTGAAATGGCCGTTAAACTGGAACTCTACAAGGTATTCAAGGAAGTGGCGGAAGCTGGCAACATCACCGCCGCGGCGCAGGCGCTGTATATCAGCCAATCCGCCGTCAGCCAGTCCATCAAGCAGCTGGAGGGCGATCTCCAGACCCGTCTTTTTGCCCGCAACAGCCGCGGCGTCACCCTGACCGCCGACGGCAAGCTGCTGTATGAATATGTCCGCAGCGCCATCGGCCTGCTGGAAACCGGCGAGGCCAAGCTGAGCCAGACCCGAGAGCTGCAAATGGGACACCTGACCATCGGCGCGTCCGATACCGTCACCAGCCAGTTCCTGCTGCCCTATCTGGACAGCTTCCACAAGCAGTACCCCGCCATTCATATTCAGATCGTCTCCGGCCGCAGCCACAAGGTGCTGGGCCTGCTGCAGTCCGGCAAGGTGGATATTGCCTTTGCCAGCACTCCCAACGAGGGCAGCTTTGAGACGATCCCCTGCTTCGCCACCCATTCCATCTTTGTGGCAAGCCCCGACTACCCCTGTGACTTCAATCACATCTATACGCTGGCGGAGATCGCGGATTTCCCGCTGATCCTGCTGGAGCGGAAGGCCAGCTCCCGCCTGTATCTGGAGAAGTACTTCCTACAGAACGGCCTGCGGCTGAACCCGGAGATCGAGCTGGGTGCCCGGAGTCTGCTGGTGGATCTGGCGGCCATCGGTTTCGGCGTGGCGGGCGTGACGGAGGAATTCGTCCGCCGGGATATGGAGAATGGCCGTCTGCGGAAGCTGGAGACCACCTTTGACATTCCGCCCCGCAGCGTGGATATGTGTATCCTGCGGGGCGTGCCCCAGACGGCGGCGGCCCAGCGCTTCGCGGATTTCATCCGGGAGAGCGTGAAGTAAGCCGGGACAACGCTCGCGGCTTTGCCGCCGGAAACGCCTTCGGGCACTGCATATGATTTCTTTTTCACAGGGGTTGGCTTTGCCGATCCCTGTGAAGCATGTTATGCGGCCGCGTCGTTTGCGTTTTCGCGTTTCTCTCATAAAGTCAAAAACAAAGTGAAAAATTTTCCTCTTTTTGTGGCTTTTTTGCCAAAATTCCCCCTTGCATCTTTGCAAAGGGTGTGTTATAAATAGTAGGTAATTTGATATAAAAGCCATGAGGGAGAAGTTCCACAACGGGAACACGGCTCCAAGAGAGGGACGGTCACCGGCTGAAAGCCGTCCTGTGCCGTGATGTGGTGTTCGCTCCGGAGCTGCCGCGAGGAAATGCGCGGACGGGTCAACCTCCGTTAACGGGAAAACGAGTGCGCGGACATGTCCGCGAAGCTGGGTGGTACCACGGAAGTTTTGCCTTTCGTCCCTGTTTGACTGGGATGAGGGGCATTTTTTATACCCATATTCCCAAAGACTCACTTACGAAAACTCTTAACTATGGGCTGCTGGCGGGCAGGCCGCCTGATTGGATGGCGAAGAATTTTTCGTCAAGACAAGGCGCAGAGATGCAGGAATACTTTGTGTATTTCAAATCTCTGCAACGAAGTATTGGCGGAAAAGGCTCGGCATACGACGAGGCGGAGCTGCCTGACAGACGCCCACAACCAAAAGGAGGAAGCGCTGAATATGAAAGAGAAACTGGAACAATTACTGGCTGAGGGCAAGGCCAGGATCGAGGCCGTCCGCACCGAGCCGGAGCTGCAGGAGGTCAAGGCGCTGCTGCTGGGCAAGCAGGGCACGCTGACGGGACTGCTGAAGGAGCTGCCCAAGCTGGACGTTTCCCTGCGTCCCGAGATGGGCAAGGCGGTGAACCAGGCCAAGGCCCAGCTGACCGAGCTGCTGGACCAGCGCCGCAATGAGCTGAAGATGAAGGCGTCGGAGGTGGATCCCGACTTCGATATCTCCGTGCCGGGCATTCTGCCCTCCGGCGGCGGTCTGCACCCCATCACCCAGATGTGCTACGACCTGAACGATGCGTTCCGCTCCATGGGCTTTGAAATTTTCGAGGAGGACGATATCACCAGCGAGCTGTACGGCTTCGATAACCTGAACTTCCCTCCCAACCATCCCGCCCGTGAGAGCATGGACACCTATTGGTTGGAGGGCCACGACAAGGGCGAGTGCTGGGACAAGCTGTGCCTGCGTCCCCACCTGACCGGCGGCTCCATCCGCTATCTCCAGACCCACAAGGCGCCCTATCGCTTCGTGTACCCCGGCAAGGTGTACCGCAACGAGACCACCGACGCCCGTCACGAGCGCGCCTTCTTCCAGTATGAGGCGCTGATCGTGGACAAGGACTTCACCTTCTCCTCCGGCAAGGTGATGATCAAGAGCATTCTCAGCAAGGTGTTCGGCCGGGATGTTCCGGTGCGTATGCGTGCCGGCTTCTTCCCCTTCGTGGAGCCGGGCTTTGAGATCGACATGGGCTGTCTGGTGTGCGGCGGCAAGGGCTGCAGCGTGTGCAAGCACGTGGGCTGGATCGAGGTCATGCCCGGCGGCACCCCCCACCCCAACGTATTGAAGGCGGCCGGTCTCGACCCCGACGAATACACCGGCTTCTATGTCAACATCGGCTTGGATCGTCTGGTCATGATGCGCTACGGCGTGGACGATGTGCGTCTGTTCCACAGCGCTGACCTGCGGTTCCTGAATCAGTTCCGCTAAGGGAGGGCAAGACACATGAAAGTATCACTGAACTGGATCAAGGATTACGTCGACCTGCCGGCGGATATGGATCTGAAGCGGCTGGCGTATGATCTTACCATGTCCACCGTGGAGGTGGAGGACACCATCGAGCTGGCCAAGCAGTTCGACCACATGGTGGTGGGCCGGATCAAGACCATCGAGCAGCATCCCAACGCCGACAAGCTGAAGGTCTGCAAGACCGATATCGGCGGCGAGGTCAAGGATATCGTCTGCGGCGGCAGCAACCTGACCGAAGGCATGAAGGTGGCCGTGGCGCTGCCCGGCGCCATGTGTAAGTGGCACGGCGAGGGCGAGCTGGTGGAGATCAAGAAGAGCAAGCTCCGCGGCGTGGAGAGCTACGGCATGATCTGCGGCGCGGTGGAGATCGGCCTTTCCGACCTGTTCCCCACCAAGGAGGAGACCCACATCCTCGATTTGAGCGACTTCGACGCGCCTGCCGGTACGCCGCTGGCCGACGCGCTGGAGCTGAACGATATCATTCTGGAGATTGACAACAAGTCCATGACCAACCGCCCCGACCTGTGGGGCCATTACGGCATCGCCCGTGAGCTGGCGGCCCTGTACGGCCTGCCCCTGAAGCCTATCGCCCCCTACCGGAGCGACGTGGGCCAGGGCAGCCTGACCGTCACCGTGGAGGACACGGAGCGCTGCCCCCGTTACGTGGCCGCCTCCATTGAGAACCTGTACGTGAAGCCCGCCACCTATAAGATGCAGAGCCGCATCTGGAAGGTGGGCATGCGTCCCATCAACGCGCTGGTGGACGTGACCAACTACGTCATGCTGGCTACCGGTCAGCCCACCCACGCCTTCGACTCCGACCACATCGCGGGCCACATCATCGTCCGCCGTGCCGCCGAGGGGGAAAAGCTGCTGCTGCTGAACGGCAAGGAGCTGCCCCTGAGCACCGACGATCTGGTGATCGCCGACGACGCGGGCGCGGTAGGTCTGGCCGGCGTCATGGGCGGCGCCAAGGACTCCATCCTGCCGGAGACCAGCCGCGTTATTCTGGAGGTGGCCAACTTCGACGCCAAGGGCATCCGCCGCACCGCCCTGCGGTACGACAACCGCACCGAGGCTTCCGCCCGCTATGAAAAGGCCATTGACCCCGAGCGCTGCGACCAGGCGCTGGCCATGTCCATGGCGCTGTTCGCGGAGCTGTATCCCGAAATGAAGGTGACGGGTCTGTCCGACCTGTATCCCAAGCATCTGGAGAACGCTGAGATCGACGTGACCCTGAGCTGGCTGGAGCGCCGCCTGGGCAAGTCCCTGACCCCCGACGACGTGAAGCACAAGATGGAGCTGCTGGGCTATCAGGTGACCTTCGACGGCGACAATATGCACGTGGTGGTGCCTACGTGGCGCTCCACCGGCGACGTCAGCATCAAGGCCGACATCATGGAGGAAGTGGCCCGCATGTACGGCTACGAGAACTTTGAGGCCGCGCCCATCACCACCTCCTTCGACGGCGCTATCAACCAGCTGGACAAGGATCTGGAGCGGAAGATCAAGGAGTATCTGTCCTTCCGCTGCGGCATGCAGGAGATCTTCACCTATCCCTGGATGGACGAGCTGTATGTCAACGCCGTGCTGCAGAGCACCGACGGCATTCTGGCCCTGTCCACGCCGCCCTCTCCTGCCGAGCGGTTTGTCCGTTCCTCGCTGCTGCCCAATCTGTGCAAGGCCGTGGTGAAGAACGAGCGGTACTTCGACGAGTTCGCCATCTACGAGACCGCCCAGGTGTTCCGGGATGAGAATTACACTACCCCCTATGATCCCCGCGAGAAGCTGCCCTCCCAGCGCAAGCATGTGGCCGGTGCCTTCGTCTGCGGCGGCAAGGACGTGACCACCCTGTTCCGCAAGGCCAAAGGCGTGCTGGAAATGATGCCCCGCTACACCCACATGGAGGGCTTCACCCTTAAGCAGGTGGAAAAGCCCGTGTGGGCCGACAACGTGGTGTGGCTGAACGTCTATCTGGGCGAGGAGCGCATCGGCGATCTGGCCCTGCTCAGCAAGAAGGTGTCCATGGAGTGCGGCATCAAGAACCTGAACGTCATGCTCTTTGAGCTGGATCAGGATTGCCTGAAGCCCTTCCGCTCCCGCACCAACAGCTTCACCCACCTGCCGGAGTACCCCATGACGGAGTACGACATCTCCGTGCTGCTGCCCGGCGAGGTGAAGTGGGAGGACGTGGCCCAGACCATCCGGGGCGTCAAGAGCGAGCTGTTCCACGGCGCGCACTTCGTGGACGAGTACCGGGGCAAGCAGGTGCCCGACGGCAAGAAGTCCGTCACCGTCCGCCTGGCCATCGGCTCCAAGGAAAAGACCCTGACCTCCGCCGAGATCGAGGACGTGGCTAACGGCGTCATCAACAAGCTGGTGAAGCGCTTCGGCGCGGAGCTGCGCTCCAAGTAAAGGATTCTATATAAAACAGGAAGCTGGCCAATGGCCGGCTTCCTGTTTTATCTCGTTGTCAGAATGCTTACTCCACCGTGACGCTCTTGGCGAGGTTCCGGGGCTTGTCGATATCGCAGCCCCGCTCCAGTGCGATGTAGTAGGCCAGCAGCTGCAAAGGCACCACACCCAGCTGGGGCAGCAGCATGGCTTCCGTCTCCGGCACGGTCAGCACGTTTTTCACGCGGCTGTGCATCCGCTCCGTTCCGGCGGCGGTGGTCAGCGCCAGCACATTGGCACCCCGGGCCTGCACCTCCACCACGTTGCTCATGGCCTTGTCGAACAGGGGCATATAGGTGGCGGCGGCGATCACCGGCGTGCCCTCCTCAATGAGAGAAATGGTACCGTGCTTCAATTCGCCGGAGGCATACGCCTCGGAGTGGATATAGGAAATTTCCTTCAGCTTCAGGCTGCCCTCCAGCGACAGGGCGTAGTCCAGATTCCGTCCAATGAAAAACACCTGATCGTGTCCGGCCAGCTCTCTGGCGGCGGCCTGAATGTACCCGGTGTCGGAGAGAATTTCCTCCATCTGATGGGGGAGCGCCTGAATGCCCTGCACCATGGCGGTATAGGTTTCCAGATCGATGGTGCCCATAATGTCGCCGAAGTACAATCCCAGCAGGTTCAGCACCACCATCTGGGTGCTGTAGGCCTTGGTGGTGGCCACGGCGATCTCCGGGCCTGCCCAGGTGTACAGCACGTCGTCGGACTCCCGTGCGATGGAGGAGCCAACCACATTGACGATGGAGAGGATGCGGGCACCCCGCTTCTTGGCTTCCCGCAATGCGGCCATGGAGTCCAGCGTCTCGCCGGACTGGCTGATGACGATTGCCAGATCACCGGGGCCGATGATGGGATCGCTGTACCGGAACTCGGAGGCCAGACACACCTCCACGCTGCGGCGCAGCATCCGCTCCAGATTGTACTTGCCCACCATGCCCACATGGTAGCTGGAGCCGCAGGCCACAATAAAGATGCGGCCGATATCCCGAATTTCCCGGTCGGTCATGGTCAGGTCGCTGAGCACCACCCGGCCCTCCTGAATGCGGCCAGTGATGGCCTTGGAGATGGCGGTGGGCTGCTCGAAGATCTCCTTCAGCATGAAGTGGTCATAGCCGCCCTTTTCCGCCGCGTCCACGTCCCAGTCGATGTAGTGGCGCTCCTTTTCCACCGGGCGGCGGCGCTCGTCATAGATGCGGATGCCAACCGCGGACACCACGGCCAGCTCGCCGTCGTCCATGTACACCACGTTCCGGGTGTGCCGCAGCAGCGCCGTCACGTCGGAGGCAATGAAGTTCTCCCCCTCGCCGTAGCCCAGCAGCAGCGGCGCGTCCTTCCGGGCGGCGATGAGCCGATCCGGCGTGTCGGCGCACAGGATGCCCAGCGCGTAGGTGCCCTCCACCGCGGAGAGCATACTGGTGACGGCCTCGAACACGTCGCGGCTGTCCCGGTAGTACCAGTCCAGCAGCTGGGCCACCACCTCCGTGTCTGTCTCGGAGCGGAAGGTATAGCCCTTTTCCAGCAGCTTCTTTTTCAGCTCCGCGTAGTTTTCGATGATGCCGTTGTGCACCACGGCGAAGCGGCCGCTCTCGCTGACCTGCGGGTGGGCGTTGGTGTCGTTGGGCTCGCCGTGGGTGGCCCAGCGGGTATGGCCGATGCCGATAACGCCGGGCATGGTCTTGCCCTCGTCCGTCAGGTCGGCCAGCGCCTGCAAACGGCCCTTGGCCTTCTGCACACGCAGACCGTCCGGGCCGCACACGGCCATACCGGCGGAGTCATAGCCCCGGTATTCCAGCCGGCGCAGTCCCTCCAGCAGCAGCGGCGCGGCCTGCTGCGTTCCTACATATCCTACGATTCCACACATAGTGTCGTACCTCCTGATACAATTAAAATATCAAAAGGACAAACGCGCAGTGATCTGTCACTTCTTCTCCGGCGGCAGCGGCTTTGTTTTGCGGTCGCCCGCATATTTGTCCGCTGCCTGACGTACCCGAAGGCGGTACGGGAGAGCCCCCGCCGAATACTTCGATACTCTCTCCTCCTCGTCGTCCTGCCCTGTGGGCAGGCGCTGGCGCTTTGTGTCGGATGTGGTGTTCCGAAAGTCCTCCTTTCGCTCTGCGCTGGGGCGGTGGAAGCGCCCCTTCTTTATTTTATATAAAAGCGGCCACGGATGTGACCAGTTTTATTGCGTTTGGCAATATTTTTTCAAAAAACGTCCATACTCCATTCAAAAGGAGTTGATCGTTTATGATAACCGCGTTTTTCCGCACGGTGCTGCTGTACGCGCTGCTGATCGTGGGGCTGCGGCTCACCGGAAAGCGGCAGATCGGCCAGCTGGAGCCCATTGAATTCGTTCTGATGATGCTGCTCAGCGACCTGGCGTCGGTACCGATGCAGGACTTCGGCCTGCCGCTGTTGCAGGGCATCATCCCCATTGCCACGCTGCTGGCGCTCAGTACGCTGCTCAGCGGCATCAGTCTGCTGAGCGTCCGGTTTCGCTCCCTCATCTGCGGCGAGCCTACCATCATCGTCCGGGACGGCGTTTTACAGCAGACCGCCATGAAGCGTAGCCGCCTGACGCTGGACGAGGTGCTGGAGGAACTGCGGGTGCAGGGCGTATCCTCCCTTGCCGACGTGAAATACGCCGTGCTGGAGACCAGCGGCCAGCTGAGCGTGCTGCTCCGGGCCGACGTACAGCCCGCCACCCCCAAGCAGATGGGGCTGAAGGTGGACGACGACGTGTTCCTGCCGGTCATCATCATCGACAACGGGCGGCTGATGGGGAAGAACCTGCAAAAAATGGGGCTGGACGACAAGTGGCTGCAAAAGCAACTGAAAGCCCACAAGGCCCATCGGGTGCAGGACGTGTTCCTGATGACGGTGGATCGGGGCGGCAGCGTGGTGCTGGCGAAGAAGGAGTCGGTGAAATGAAGGCACTCCGTGTTGCCATTCTGACGCTGGTGCTGCTGATGGCCGCCGGGCTTGCCAACAGCGTCTATCTCACCGCCCGGTGCGATGACTGGACGGCCCGGCTGAACGCCGTGACCTCTGCCGCCGAAAGCGGCGACTGGGCCGCGGCACAGCGGGAGATGTCCGAGCTCCAGACCGACTGGCGGGAGAAGCAGAGCTATCTCCACATCACCCTACAGCACGAGGAGATCAACGAAGCCGATACCCTGCTGCACCAGTGCGCCCTGTACGTGAAGGAGCAGGACAGCGACGCCCTCTCCGACGCGGCGGTACAGCTGGCGCTGGAGTTCGACCGTCTGGCGGAGCTGGAGGCCAAGGAGCATACCTACCGGACCATGACCGCCATCGCGCCGCAGATCGCGGCGGCACGCGCGGCGGCGGCCGCCCGGTTCGCCCATGCGGATTTCGGCGTTGCCAGCGTGGGCATGGGCACCGGAGCCGAGGTGGTTTACCTGGCTGTGGCGCACCGGGGCTATGTGTATATCAAGCGCATCAAGAACGGCGAGGGCGCGGGTAAGGTGGTGGCGCTGTCGGCGCTGGACATGGTGCGCCGCCTGGCGCAGAAGCAGCCTGTGGACCGGGCGCGGATGTTCAAGGCGAACTCTGATTTTGACTGGAACGCACCGCTGAAAAAGCGCCGCTCCAGCAAATATGCCGCGCCCATCGCGGTGCTGGCCGTGCTGCTGGTTGCGCTGGCCGTGGCGTGCTGGTATTTCTTCACACACTTTTCACTGGGCGGCGGGAACGGCGCGGGCGGCGCGCTGCCTGTGAGCGGCAGCACCAGTATCAGTACCAGTGCCAGCTCCGGAGAGCCGGCTTCCGTGCCGGGAACAGATGAGCCAGCCCGCCGGGGACGGCGGCTCGGGCACGCCAGATGCGGGCGGAGCTTCCTCCACTCCCCAGAGCAGCGGAAACACGGGTGTGGTGCATCCCTTCGGCTGATGGTAAAAAAGCGCTTGCGGCGCGCTTGAAAGGCGGATGGCGCGGGCGGGAAAATCGACATGGAAGGTAGCCCACGGCTCACACGCGGCGCGCGGGCAAGCCAACATACCGAAGCCGTGCCGGCGACCACGCAAAAACCGCGCTTGCCAACAGGCCGAAAGCCGGCTGCCCCATACGACGGAAACGGCATGGCGACGGGCTTTTTACCGGTTGGCCGGCAAGCGCCTCCGCGCTTGCCAACACATTGTTATCTCAAGGCTGTTCCGGCGCGTTCCAACACGCCGCCAACAGAGGCTTTGACACAAGGCCAACAACAATGGAATAAAGCAATAGAGAGTATGTGTGCGTGCGGGCGAAGAGCCTGCGCCGCGCCGAAGGGAAGCGTGAAAGCATGAAGCCGGTAATCGGGATCATCGCGGCCTGCACGCGGGAGGTGCACCCCGCCTATACCACAGGGCACGATTACGTGCGCGCGGTGGAACGCGCGGGCGGCCTTGCGCTGCTGCTGCCCGCCACGCCCGACGCCGTGAGCGCGGGCATGGCCCAGTGGCTGGCGCTGTGCGGCGGCTTTGTGCTGCCGGGCGGCGGCGACGTTGCGCCCACCTATTACGGCCAGAGCCCGGTGCCCCAGCTCACCAGCACCGACCGCCTGCGCGACAACGTGGAGCTGACGCTGTGCCGCGCCGCGGCGCAGCATAAAAAGCCGCTGCTGGGCATCTGCCGCGGCGCACAGGTGCTGAACGTGGCATTCGGCGGCACGCTGTGGCAGGACATCCCCGCGCAGTGCCGGGCGGCCCTCTGCCATTATCAGGACAGTGCGGCGCGCGGCGAACTGTTCCACAGCCTGACGCTGGCGCCGGACAGCCTGCTGGCGCGTATCATGGGGCCGGGGCAGCACGAGTGCAACACGTTTCACCACCAGGCGGTGCGGGACGTTGCGCCGGGCTTTGCGGCGGCGGCACACGCGCCGGACGGCCTTGTGGAGGCGGTGGAAAGCGCGGACGGCCTTGCGCTGGGCGTACAGTGGCACCCGGAGAATCTTGCGCCCGAGCATCCGGACCATGCGGCCATCTTTACCTGGCTGGTGGATGCGGCGGCCGGAGGCGCGCTCCTAAAGCGCTGAACAAGGCCCCCGCGCAGTTTTTTGCGTGACAAAAGCTGCGCTTTTTTGCCAAATGCTTGCACGCCCGTACACGCGCCGTTATAATGAAAATGGCTGTTCCCGTGCGGGAAAGGCCAAATAAAGAAAACAGGTGTGTGGATATGGAATTTTTACAGGATATCCTTGCGGCGATCGGCGTCGTGCTCAACGGCATCCCGCAGGGGCTGCTGGCGCTTTCCATGGGCTTTGCCTCGGTGCCGACGGCGCTGGGGTTTGGCGTGGGCGTTATCGGCTGCCTGCTGCTTGGTTCGGTGGCTCCGATCTCTTTCCAGGCCGAGACGATCGTGCTGGCGGGCACGATGGGCAAAAACATGCGCGAGCGCCTTTCGATGGTATTCGCAGGCGTGACGATGGCTGCGCTGGGCGCGTGCGGGCTGCTTACGGCCATTGTGAACTTTGCGGGCGAAACCGTGCTGAACGCCATGATGGCGGGCGTGGGCCTGGTGCTGACGAAGCTGGCGCTGGGCATGATGAAGGAAAACAAATTGGTTGGCATTACCTCGGTGGTTACGGCGGTGCTGGTCTACTTCTTTCTGGGACAGAATCTGGTGTATACCATCGTCATCTCGCTGGTGGTGTCCAGCGCGGCGGCGAAGCTGGCCGGACAGGACATCGGCGGCGGCGTGGGCACGGCGGAAAAAATGGGCCGCCTGAAGCTGGAAAAACCCATTTTTAACCTGAGCGTACTGCGCGGTGCGCTGGCATTGGCCTGCCTGACCGTGGGCGCGAACATCGCGTTCGGCTCCATCACGGGCGGCATCGCGGGCGCCTCGCAGAATGTGGACCATCTTACGATATACTCCGGCCTGGCCGACGCGGTGAGCGCGTTGTTCGGCGGCGCGCCTGTGGAGGCGATCATCTCCGCAACGGCGGGCGCGCCCCATCCCGTTACGGCGGGTGTGCTGATGATGGGCATCATGGCCGTCATTCTGTTTTGCGGCCTGCTGCCCAAGATCGGTAAATACGTGCCCAGCCAGTCCATCGCGGGCTTTCTGCTCATCCTGGGCGCGGTGGTGACGGTGCCGGGCAACGCGGCGGCGGCTTTCGCGGGCACAGGTGCGGGAGACACCATCGTAGCGGGCGTTACCATGGGCGTGACAGCGTTTACAGACCCGTTCTTCGGCATGCTGGCGGGCACCGCCCTCAAGCTGTTGTTCGGGGCCGGGCTGGGCCTGTAACAGGCGGCGCGCGAGCCGTGCAGAGAAAGGAATTGGATTTATGTCTGATTGTTATGAGCTGAATGTGGCGGGCGTAACGCGCCAGCTGCCCATCATTCCCATCTCGCCGGAGCTGGCCATCGCCAGCTTCGTCATCCTGGGCGACTGTGAGCTGGTAACAGCCGCCGCGCCCTTGCTGGCGCAAAAGCTGCCCAAGGTGGATTATCTTGTCACAGCTGAAGCCAAGGGCATCCCTCTGGTGCACGAGGTCAGCCGTCTGCTGGGGCTGCCGTACTATATCGTGGCGCGCAAAAGCGTGAAACCCTATATGGCGGAACCGCTGGTAGACGAAGTGGTATCCATCACCACTCAGAAGGCGCAGACGCTGTGCCTGGACGGCAAGGACGCGCTGGCCGTAAAGGGCAGGCGCGTGGCCATTGTGGACGACGTGATCTCCACAGGAGAATCCCTGAGCGCCATTGAGCGCCTGCTGGAAAAGGCCCGCTACCACTTTGACGCCGTCCTCTGCGAGAGCCTGGACGAGGCTGTGAAGCAGGCCAAAGCCAACAGCCGCCGAGGCCTTCTGGTCTGCGGCAGTGAGGCCATCGCCCTGGAAGCGGCAAAGCTGCTGGAAACCATCTGAGCGACACGCTTCTCTAAAAAATAACGCAAAAGCTCTGTACACTGAGAGTATCTCGTGTGCAGAGCTTTTTATTTTTGCAAAAAAGGAGATGGACAAGCCATGGCAACGGTCACATTCAGCGCGGCAGACGATGTGCTGTACGCCTATCTGGCGGGCGAGATCGACCACGACGCCGCGCAGAACCTGCGCATCCAGCTGGACGATGCCCTGCTGAACCGTACGCCCCGCACGCTGGTGCTGGATTTTGGCGGGGTGGGATTTATGGATTCCTCCGGCATCGGGCTGATCTTAGGACGGCAGCGCTGTGCCCGGACATTGGGCGGCACCCTGCGGATCCAGCACGCGCCCGAAGCGCTGCGGCGGGTGCTTCGGTTGGCGAATATCCCCTGCGTGGGCGGGGAGTCAGGAGAAACGATATGAAAGCAGAAAACAGTACGAAGATCCAGTTCGACTCCCTCAGTGTCAATGAGGCGTTTGCCCGGGGGGCCGCGGCCGCCTTTCTGGCCCGGTATGACCCCACCGTACCCCAGTTGGCCGATATCAAGACAGCCGTTTCAGAAGCCGTCACCAACTGCATCGTCCACGCTTACCCGGACCGGGTCGGCCCTGTGGTGCTTACGCTGGCGGTCTATCCGGGGCGGCTGGTCCGGATCACGGTAGCGGACAAAGGCATTGGCATCCCGGATATCCCCAAGGCCATGGAACCGCTTTTTACCACAGGCAACCCGGAGGAACGCTCCGGCCTGGGTTTCGCGGTCATGCAGAGCTTTATGGATAAGGTCACGGTGCACTCTGTTCCCGGGCGAGGCACCCGTGTGACTCTGACCAAGCGGCTGGACGAGCGGGCATCCTCTACATAAAAAGAGAAAGAGGGAGCAGCCATGGTATCCGACAAGACCCGACGCAGCGCGTTCATTGAACAGAATCTGGGGTTGGTGCATTCCTGCGCCGGGCGGTTCCGGGGGAGAGGATTGGAATACGATGACCTCTACAGCGCCGGGTGTATGGGGCTGATCAAAGCTTATGACGGTTTTGATGAGACAAGAGGCGTTTGTTTTTCCACCTATGCTGTCCCGGTGATTTTGGGCGAAATCAAAAAGCTGTTCCGGGATGGGGGAACCGTAAAGGTCAGCCGCTCCTTAAAAGAGCTCAGTCTGCGTATCAACGCGGCCCGGGAGCATCACCGGAAGCTCTGCGGGACAGAACCGACGCTTTCGCAGCTGTCGGAAGAGCTGGGAGAGAGCGTGGAAAATATCACCCTTGCCATTCAGGCCGCACAGCCTGCCCTCAGCCTGACCCCGGAAAACCGGGAGGACGACGACCACCAGATGGATATTCCGGTAGAATCCCCGGAAGAGGAGTTGACGGATAAGATCGGTCTGGCCGAGGTGTTGGAAAGTCTGCCCGAGCAGGACAGGCTTTTGATCAAGCTGCGCTTTTATGCCAACCGCACCCAGAGCGAGACCGCAAAGCTCTTGCATACGACGCAGGTGCAGATCTCCCGGCGGGAGAGGAAGATCTTAAAGCTTATGCGGATACGCCTTTTGGAAGAACCGTAGTGGAATAACCAGAAAAATACACGAAAAACTGGGCAAAAAGTAAAAGGCGGACTTTTCAAGAAAAAAACTGAAAAAAGGTCTTGCTTTTTGCCGGATGCTGTGCTAAAATACATTCACGTCAGGCGAGCGTCTGACAAAAACGCCTCAAAAAAGAACGAAGTTCGATGAGTTCTTCGAAAAGAAATCGAAAAACTTCAAAAAACAGCTTGACAAGTTATCACACAAGTGATAAAATAAATAAGCTGTCAGCCGAGAGGCTGAGGCGCTGACAGGACCTTGAAAATTGAACAATATCGAAAAACTTGTAACGGAACCTATTTTCG
>ERZ837910.3500-NODE-3500-length-16995-cov-4.828099_pt1 | contig 16995 bp, 20 predicted proteins | sample MGYA00519940_ERZ837910 | MGnify/ENA primary metagenome ERZ837910 (study PRJEB31850, sample SAMEA3708825) | human gut metagenome | biome: human gut; feature: human-associated habitat; material: faeces | place: China | collected 2014 ... | reverse complement strand
TGCGGGGCGCGACCACCGACAGCCGGGGGTTAATGGCCCTCATATGTTATTTCAATCCACGCGCCCCATGCGGGGCGCGACTCCTTGCCCGTTTTGGTGCTGACCGCCAGACCGATTTCAATCCACGCGCCCCATGCGGGGCGCGACAGCAAAAGTATACAAAATTACTTTACACACTTTTGCGACAAAAGGCAATTCTTAGACAATTTCACGCAAAACGCCGCCTTTTAAAGCACTTTTCTACATATAAATACAGGAACACCTTTTTGATTTGCAGTGCGAACCGCATGGGAAAAATCTGTACGCTTCTCCTTCGCACTACAAGATCATTGGATCTTCCGGAAGGTATGTCTGCTTGCAACCAAAGTGCTCGATTTTGCTTTCGTACTTTTTTCCCAAGTAGTAAAACCGCAGACTATCCCGCTCCGGATCCATGAGCTTGCAGAGCTTATTTTGCAAACTGCGGCACTGAGCCGTGTCCAACAGACACTCAAACACGGAATTCTGCACCCGTTGACCGTAGTTGACACACTGCTTGGCGATCTGCCGCAGACGCCTGCGCCCAGCGGCATCTTCTGTATTGACATCATAGGTGATGAGTACCAGCATACGCCCCTCACTTCCACAAAAACGGCGGATATTCCTCCAGATCGCCCCGCAGATACCGCGCCAGCAGCAAGCTCTGTACATACGGTACCAACCCCCACGGCAGCTTTTCCTCTAAAAACGGGTGGGTGATGGTCTCCCGCTTCCGCTCCTGCCACTTTTGAAGAAATGTTCTGCGCCCTTCCTCTGCCAGCAGCACCGCGCCGCTTTCCCGAAATTCAAAGTTGGAAGGTTTTATTATGCGGTTGTTGATAAGCGTGAGTACAAAGCGGTCAGCAAAACAGGGACGCAGTTCCTCCATCAGATCCAGCGCCAGCGATTCCCGCCCAGGCCGATCCGTGTGAAGATAGCCCACATAGGCGTCCAGTCCCACGCTTTCCAGTGCCGAAGCACAGTCGTGGGCAAGCAGGCTGTAAGCAAAGGACAGCATGGCGTTAAAGGCGTCCAGTGGCGGACGGCGGCTGCGCTCGCGAAAGAAAAAGGTTTCCTTTCCCTGCAAGATCATCTCGTCCAATACGCTGAAATACGCCGCCGCGCCAATGCCCTCCAACCCCCGCAGGCTGTCCGAAGAGGTCTCCGCCGCGATTTGCGGCAGCAGTCCTTGCAGCTGTTGGGATACGGCGGAAAACCGCTGACCATCGACACGCGGAGCATGATCCCGCCGGGTACGCTCCACGCTCCATCGGGCATTGTAGACCTTTCCGAAAATCATATTCCGGGCGATGCGGCAACTTTGCGGGGGATCGTCCGCCACACGGTACTGCATCCGCCGCAGCAGGACATTTCCCTGCATCTGCCCGGACACGCGGGCAAGGAACTTCCCTCTCTGCGAGCAGAACGCCAGTCCGATCTCCCGCTGCGCACATTTTCCCATCAAGGCAGGTGACGCCCCCGCATAAGAAAAGGTGACGATGCTTTGCAGCGTGTGCAGCGGATACCGGGCAACGGTTTCCCCGCCCCGGTTCGCCACCACATTTTCACCATCCAAGGAGAGGTAGATATCCTCCGAGGTGACAAAAAGCGTATTCAATAGCTGTCTCATGGCTCGTCCTCCATGGCGCCGCGCAAATACGTGGAAACAGATCTGCTCCGCAGCAGCTTTGGCAGACACAGTTCCTTCAGGGAACAGGCATTGCAGGACTTTGACGGCTTCACCTTAGGCGTGTAGCCGCGCCGGTAAAGCTCGTGCATTTCGGTTAAGAGATCCGTTACCTCCTGACGCAGCTCCGGTGTAAAATCTACCTCAGTGCGGCGGTGAGGCTCGCCGTAATACAGCGCACCCTGCGAAATTTCGCAGCAGAGCATTTCCTCCAGACACATAGCCTGTCCACAGAGTTGGAGAGCATCTGCCGTGTTCTCCTTCGACCGTCCCCGCTTGTACTCCACGGGGTATGGCTGCCACAGCCCCTCCCTGCCTTTGAGCGGAATGCCGATCTTGCCCCGGTGAAACTCCAACACATCGCAGGCACCGGACACACCCAGCGTCCGGGAAAAAATACGCATATCACGGGTGATGAGGAGGTCTCCCCGGCTCTCGGCAAACCCGCCGTTGTGGGCGTTTTCGTGGAGGATCGCTCCGTCGGTGGTGCGGAAATTTTCCGCCCACTGATTCTCAACATGGATGAGTGCCCACTGGCGGCGGCAGAACTTGAAGTGCTGCAAACCGGAGAGTTGAAGGAAATCATCCTCATTAAAGTCCATCAATCACTTCCGGTTCCAATCCAGGCAGCGCTTCTACAGTGATGGCATAGTCATCCACAGAGGAAGGAATCTGGTCTGAATCTTTCAGAGTGACTTTTACAGAACGGTGTACTTTGGCGGAAGAATACTGCCCATCCTTGCAGTTATGCTGCCACCAGAAAAGCTTGACCACCTCCATAGAACCATCTGGACGGGCGGCGGAAGCATCATTGACAAACAGCGTCCGTAGACACTCCTTCACCACTTGTGCGTCCTCTTCTGTGAAGCCTGTTTTTTCTGCCAACTGCACATTGATGGAGCCTTTGAGAAGATAAAGGCCGAATTGCACAAAATGCTTATTGCCCATGGTATCTGAAGAACGTTTTTCACCGGGGTCACCGTTGACACTTTTTGTAATCTGAAGCGTCTGCACATCCACGGGTGAAATACTGACCGCCTGATGAATGGAAACGGGGCCACGCACACCTGCAGATACACTGTCTTTGCTCTTAAACGCGAACACCTGTCCGAATGCGCGCACATCCAGCCAAGTTTCGCAGGCTTTTTTGGTATACTCCTCACGATTTTTAATGCCTTTCAGGGTTGTGGAAGCGCGTTCGCTCAGGCTGCCAAGGCCATCGTCACACCGGTCCTCAGACTGCACAAAAATCGGATAGCCTTGATCCTGCATCCGGTTGCGGATTTTTCGCTTGATGCACACATCGGAAATCTCACCATAATTGTTATAATCCGTGCGGGGCCGGTTGCCGTTTAAGGGATCGCCGTTGGCATTTGCCATGTTGACCGAGATCAATGCTACAAAATCAATCTTGTTCTGTAATGTACTCATTGCTTGCTGTCCTCCTCGTTCTGTTCATTCTCTTTTTTCTGATACAGTGCGCTGCGCTGGAGATAGTATCCCATCAGATAACTGGGCTCCAACGGCCGATTTCTCTGGTTTTCTGGGAATTTATCGATTTCTTCCATGATTTGGCCAATCATATTTTTGTAAAATACACGGCTTCTCGGGCGAAGTCTCGGTAAATAAGCCTGCTCGAGCTGCTTTTCTAAATTGGCCGTCACATACATAGGACGGCGGCAGAAAATGGTCATCTGTCGGATTGCGTTTGGTTCCCGATTTTCGTTGTCAGTGTAAGTATCCCGCTCTACTTTTTCCATCACGGCTAGCAAACGGCCGAACTGGTAGCTGCGATCTTGTTTGCCGGGTTCCAGTGCCATACTCCATTCCTCCCCATTTCGATCAAAATCATATTTTTTCAAAACAGTACACGCTGTAAACAACACTTTCCTCCAGATATTCTCGTCAAAGGCCTGCGGATTAGAAGCACGCCGTACCAGCATATCTTTGATATCGGAAGGAAATCTGGCACGGTCTAAACGGCAGGACAGTAACCGCTGGACTTGCTGCTTTAGCACCCGATTGTCCGTTTTCAGCTGGCCGTTCTGACAGGTCCCAAAGGCGTCATTCACGATCTGGTATAAGGACGGCGCCCAGATGGCACCCTGTAAGTTGGGCCAGCAGCAGATTGCGTCCCAATCATGGAGCCTTTGCAGAAAATCCGATCCCATCAGTTCATTGTAGTATGTCATGGATAAGCGCCCTGTGGTGGCAGCATCGAAAGCTGCGATCACAACTCCGGCAGAATCCGGCAGCAAATTGCGGTATCCCATCAGCGTTTTGTGTAAGTCCTCCCGGTATTCGGTCGGTTCGGTGATCGGTGTTTTATTCACTCGAAATGGCCCTGTTGCGCTGCAGGTTTTTCTTCCCTGCGGATTCCAACACAAAAATGCTCTGCCGCCGATCAAAGTTCCCTGATTCGCAATCAACCAGCGCAGCGCGTTGTGTGCCTTCTGGGATGCCTCGTAGCCGATAGTCGCTGCCTGCCAATCCGCCGTAAATCGCCCACGGTAAGTAAAACCGTTTTCATCGTTCGAGGAAATCAATTTGGCATTACCGCCGCATGCCGGAGCAATCCCTTTGGGATGCTGAATAGCGGGTCGTGACAGTGTTCCGCTAACCATACACAGTTCTTTACCTTGCCCTTCCATTTTGGCGCGGTAGTAATCTATAAATGCGCGAAAAAGGCTTTGGTCTTGCCAGCATGCGTCAGATTCGTTGCTGTCCAACCCGACTACACGCCAACACACCATGGCATCTTCTTCCTTGGGATGTCCCTTTTCATCAAGCTGTATAACATCGCTCTGTGCAAGGTCGGCAAGAATCGTGCCGCTTTTTACATAATTTAGAATCGGCCGGAGTTTAGGGTGTCCGCAAGAAGATTCTGCCCATTGTGTCAGCTGCGTCACATATCCTTCATATTTCTTGGCGTCGTACCCTGCCAGATACTTTAGTTGATCGCAAAGGGGATGCGGTCTTGGGTTTGTCCCGCTGCGCCCGCCGGATTCCTCTGTGACTGGAATTACAATTTTAGGTTCTTTTTTGTCTATTGCCTTAGCACTTCGAAATTTCCCATCCTGGTTTAGAGTAATCTCGATCTGTGCAGAGGTTAAAATATGGGAAACAGGGGCCAGCGTTTCCTTCTTTTCTCCTGCTTGTGGTAGACCTACAAGGCGAATATGGCAGTCATAGGTTTCACATGCTTTTTGCAGCAGTCCCATTCAGTCCACCTCCCCAAATTCCCTTAGTCCCGTAAAGTTTTGCAGAGATGCGCCAAAGGGTTTGACCGGCATTTCACCTAACGTTTTATGCAACGGACATTCTTTCGGCTTTGGGAAGGTAATAATTCCCTTCCGCATCACCGCATTCCAAAAATTCGCCGTCATGTGCCCTGCCGTATCTGCGGAATATGCTTCATCGGCATAAGTGATTCCATGATACATCAAACCGAAACTTAGTTCCTGGATCTCATCATAGGGACTGCTTCCTTCGTCGAATACGCAAGGTTCCACGTATCCCTGGCACTCCCGCGTTCCCAGAAAAATATCCCGTCTTCCGCCCTTTTGAATCATTCGTTTTGCAATCTCATGGTGCTTATTTTCATTGCGGTCTCCTGCCAACTCTGCGCGATTTTCGTTCCATTCAAAGTGAGCTCGTACTTTGTAACAACAGTTTTTCAGATAAGTATAGTAAGCCAAATCGTTGCCGCCGTGGTACTTGATAGGTCGTATGCCTTTCACTTCCGTTTGGATAGGGTTCATCACGCGAACAGCGTCAATATACCAGATCAACGTGGGTTTCCAATACACTGAGGACAAAATTCCTTTCAAGGCTTCATAGGTTGGCACTTGATAGGTGCATTTTTCTCCGCCAAGGCGAAGAATTGGATCAGAGAACAGAGCATAATCCCCTGTTACCTGAAATTCCACAAGGTTTGGATATTGCGTATTTCTCACAATTACACCTCCAAAAACTGTATTTCGATCCCTTCAAGGGAAAAACCAAGTTCTTTGTCATAAAAGTTATCTGATAGCATCCATATTCTATCATCTTCATCGCTAACTGGTAATAATCCGTGATTTTGCTCTAATTGCTTCCGCTGATATTCATACAAGGAAATCGTGTATGGTTTGGCACGTGCGATGCACTCTTTTCTGTATTCCAAATCCAAAGCAGCCCGTTCAGATCCGAGATCTGCGATGATTGTTCGGCCTTCTTTGTAGGGAACGATAACATCAAGACTTGCATCGTCGTATACTTGAAACAGACTGCCCGCTAAGCGAAATGCCTGGTTTAAAAAATAGTTTCCATGCGATTCAGCTCGGTCATCTGCAAAACAACTGTTGGCTGATAGCAAAGAAAAAATGGAATATGGTTTTCCTTTTATGCTATAGTCCTGGAATCCTTCCGGCATTTCCTTGTAAAGCCTGCGGTAATAATCATTGATGGCTTCATCGGAAGAAAGGTCATTTTGAAATTGCTGTGGGCAACGGCAATATTGTGCCAGCAAACTTTCGGTCGCATCTTTTCCCCGCTGAATTTCGGATAGTTTAGTCAGATTTTCATTCTGACACGGCACCAGATAAACCGGCGCAGGAGTGTTCGATTCGCCATTACGATTACAGCGACCTGCAGACTGAATGACGCTGTCCATTCCTGCGGAAAGGCGGATGACCCGCTCAAAGGAAATATCAACACCTGCTTCAATGACCTGCGTGGATACGCAAATCACTTTCTTTTCCGATGTTTGCAGTGTGGACTTCAAAGCATCCAAAACTGCTTGCAGATTGTTCAGAACAATCCTTCGATGTGCCATGCACATAGCCGCGGATAGATGGAAACAATGGGCCGTACCGTTTGACAGCGCCTTGTAGAGATATGCAGCCTCGCTTTTCTTATTACAAACGATCAGCAGACTGTTGGCCTGCTCCAAAACCCGCTGAGCAAATGCAGGAATAGCGTCCAAGCGCATCATTTCAACAGGTTGAATTTGTGTTCTGCGGAAGGTGTCCCACAACTTCGGAGCATATGGCACCATGTCGATACGCTGAGTAAACATAGGATGCGCAGCCCTTTCGAAACACGGTTGGGTTGCGGAGCACAAAATGACGGTTACGCCGCAGACTTTTGATAAGAAGTTAATTGTCAGGTTAAATAGTGTCAGCATTTTGGTAGGCACCGTTTGGACCTCATCCATGACAATGATACTATCGGCAAGCGCTTGAAAACGACGGATTGAGGAAGTTTTCCCGTCCAGAAATGTATTTAGCAACTGTGCCAGTGTGGTGATAATGACCGGCGCACTCCAATCCTCCAACAACAGTTCCTGCGTATCCAATTGTTCCGCTGTTTCTTGTGTGCGAATAAGGTTGGAATGGTGCTCCAGAATGATACTGTTATCCCCGATAAAGTCCCGAATCACTTTTGCGTTTTGATCTAAAATTGTTAGCAGCGGCGCGGTAAAAATTATTCTGGATTTATTCCATTTGGCAGCATGCGCTAAAGCATAACGCAAAGAACTCAACGTTTTCCCGGCTCCCGTAGGTACATTCAGATGGTAAACACCGCCGGGATGATTTGAAAACTGTCGGCACTGATCTGAAATTTTCCGTCTTGCTTTCTGTATGTCTGTTTGGGAAGAAAAATCCGAAAGTTTTTGTTCCATGTGTTGCAGATAGGCATTCCACATATCACGCATGTCTTTTGTATGGGGTAAACGCGAAATTCCTGTTACAAATTCCGTGGTATCCCGCCGGTCACCTTGGATTACCGCCGACAGCAGAAGTCTTGCTATCAGACTGACATAGAAGTATAGATCGTTCTCCTGAGAAGATTCAAAATCCAGTATCTTCTGGATTTTTTCAAAAATAATAGACATCTCTTCGCAAGAGGCTTGAAACAATTGATTTGTTTCGTCACGCGTGATAAGGTGCATTTCCGCATTTTTTATAGCTTCCTGATATTCGCTGTCATGGGATTGAAGCCTGTGTAGAAATCCTGAAGCATGGTTTTCATCAATGCAGTCAAACAACCCATGGTGTGCACCAACGGCAAAAGCCAGCAGTTCACATGTGATGTCATTAAACGAAGAATCGTGTTTTGATCCATGATAATGTTCTAGTAGAAATCGAACTCCTGCAAAGGTATGAACCACGGAACCGCGCCGCACTGCTTCACCGCGTGCGGCGCGTTCCAAATAGGTTTGATATTCTTGCGTTAGTTTGCCTGTATCGTGCATCAATCCCGCTAAATAGGCTGTATTTGACAACCCAACGCTAGATAAGCACTCTGCAGCATAGCTGGCAGCCTTTCGGCAATGCGCCGCCACGGTCTGGCGGCGCATGCCATCTTCGGAAGTATGCGCGTAGTACTCCATACTGCCTTCCTCCTAAAAGCAAAATCAGCCCTGTGCGTACAGAGCTGACTGCTTGGGGGCCGAAGTTCAGCCCTGAATCTTGTCTATATAATACATAAATCCTCAAATAAAGTCAACGGAAATAGGATTAGATATACAACCCGTTCAATGTTCAGCTGCTGCACTCCACCCCGCTTACAATTCTTCCGTTTTGAAGGTCGTATACCCCTCATAGTAGTAGCTGTGGTCGATGCCTTTCATATAGACCTCACGGCTATTGATCTCGTTGGTCAAGGCCGCTTTCAGCAACACCTTGATCTCCACGTCCTTGATGGGGCTGCGCTCCATGGCCAGTAGGTAGTCCTCTTTATCGACCTTGCTCCAATCCACAACCTGTCCGATACCGGCTTTCAGCATCTGGTCAAGCCACAGGCGGGTGCTGCGGCCGTTGCCCTCTCGGAACGGGTGGGCAATATTCATCTCCACATACTTTTCGATAATCTCGTCATAGGTGGACTGCGGCATCTTGTCGATGTTGGCAAGCGCCGCCTCCAGATACATCAGCGGCGCAAAGCGGAAATTGCCCTTTGCCAGATTCACCGTGCGCAGTTCGCCTGCAAAGTCATAAATATCCTCGAAAAGCGCCTTATGAATGGCTTGCAGCGACGCGAATCTGCCGGGTGCCAGCTTGTCCAGAGAGCCGCTTTCAAACAGTTCTACGGCTTTCTTCTTGCTGATCCGTTCCTCCTCGCGGGCAAGCTCGGCGGAGTTGGTGATGCCAAGTTTATTTTCAAGTGCCATCGTGGGCCTCCATGTGTTTGTAAAATAGTTTCTCAGAGCGTATCCAGAAGATCGGCGTATCGCTCACAGATGCTTTTTTCCAGCTTTTCAAAGGCCGGAATAAAACGGCTAATAATCTCCTGTGCCAGTGCTTTCGCGGCATTTCCATCGTAAATATGTGCCATATTGTTGCGCTGGGACAGCATATCCAGCCACACATCTTCCTCTATGCAAGGGTAATACTGGTACGCCTGCTTGATAATTTCACGCGGGGAGCCTGTCTTAGCTGCATTGATGCCTTCATAAGTCAGCAATTCTTTTAAGACCTTCCAACCTAATTCAAACTGAATGGAGAACTTGTCAATGATGCCGCTAATGATAAATTCATTGTTGAGATCCTGCTGATCAGAGCGCCGCAGAACGTCTAAATTTTTTCGGTAGTTATCAAACTTTTTCATAGAGCAATACTCCCTCCTTGCTGATGGCTTCCCGCAATTCTGGGGACAAATCAGAACATAAATCTATCACATCAAAGGTCAGCAATGTATGCGTTTCTTCCTCAACATCCAGTCTGAAACGGCATACATTGCCTCCCTGCACAGCTAAATCAATATCGCTTGTGCGGTGGAAGTCCCCTCGCGCGCGGGAGCCGAAGAGAATCACCGTTTGGATGTGATGCCTATTTGCCAGATTAATGATTTGGTGAATAACCGTTGAATCAATTCCGTACTTTGTCATCACACCAACTCCTTCGATAAGCCTTCAAGCTCACTGACCATTCTGGTTATAATCTCACAAAATAATTATACCACAAAACGCTATATCCACAAGTGGAAAAGGAAAATAGTAGTGGAAACGTCAGCGGAACTCCACCGAATTTGATTCGCTCATCGATATTTACCTTCAGCAGAATATCTCAAAGCCGCTTTGCGATCTGCCAGATCACCCGCTGTGCTGTCGTGACTGCGGCAATGTCTTCCTTCGTGGCAAAGCCGCGGGTGTTGACAACATGAGCGATTTGATTGATGTTATTTCCAATGCCGGCGAGTTGACGCCGGATTTCGGCGTATTCAGCGAGTGGTCGGGATCGGAGGTTCATGCCAGAGATCAGCGCACGGAGGAATACTTCCATTGGGAAGCCAGAGAGAATAGCCTGCTGTTTCAAATGTTCATGTTCCTGCTCATTCAAACGGAGCGATATTTTGATTGGTCGTTTTCTCATGATCGTTTTTCCTTTCAATTCATAAGGGGTTATAGGGGAATTGCTTCCCCTAACAAGCGCATTTGGACGGCCAAATGCTATGCTTGCGAAAGCAGCTTCCGTATAGCGGTTTCATTTTCGTGACAATGCTGTTGTAAAATTAATTTCTTGATTTATTGGTGTCCAATAGGTATAATAATTGCAAGAAACTTTTGAGGTGAATGACCGTGCTACACGAGGAACGAACTGCAAATATTCTTATCAACAAGGCGGGTGGAAACGCCGGTCCGGATGCCAAGGGCTACCGCGTGGCTCTGCCATCTGCCTGGATGAAGGACCTGGGTATCTCTGAGAGCAGCCGCACCGTAACGCTGCAATTCGATGGGGAAAGCATCACCATCCGCCGCCCTGCCGTGTCTGATTACAATGTCTTTCTGGCCAATGCCCGAAGCAGCGCTCACGCCCTCCTGATCCTGTACTACTACGATGGGAATAAGCTCTGTACGAAGATCTGCGCTGACCAAACCACTCATCAACTTGCCATCGAAAACGAGGCCAGTTCTCCCCTTTCCACCGCTTTCGGCGTGAACCGCAAGCCCACATGGGACGATCTGCAAATCTTCTTGAAAGACCGCTGTGTGCCGCAGGAGCGGGACGGTTTGAAATATTACCTGTCTGACTTGGGACTGGACTGCTATGACCCGCTGGCGATCATCCGCAAGACCGAAGGGCGCATGGCAGAGGATTCGTGCTGGATCAAAATTGTGGAGGGCTGAATATGTCGATCAGACTGACAACGGGAAGCCGCATCGCGGAAACTTCGTCTAAGGGCAATCAGGAAAAATGGCTGGCAGATGGCCGCTGGTACAAGCTGGATCTGTTCGGCTACGAGGGACTGGCTGAAGCCGTGACCTCTGCACTGCTGGCACAGACCAATACAGATGCGTTGGGCTTTCGCTATGTGACCTACCGCATGGAGCGGCTGGAAGTCCACGGTCATACCCGCAACGGCTGTTCCAGTGCCAATTTTCTACGTCAGGGCGAGGCCATCCTGACCCTTGCGGAGCTGCTGCGAAAAGGCGTTGGCCCGGACTGGCAGACCGCGGTAAACCGCCTGCCCAACCTTCAGAGCCGCCTTGCGTGGTTGGTGGAGCAGGTTGAGCGGCTGACGGGACTTGACCGCTTCGGCACCTATCTGACGCTGCTGTTCGAGGTGGATATGCTGTTCGGCAACGAGGACCGGCATCTGAACAACATCGCTGTGCTGCGCTGCGGTGATGGCTTTGACTACTGCCCCATCTTCGACTTTGGTGCGGGCCTGCTGTCCAACACACGGGACTATCCCATGGAGATCGAGCCGGACGCATTGGTGCGGCAGCTCAAGGCTCAGCCCATGAAAACGGGCTTTGTCCGACAGGTCCATGCGGCCCAAAATCTCTATGGGCCGCAGCTTCGCTGCGACTTTGCCGAAAAAGAGATCATGGCGGCCCTTTCAGAGCCGCTGGAGTTTTACGCCAAGCGGGATGTTCCTTATATCCGTGACCGTGTGACGGCCTGCATCAAATTCCAGCGGAAAAAGTTATTCTGATTTTCTGCCGTCCTCCCGCAGCCACGCGCCCCGCAGCACCATGCGGAGATACGCCGCCCGCCCGATGCCGTGGTCCTGCGCGGTGCGGGTGAGCCGCTCATATTCTGCCTGCGTCAAGCGGAGATTTACCTGCTTTTCTCGTAAGTTCTCTTTGTTCTTCATCTGATGATCCTCCCTATTATTCTTTTTTCGGCTTGGTATATATTTATCTCAGTATCGCTCTACTCAGTCTTATTAGACGCTGAAAATCAGCGCACCTGAACGCTGATTTTCAGCGTTCTTGAAATTCGAAAATCGAAAGTCAAGAAATTCGGTTTTCGAATTTCAGGGGGTACAGTGCAGACGGCTTCCCCAACCCCTGCCGTTTCCGGCGCAGCAGGCCAGCTTGCTCCAGTTCGGATAGCAGCTTCTCCGCCTTGTTGTGGGCGCAGCCCAAGTCCTCCATAATACGGTTGATGCCATAGTAAACAAAGGCGCGCCCTTGCTTATCGAACCACCCGCTTTTGCGGGAAAGTCCCATTTTGTCCAGCAATAATCCGTAAAGTAATTTTGCTTCACAATTCATGTTTTTGAATGGTTCCTCCGTAAACAGCACCTTTGGAACACGGTAAAATGTAAATAGCTCTGATTCATGCTCGTAGAAATAATCCATATTGTTCCTCCTTGCCCGTTGGGGCATAAAAATAGCGGAGGCAGGCATTTGACCTGTCTCCGCTTGCGTTGATTTTTTGCTTTTGTTTCCTTCTTGGGGCGTTATTTGTACTCTCGCAGGATCTCAAGCGCGGCGCTTTTGATGTTGTTCATCGCACCTACCCACGCCATTTGATCCCGCGCCTTCAAGTCCTCGTCGATGCCCTGTGCTTCCGCCATCTGGCGTATGATGGTTTCCAGCAGCTTGTCCTCCGTGGTGTCCGGCTCCGGCGGCAAAAGGCAGGGATAATACTGCTCGCCCCGCAGCTCGTAGTAAAGACCATTCTCAAAAATGACCGGCGGCAATGGCGGTAAATTCTGCTCCATAAACCTCGCTCCTTTCTGCCTCTATTGTACGGAAAAAATTTGTATAGCGCCAGTATGCGAAAATCATCGCTCTCCCCTGTCCTTCGCGCGGTAACGGGCCTCCAGCAGCTTCATGATCTCCCGTTCCATCTGCTGCGCAGAGTAATTACGCGGGAAATACTTCCGCAGCGACTCGGTTTTAATGCGGACCTGCTCTTTCTGATTGGGCTTTTCCTCGGTAAGAATGGCGTACAGCACTTCCGGTGTCAGCTTTGCCTCGCGGGAAAGCTGCTTCATGCGGAGTGCCTGTGACAGCGACGGTGTGGCGTCCTCCCGTCCGATCAAGTCCCACAGCTCCGCCTGCTCATCGCGGGTAAGATAAGACAACTCCACGGCGGGAGAAAAGGCGATGCGGCCATCGTCCACCATCTGAAGCAGCGGCGGGACAAGGTTGGTCAGGCGAATGTAGCGTTGAATGGTGCGGCCACTTTCGCCATTCACTTGTCCAACTTCATCAGCACTTTCTAACTTCCCGACAACTTGTCGGGAAGTTGCCTTTCCTTGGTGTTTCATTGCCTCCAACTTCATCCTATACGCGAATGCCTTTTCGCTAGGCAGCAGGTTTTCCCGCTGAAGGTTGCTGTCTACCATCAGGATCACCGCTTCGTCGTCGGTCATTTCCCGCACCAGCACCGGCACGGTGGGCAGGCCTAATTTCTGCGCCGCCAATCGCCGCCGATGCCCGCTGACCAGCTCGTAGCCATCCCCTTTTGGCCGGGCCAACAAGGGCGACAGGATGCCGTGGGTGCGGACGCTCTCCACCAACTCGTCCATGGCGGCATCCTCCTGCACCCGATAGGGGTGCTTTGCAAAGGGTGTCAGCTTGTCCGGTGGGAGCTGTGAAATAAACTCCTTTACCATGCCGCACCTCCCTCCGAAAGCGCGGCGGACACATTCACATGGTAGTGGAGGTCAGAGCCTCGATAGTGGTAGTCCGCGTCAAAGGAATGAAGCCAGCCGGCATTTCGCACATTCGCGTTTTCGTTCTCTTTTTCGGCCTGTAACCCTTGCAGCGCAAGGTTTTTTCGCATTTGTGGTCCTTGGGCTTCCACAGTCGGCACGGAGGAACTGGGGCATTTGGAGATGATCGGCACGCTGGTCCATCAGCTGACCCGGAATCTGACCGAGGAGCAGATCAAAACCGCCGGCTTCGACGCCTATTTTGTGGATCACACCACCGGTGTGTTCCCGCAGTTTGCCTCCGGCTGCCCCTGGTCTGCCGCCACCATGCAGGTCACCGGCGATACCATCGCGGACCTCACTGAGGATCTTGCCGCAGATGCTGCGATCATGTAAGGACAACATAAGAAATGCCCTGGAGATTCAAAAGGAAACATCTCCAGAGCGCTGTCAACAAATTAGGGAACACTATCCTGAGTTTGATAGCGTTCCCTAATTTGTTTAGCCTAAAGTATGAGCAGCATCAATGTGCGTAGTCTCCATTTTCCCATTCACCAGAGTAAATCAGATTGCCATTTTCATCATAGTAAGAGCCTTTTCCGCTCTGCTTTCCTTTTTTGAACTCTCCCTCATACATAACCTGTCCATTATTGTAATACCAAGCACCCTTTCCACTTTCCTGGCCATCGTCCATTTCACCGCTGTACCAGAGGTGATTATGCCAATACTCCTTGACCATTCCGGTAAGTGCGTTGTTCTTGTATTCTCCCATAATGACGTCAGGATAGATATTGTAATAACGGTAGCCGTCAATCGGATCATTGTTGAAGTCAAACGGAAGCCCAACTTCTACATTTGGAAAAGAAAACTCATTTCCTTTTCCGTTCATTTTTCCATCCTTGAAATGTCCTTCGTAAGACACATAGTTAAAGAGATACTCAACCGCATTCTCCAACACTTCATCGGATGTTATTTCACCGGACTGTACGATGTTGTTAATCATGCCGCTCAAGTCATACTCGTCCGCTGAGAACAAGGCGCCAAATCCGTCATACGCACCATTTTTGAAGTCTCCGATGTAATGAATCATAAATCCATCGGCCAATGCGTAGGTTCCACTGCCGGTTGACATCCCGAATATCATGCCGAACCCGTCCGGACGATTATCCTTTGTTTTCCCCACATAGTAGTATTCAGATGTAGTATCTGATGTAATGTAGTAATAACTGGTGGACAATATCTTCACCTGATAGTCGAGAAATTCAAAATCTCCCTGTGCAGCTTTTTCTAACAATTCAACCGAGTTTTCAAGAAGTTCATTACGTTCCTTAAAGTGGTGGATTTCAACGGTGTCCATGTCTGTGTAGAATTTGTGAAAATATCGTTTTTCAACACTGGCCGCTTTATCAGAAAGCGTTTCTGCATCGGCAAAACTGGAACTATCATTGGCCGCATCTGTACTATCTGGTTGCTGCATTACTGTCTCAGTTTGTACAGAAGATTGACCACCGGAATCTTTTGGCTTATCAGTATCACTTTTTCCGCAAGAACGGAGTCCCACAGAGATAATATAAATGATAAAAATTAGGCCGACAATCTGACTTAGACAACCCAAACAACCTGTACCGCTCTTGTTGGATTCAGGTCCTGAATCCTGCGTTGACACCAACGGGCGTCCATCTGTACTACTCATTTGATTTCACTCCTCAAATTGTCCGAATTTGAAATACATACAGCTAAAAATCAGGAAATTTCTAATTTTTTCATTACTGGGGAGTTTTGGCTTAACGATCGCACCGTCATATTCTATTTTCATAACAGGGTCGCATACTATTCGGCTGATCCTTTCATATAGCAGCGGAGAACCCGGCCTGACAGCATTGCATGATTCCGAAAGGTAAAAGCCACGGTTCGTGATTAAAATGCCCTCTCTGCGAGTCCATGTGCTGGTTATGTCAATGAACGCAAACGCTTCTTCACCTGGCATGAGCTTTGCGTGACAGGTATCACAAAATTGCCGAATAAAGGTTTGCTTGCCAAGCTTTGACGGGCTATCAAACTCAAAGAATATCATGCGGCGTCTTGTCCTGCGATCAAATAACGGCCCATCTTCTTCGCCTTTATCATTGATATATGTACGGAAGTCCAGCAGATGGCGAATCATGTCATTAAAATCGGGAGAGAGAACATCTTCTACAATACAATAGACATCATCATAGATTTGGCTCGTGGAGAGGAAAGCTTCCGCTTCGTGCAGTCGGCTTCCGAAGAATGCCTTTGGCTTCTCTTCGGCATTTTTCTGATATTCTCGGAAGCTTGCATCACGCTGTTCCTTTTCTTCTATAGGCTGAAAATACCGAATCACAGAGAAGAAATGAGCGACCTTCAAAAGATTGCCGTCATCCCCTCCCAGCGTCTTCTCAGCAAACTCATACAACTCTGGCAGAAAAGGTGCATAGTTGATGATGCAGCCAGTCAATAATTGCTCCCATTTGCTGCGCGGAATTGCTTTCGTAGAAATTTGATTACAAATTGCTGTGATATCAGTAAGTCGGGAGGTTTGAAACGGGTATTGCCAAGTAGTATCTGCTTCTGCTTGAAGGATCAGGCTGATCACTGTAGGAATAGCCCGGCAATCCGCCTGCATCCCATTAAGCAGCGATTGGCGGGTAGCATGGGTATGATAGAGCTCGTCCAACTGATTATCGCAATACAATTTGGAGAACAGATTTCCAACGGCATTCCCTGCGGAATGGATAACACCTGATGCAATGTTGAGTGTTCCAGCTTTCAGCATTCCAACTGCCAAGCCGCCTACGCCGGAACCAATCGCACCAATGCGTCCCCTTGTATCTTTGCGCAGCTGCCGCAGCTGCATTTCCTCTTCCAGGGCACCAACGATTTCACAGCACTGTTCCTGGATGTCCATGTAAACTGAAATATATTTCCCACTGACAGCATCACAGGCATCTATAATTCGCTGCGAGTCATAGTTGTAAATCCCATGTGCTTGCAGTTCGTCTGATACATACCGAAACAGCGGAGCATACAACACTTCCCGGTCTTTAAGAAGATTTTCAAAAACACCTTTGATGGTCCTGTGTTCCTCGTACAATGGATAGTATTTAATCTGACGCGCCAACTGGTCAGTATCCGCAATCAGCTTGCAGTAATAAGCTTTCCGCTGCATGGAAACGCTTTGCTCATTGATTTGAAATCCATATAATTGCATCACAAATCGCCTCCCTCGTTCAGTACGGCTTATAGTGTGAATATATCAGCCAAAAGAATAAGCAATATAAATGCTGAGCCCCAGCAGACAATCACAGCAACGGCATTTCGGCCTCCACAAATCCCGATTGAGATTTCACCTGTTTTAAGAAATTTAATAACTGTTATATTTTATTATT
>ERZ837910.3499-NODE-3499-length-16995-cov-5.485537_pt1 | contig 16995 bp, 16 predicted proteins | sample MGYA00519940_ERZ837910 | MGnify/ENA primary metagenome ERZ837910 (study PRJEB31850, sample SAMEA3708825) | human gut metagenome | biome: human gut; feature: human-associated habitat; material: faeces | place: China | collected 2014 ... | reverse complement strand
GTTGATGGGATAAGCCAGCTTGCGGTTGCCCCACTCCTCAACCACGACGTCAGAGCCGTTCTGCTCGGCCAGGGACTTGAAGTTCGCAACCTGAGCGGCGATAGCCTCCTCACCCTGTGCAGGGTCGAGCACATAGACGACCTCGTAATTGGCAGTAATCTTTGCCATATTTGCACCTCCTTTTGGACAAATGGCCCTCATTCTCAGATGAGAGCAAGGATTTACTTACATATTGCAAGCCTTATCATTATATCCGAAATACAGCAAATGTCAAGGAAAATATTGAATTTTTTCGAAAAAATCCGAATTGATGTAACTTTCCCCGGGAAAACGGTTAAAAAAAGCGGCAGGCCCCGGAAATCCGGGGCCTTGTTCCGCTCAACCGCTCAAATATTCGTTGGGGTCTACGGCCTTGCCGTCCTTGGTGACGGCGAAGTGCAGATGGGGCTGTCCGGACTCCGCCGCCGCGGTGGTCCCCACCGCGCCGATGATCTGCCCGGCGGACACCGGGTCCCCGACCTCCACGTTGGGCTTGGTCTGGAGATTGGCATAGGTGGTCTGATAGCCGTTGTCATGCTCCAGCACCACGGTGGTGCCCATCAGGGGATCGTCCGTCACCGACAGCACCGCCCCTGCGGAGGCCGCCAGTACCGTGGTTCCCTGCTGGGCGGCGATGTCCACGCCGTTGTGGGTACGCCAATCTCCCAAAGTAGGACTGTATACCAGCTCCTCCATGGAAAAAGCCGTCAGCACATCCCCTCGGAGCGGGGCCACCACCAGACGGGGTGCTTCCGCCGCCACAGGCGTGTGATCCACCTCCACCTCCGGCAGCTCCTTGGTTTCCTTGGGCGGGACCGGCACCGGCGCCGGCTCCAAAGTCTCCACTGTCGGAAGCCGCACCTCCGGCATTTCCACCGGCTGCGACACGGGGACCTGAGGCGTCACCGCCTGCTGGGGCAGCGGGTCCTCCCGGTCCTGCAGCAGGACCCAGCCGCACACCCCCACCACCAGCAGGCACACCGCCAGCGTGCCGTAAAAGCCAATGCCCGAAAGTACGTTTTTCACCTTGTTTTCCATACAATACCTCCCTTCCTGTTCATAGGTACGGAAGGAGTATGGTCAAAAAATCCAAAGGCTATACCAAACCCGGCAATTTTCCACTGTCAGCGGCGCGGAAATGAGAAAAAAGCTTTTTTTCTCCGATACGATGTGGTATAGTTGGGAACGTACACAGAACTTCGCGTGGAGGGGATCTCATGAACTACACCGGAAGCATGATCCTGTTTATTTTTCTCGTCCAGTTGGCGGCGTACACCCTCAAGTGGCTCATTGGGTTCGGGAATCCCCTGATCTCCGCACCGCTGCTGGCCATGCGGCTGGACAACACCCTGATCACACCGGGCAGTCTGCTGCCGGACCTGGTCATCAACGGTCGGATCACTTGGCAAAACCGGAACAACTTCCGCTGGCGGGCCATCCTTCCCCTGCTGCTGGCCATGGTGGCCGGGGTGGTCCCCGGGACCTGGCTGCTGCGCTTCTCCCTGCCTTGGATCATCAAAACGGTTTTGGGCGGCGTTGTGGTATTTCTGGGACTGGAAATGGCCACCCGCCGGCTGCGCCCCGTCCGCCCGGACCGTCGGGAGATCCCGTGGCTGCGGTATCTGGTGGCCTTCTTCTCCGGTATGTGTGCGGGGCTGTTCGGCATCAATATGTTTCTGGTAGCCTACCTTCAGCGCACCGCCAAGGATTACGATGAATTCAAGGGCAGCATTTGCTTCCTCTTTCTGGGTGAAAACCTGTTCCGCACCGGACTGTATCTCTGCACCGGGCTCCTGAACCGCTCCTCCCTGTGCTTCAGCCTTATCTCGCTGGCCGCCGCCTTCTGCGCCGCCCGGCTGGCCCGGCTCCTCTCCCCTCACATCAGCGGAGAGCGGCTGCAAAAGCTGTCCATCGTGTTTTTCCTGCTGGGCGGCGTCAGCATCATCGTGAAATCCGTTTTGCTGCATACATAAGAAACGCTCCCGCACCTTTTCGGTGCGGGAGTGTTTTTCTTTTAAATTCGAAACAACCGCTTGCCGTTTTCCCACGTCACGCGGGTCATTTCCTCCGCCGTCACGCCCTTCCACTCCGCCAGTTTTTCGATCACATAGGGGAGATAGCGGCTGTCATTCCGCTTGCCCCGCATGGGTACCGGGGCCATATAGGGAGCGTCCGTCTCCACCACGATCCGCTCCAGCGGCATCACCGCCGCCACCTCCGGGGCCCGCTTGGCGTTTTTATAGGTGATGGGGCCATCAAAGCCCAGATACCAGCCCCGCTTCAGCAACTCTTCCGCCATCTCCGGTGAGCCGGAAAAGCAGTGGAACACGCCGGTGACGGTGGGAAATTCCTTGATGATGGCAAGGCAGTCCCCGTGGGCTTCCCGATCATGGACGATCACCGGCAGATCCAGCTCCACCGCCAGTGCCAGCTGCTTGCGGAATACCGTCTGCTGAAACGCTCTGGGCGGATTGTCCTCCCAGTAGTAGTCCAGTCCGATCTCCCCGATGGCCACCACCTTGGGCCGCTCCAAAAGCTGCCGCAGCTCCGTCAGGTCGCTGTCCTGAAAGCCGTCGCAGTCCTCCGGATGGACGCCCACGGCGGCGTACACATGCGGGTACCGTTCCGCCAGCTCTGCCGCCGCACGGGAGGAAGGCAGGTCGCATCCCGGGTCCAGCACCAGCCCCACGCCGACCCCCGGCATGGCGGAAAGGAGCGCATCCCGGTCGCTGTCAAAGCGGTCCGCGTCATAATGGGCATGGGTATCAAAAATCGGCATAATCCTCTACCTCGTTCGTTTTTTTGTTCCAGTATACACGGAAAGCGGCCGTTTGAAAAGGAAAACCGTGGGAGGGCCCCACGGTTTTCCGAAGTTCATTCTGTTGGCTCCTTGGGCAGCGTCACCGTGATCACGGTTCCCTTCCCCGGCTGGCTTTCCAGCCGGAGGGTCCCGTGGTGATACGCCACGGCGTGTTTTACGATAGACAGCCCCAGCCCCGTGCCGCCAATGGCCCGGGAATGACTCTTATCCACCCGGTAAAACCGCTCAAAGACTCGGCTCTGATCCCCCTCCGGGATGCCGATGCCGGTATCCCGAACCAAGAGGGTCACGTCCCGATCCGTCTCCGACACCTCCATGGTAACGCTTCCGCCGGGGACGTTGTACTTCACGGCGTTCTCGCAGAGGTTCCGGGCGATCTCGTACAGCAGCCGCCGGACGCCAAAAACCGTCCCGGCGGTGCCGGTTACGGACACGCTGACCGATTGCGCCGCCGCCTGCTCCGTCAGAGAGCGGGCCGCCTCCTGCGCCAACTCCAAAACGGATACCTGCTCATGGGGCAACGCACCGCCCTCGTCCAACTGGGACAGGCGGAGAATATCGTTGATCAGCGCCACCAGCCGGTCCGCCTCCTGATGGATACGGTTCAGGAACCGAGGCTGATCCTCCGGCTTCACCAGACCGTTTTCCAGCAATTCCGCGCTGCCGATAATGGACTGCAAGGGCGTTTTCAGTTCGTGAGACACGTTGGCGGTGAACTCCCGCCGCATCCGCTCGGCTTCCGCCTGCTCCGTCACATCAAAGGCCAGCAAAACCGTACCCAGCACCTTGCCGTTGGATTCGATACGGCTGAAATCAAGCTGGTATTCCCGGCCTCGCCGCTTTGCCCGCAGCTGACTGTGCCCGGTCTCGGCGGCGTCATGGATGGCGGCGGTCAGGTCCGGATGGCGATCCACTGTCAGGAAATCCTGTCCTACGCAGGTACCGTCCGCATGAAACAGTGCTTGGGCCGCCGGATTGATGCTGAGGATGCGCCCGCTGTGGTCCAGCAGCACCAGACCTTCCCGCATACTGCCGGTGATCTGTTCAAATTCGTCCTGCCGCTGCCGGAGGTCTCTGGTCCGATGGCGGATCTCCTGCTGCTGGGCGTAGACCCGCCCCAACAGCGGAGACAGCTCCTCATAGGCGTTGTTGTCCAGCGGGTGCTCCAGATCCAGCCGGTTCAGCGGCTCCACCACCCGTCGGGCCGCCCGGCTCGCCAAGAGTGCGGAAAGTCCCACCGCCAACAGCACCACCACGATGACGGCGTGGAGCATCCCAAGAACCAGCATCCATACCGTTTTCTGACTGCCGGAAATGCGGAGCACAGAGCCGTCCGTCAGGCGCACCGCCTGATAGAGCATCTTTTCCGTCAGCGTCTCGGAATAGCGGGCGCTGCTGCCGCTGCCGCCGGTGAGCGCCTCCCGGATCTCCTCCCGCTGGCCATGATTTTCCATGGGCTGCGTATCCGTTCGGGTGTCATACAGCACTGTGCCGTCCGATGCCACCCAGGTCAGCCGCTCCGCCGTGTCCCGGACGCGGGCCAGATAGTCCGCGCCGTCCGCTTCCACCGCCGCCGCAGCCAGTGTCAGTTCTGTCTGAAGCTGCTGTTCCCGCACCGTGGCGAAATAGGTGTAAAGGCAGCCGGTGATCACCAGCAGCGATGCCAGCAGCACCGTCAGTGACGCCGCCAGAGTCGAACGAAAGATCTTCCCGGTCATAGGCCGGTCTCCATACGGTAGCCCACGTTCCGAACGGTCTCGATCAGCTTGCCGTAGGCCCCTAACTTCTGCCGCAGGGTGCGGATGTGCATATCCAGTGTGCGGCTGTCATCCATGTACTCCATATTCCACACCTGTGTGAATAGCTGTTCTCTGGTGAATGCCATTCCCGGATGGGACAGAAACAGCCGCAAAAGCTCAAACTCCTTATAAGTGAGCTGGAGCCGCTGGCCGTCCGCCGTCACGGTGCGGCAGTCCAGGTCCATAGAAAGGCCCCCGGCAGAGAGCACATGGCCCGTATCGGCGGGATGACACCGCCGCAGCACCGCCTTCACCCGGGAAACCATCTCCATGACGCCGAAGGGCTTCACCAGATAGTCGTCGGCCCCTAAGTCCAGACTTTGAATTTTGTCATATTCCGCGCCCTTGGCCGTGGCCATGATGACGGGGATGTCCCGCAAGGCCGGTGCGGCCTTCATCTTTTTCAGCAGAGACACACCGTCCTCCCCCGGCAGCATCACATCCAGCAGGACCAGCTCCGGCGTTTCCGTCTGCAGCGCCTCCCAGAAGGATGCTCCATCGTCAAAGCCTCTGGCCTCAAAGCCGGTGGATGTCAGGGCGTACAGCTCAATATCCCGGATACTGGCGTCGTCCTCCACGCACCAGATCATAGCAATCTCCTTATGTCAGTGTGATTTCGTCCTTGTGGGTCCCGGTCACGGAGTAAATGACCCACTCGGCAATGTTCGTGGCGTGATCGCCGATGCGCTCGAAATACTTGGCGATCATCAGCAGGTCCAGGGCGTATTCGCCGTCTGCCGGGTCCGCCGCGATCTTTCCGATCAGGCTCTGCTTGACCCGGGCAAACTGTTCGTCCACAACGTCATCCGCCGCGATGACCTTTTTCGCCAACATTATATCACATTTCACATAGGCGTCCACACTTTCCGTCACCATTTGTATGACCGCCTTCGCCATTTCCTTCAAAAGGGCGTCGTTTTCCGCCTGCCTCCCGTCTAAAAAGGCTACGATCTCTGCGATGTCCTCCGCCTGGTCGCCGATGCGTTCCATGTCGGTGATCATCTTCAATGCGGCGGAGATCTGCCGCAGATCCCGGGCCACCGGCTGCTGCCGCAAAAGCAGCTTCAGGCAGAGGTTTTCGATCTCCCGCTCCTTGTGGTCGATCTCGCTGTCCAGAGGAGCTACCTTGGCGGCCAGCGCCGTGTCCCCCTCCGTCAGCGCCTGAGAGGACAGGGCGATGACCTCCTCGCACAGCGCCCCCATCTCGATCATCTCGTGGTTGAGCTGCAAAAGCTGTTCGTCGAATTTATTGCGCATCTTACCCAAACCTCCCGGTGATGTAATCCTCCGTCCGTTTGTCGGCGGGGGTGGAAAACAGCTGCTCTGTCTTGCCGAACTCCACCAGCTCCCCCAGCAGGAAAAAGGCGGTGTTGTCGGAAATACGGGCGGCCTGCTGCATATTGTGGGTCACCATGACCACGGTGTACTGGCTTTTCAGCTCCGCCGCCAGATCCTCAATTTTAGAGGTGGAGATGGGGTCCAGAGCGCTGGTGGATTCGTCCATCAGCAGCACCTCCGGCTCCACCGCCAAAGCCCGGGCGATGCACAGCCGCTGCTGCTGACCGCCGGAAAGCCCCAAGGCGCTTTTCTTCAGCCGGTCCTTTACCTCGTCCCAGATGGCGGCGGAACGCAGAGAGTTCTCCACGATCTCGTCCAGCTTCACTCGATTTCGGATGCCGTGGGTCCGGGGGCCGTAGGCCACGTTATCGTAAATGCTCATAGGGAATGGGTTGGCCTTCTGAAACACCATGCCGATCTGCTTGCGGAGCCATGTGGGGTCCACAGAGCTGCCGTAGAGGTCCTGTCCGTGGAAATCCACCTCGCCGGTGATCTTCACCGAGGGGATCAGGTCGTTCATCCGGTTCAGCGTCCGTAGGAAGGTAGACTTGCCGCAGCCGGAGGGACCGATAAAGGCGGTGATCTCATGCTCCGGAATAGCGATAGACACATCGTGGAGGGCATGGTTGGGACCGTACCACAGATTCAGCCGTTTTGCTTCCAAAATAGGTTCCATATCGGTTTCCTCAATTCTTTTTCAACCGCCGGCCCAGAAGGGCGGCGGAGAGGTTGATGAGCAGGGTCAGCAGCATCAGAATGGTGGCAATGGAGAAGGCCACCGCCGTCTCGCCCCGTTCGTTGGCGTAGACATACAAAGCCACCGTCAGCGTGGCGGAGGAGGAATGAAGGGCCGTGAAAAAACCGTTGAGCACCAGACCGAACCCGGCGGTGTACAGCAGCGCCGCACTTTCCCCCACGATACGGCCGACGGCCAAAATGCAGCCGGTAACGATGCCGTCGATGGCGTTGGGCAGCACCACGGTGCGGACCATGCGCCACTTTCCGGCCCCCAGCCCCAATGCTCCCTCCCGGTAGGACTGGGGCACGGTTTTCAGGCTCTCCTGAGTGGTGCGGAGAATGGTAGGTAGAATCATCACCACCAGAGTCAGTCCACCCGCCAGCACGCCTGCCTGCAAATTCATTTTCTGCACGAAAAACAGCATGCCGACAAGGCCGAAGATAATGGATGGGATTCCCGTCAGGGTCTCGGCAGCGAACTCAATGAGGCTCACCAGCCGCCGGTTTTCCGCATACTCCGTCAGATAGATGGCGGCCCCCACGCCCAAGGGCAGAACGATGACCATGGCCGCCAAAATGATATACAGAGTGTTGAGAATGTTTGGTAAAATACCAATCGTATTCTTAATATAGCTGGTCTGGCCGGACAGCAGCTCCCAGGTCAGCCCCGGGATCCCCCGGCAGAAAATGTAGCCGATCAAAAATACCAGCAGCGCGCAGGTCAGTCCGGCGCACAGCCACACCAGCGCACGCATCCCCCGGTTGTAGACCCGGCGGCGAAGGGATAAGGTTTGTCCGTTCATGTCAGCCCTCCTTCCGGTTCTTGACGCACACGTTCAGAAACACATTGATGAGCATGATAAAGAGGAACAGCACCAGGCCGATGGAATAAAGCGCCTGCTGATACAGGCTTCCTACACTGGCGTAGGCCATGCCGGAGATAATGCCGGTGGTGAGAAAGCGCACCGGCGTAAACAGCCCCGGCATATTGGACACGTTGCCCGCCACCAGAATGATGGCCATCGCCTCACCGATGGCCCGGCCCACGCCCAGCACCACCGCCGCCGCGATGCCGCTGCGGGCGGCGTGGACGCTGACCCGGAAATAGGTCTCCATCTCCGCCGCGCCCAAGGCGAGACTGGCCTCCTCGTACTCCTTTGGAACGGCCCGGAGCGCCGTTTCCGACACGTTGATGATAGAGGGCAGGATCATAATGGCCAGCACGATCATGGCGGCCAGCAGGCAGGCGCCGGAGCTGAGGTGGAACAGGTTCCGGATGGCCGGCACCAGCACGATCATGCCCACCAGACCGTACACCACCGACGGGATGCCCGCCAGCAGCTGTACCGCCGTGCGGATCACGGCCGCCAGCTTCGGCGGGGCCAACTTCGCCAGAAATACAGCAGTCAGCAGTCCCACGGGAACGCCGATGACGATGGCCCCGGCAGTGCCGTAAACAGAGGTCAGGATAAAGGGCAGAATTCCGTACTGTGCGCCGGTGGTGGTGTTGGTGGGGTCCCAGACCTTGCCCAGCAGAAATTGAAACAGGCCAATCTGCCGAATGGCGGGCAGACCGGAGAGAATGAGATAGATGCTGATGAGCAGCACAAAGGCCACCGCCACGATGCCGCACAGCAGGAAAATCAAATGGATAATCTGTTCCACGGTTTTGCGGGCGCGGTAGCTGCTCCGCTCCGGTGTATGCGGGGGATTTGTAATACTTTCCACCGCGTTGACGGCGGTCAGAATTGCGTCAGAGTCCATGTCTGGCTCCTTTCTCGGTTTTACAGGAAGCGCCTCCACCTACGGTGATAGATGGAGGCGGGCTTGTCATGCTGTGGGAAGGAAGGGTGTGGGAGGAACCCTGTGGGGGCCCTCCCCACTTCTTTGATCGAACAGATTTTAGGCGATGTACGAGATCCGCGCCGGTTGCTCCCTTATTTCGCGACCGGCACTGCGCCAGCAGCCTTGATCAGCTGGCTGGCAGCGGAAGAGGTAGCGTAGTCGAAGAATGCCTGGGCTGCGGGAGACAGGTTCTCGCCGGTCTTGGTCACCAGCACGAAGGGCCGCTGAATGGCGTAGCTGCCGTCCAGAACGGTGGCTTCCGTGCAGGCCACGCCGCCTACGGTGACGGCCTTGACGGTGTTCTTACCCTCCACAGCGGAGAGGGATGCGTAACCGATGGCGTTGGGGTTGCCGGCAACCGCCTCGATGACGCCGCCGGTGGAGGTCAGCTCCTGATCCAGCTTGCAGGCATCCTTGGTGCCGGTGATGGACTCGAAGCCGTCCCGGGTGCCGCTGCCCGCCTCACGGCCGATGCAGGAGATGGTACCGGCGTCGCCGCCCACCTCGCTCCAGTCGGTGATCTCACCGGTGAAGATCTTGCCGATCTGCTCCACTGTCAGATCCGCCACCTTGCTGTCGGCATTGACGATGACAGCGATGCCGTCCAGCGCCACGATGGTCTCGGTCAGACCGCCGGCCTTCTCCTCGTCCTTCAGGGCGCGGGAGGCAAGGCCGATGTCGGCGCTGCCGTTGCTGGCAGCCTCAATGCCTGCGCCGGAGCCGGTAGGATCATAGGTGACGGTGACGCCGCTGTTGTCGGCCATGAACTGCTCACTCAGAGCGCCGATGACCTTTTCCATAGAGGTGGAGCCGTTGGTGGACACGCTGCCGGAGAGGGCGGCGGGAGCCTCCGTCTGCGCGCTGCTGTCCGTGTTGGTATCGGCGGGCGTTTCCGTCTTGGAGCCGCAGCCGGTGAGGGCCGCCAGGCTCAAGGCCAGGGTCAAAATCAATGCAAGTGTCTTTTTCATGTTTGTCTTCCTTTTTTATTTGATATTTGGGTTTTCCCCTTTTCACATTGTCAGTGTACCGGCTGTATGTAAAGGACAAAAGACAAACCATGTAAAATCCATGTCAAATCGTTCCGCAAATCACTTCTCTGCCGAAAAAAAGCAGAGAAAAAGCGCCTTTCCGCAATGCGGAAAGACGCTTTTTGAAGCACAAACAGTCGATTCGGTTATCGCTGACCCTTGTCGTAGGGAATACCCTCCGCCTTGGGCGCGCGGGAATTCTTGGAGGTAAAGGCCAGCACGATCAGGGAGATGATGTAGGGCAGCATATTGTAAACGGAACTGGGAAGGTTCATGGCCTTCAGGAAGGCAAAGCCGGTGTAGACGTTGCCCAAGGCCCGGAAGAAGCCGAACAGCAGCGCTGCCAGCGCGATGCGCTGGGGCTTCCACTGGCCGAAGATCATCACCGCCAGAGACAGGAAGCCGAAGCCAGCCACGCCGTACTCAAACCGCCACTCGGACACACCGGCGGTGATGAACACGATGCCGCCCAAGCCGCCCAAGAAACCGGAGATCAGCACACCGGCCCAGCGCATTTTATAGACGTTGATACCCACGCTGTCCGCCGCCTGAGGATGCTCGCCGCAGGCCATGAGCCGCAGGCCGAACCGTGTCTTGTACAGCAGCACATAGGAGGCTACCAGCAAAAGCGCCGTAATGAGCATGAACCAGCTGAACTCAAAGGAGCCGATGTTCACGGTAAATGCCTTTTTGGCACCGGCGTACTGAATGATGGAGGACACGTCATCGGGATTGGCCGCAGTGTTGATGGCCTTGACAATGACGGTGGCCCCAGCGGTGCCCAGCAGATTCAAAGCTGTGCCTACCAACGTCTGATCTGCCTTGAAGTTGATACAGGCCACAGCCAGCAGGCAGGAATACACCATGCCCACCGCGGCGGAAACCAGCACCACTGCCAGGATCGTCACAAAATGAGAGCTGTTCTCTCCCAGATAGCGCATCGTCAGGGCACCGCCCAGAGCGCCCATGATCATGATGCCCTCCAGACCCAGATTGATCACGCCGGAGTGCTCGGAGAAGCAGCCGCCCAGAGCCACCAGGATCAGCACGGAGGCAAAGATCAGGGTATATTGCAGCAGCAAGCTCATGCCTGATCGCCTCCTTTCCCGTTGGCCGCATCTTGTTCCGCGGCAGCCTTGGCCTTCAGAGCCGCCTTTTCCTCCCGTTTGGCAATGGAGCTGTTCATCACATGCTTCATGAACAGCACAAAGCCGCAGAGATAAATGATGATGGAAGAGATCAGATCGGAGATCTGCGCGCAGTACAGGGACTTATCCACATACGCGCCTCCGGCGGTGATGTGCTGGATGAAGAAGGATGCCAGCACCGTCCCCAGAGGATTCAGTCCCCCTAAGAAGGCGGCGGCAATGCCGTTGAAGCCCATGGCGGGAACGGAGGAGGTAGAGCACTGCCACTGCTCGTAGCCGGTGAGGTACAGCAGCGCCGCACCCATGCCGGCCAGCGCACCGGAGATCACCAGGCTCAGGATCACGTTCCGCTTTTCCGCCATGCCGCAGTATTTGGCGGCGTTGCGGTTGAAGCCGGTAGCCTTCAGCTCATAGCCGAATCTGGTCTTATCCAGTACGATCCAGATCAGAATCGCCATCACAATGGACAGGGGGATGGCCAGACCCACATACTGATTCTTGTTGAACAGCGCCCCCACTCCCAGAGAGGGCAGCACAGCAGAGGGGTTGTTGTTGGCCAGCACGATGGTGTAGGGGCTGGCGGCCTCTTTCACCGTGGTCAGCAGCATATTGGTCAGGTAGAGGACGATCCAGTTCAGCATGATGCCGGAGATGACCTCGTTGACGTTGCAATAGGACTTCAGCACACCGGAGATGGCCCCAAGCACTGCGCCGCCGGCCATAGCCACCAGCAGGCAGGGCAGCCAGCTCCAGCCCAAACCCAGCGCCGCGTACAGGCTCAGTGCCACGCCGAAGCAGTACTGGCCCGCAGCGCCGATGTTGAACAGGCCCACCTTATAGGCAAACAGGATGGACAGCGAGCACATCAGCAGCGGTGCGGTCTTGACCAGCGTATTGCCCAGATATTTCAACTGGGAGGATGTCTTTTTATAGGTCAGGAAGTTTTTGACCACAGTAAGGATCGCCTCGCCGGCGCCAGCGGGATTGATGACCAGCAGTACGAGATAGCCGAGGAACAGACCCAGCACGATGCACAAAAGAGAGGCCAGCAGCGATTGGAAGCCGTTGCTCTTGAAAATATTCTTTTTCATGCCTTCACCTCGTCTCTCTTAGCGCCGGCCATGTAGAGGCCCAGCTCCTCCTGGGTGGTGGTTTTCGGGTCCAGCTCGCCCACGATCTCACCCTCGTACATCACAAGGATGCGGTCGGGTACGTCCATGACCTCGTCCAGCTCCAGACTCACCAGCAGCACCGCCTTGCCCTCGTCCCGCTGGGCGACCAACTGACGGTGGATGTACTCAATGGCGCCAACGTCCAGACCGCGGGTGGGCTGGACTGCCACCAGCAGTTCCGGATCCTTGTCGATCTCCCGGGCCACGATGGCCTTCTGCTGGTTGCCGCCGGACATGGAGCGGGCAATGGTAACGGGACCCTGACCGGAGCGCACGTCATACTGCTCGATCAGCCGCTCCGCGTAGCCGCGGATGTTCTTCCGCCGCAGGAAACCCGCCTTGTCGGTGAATTCCGGCTCAAAGTACCGCTGGAGTACCATGTTGTCCTCCAGAGAATAGTCCAGCACCAGACCGTGCTTATGCCGGTCCTCGGGGATGTGGCTCATGCCCATGGTGCTCCGCTTGCGGATGGAGGTATGGGTGATGTCCTGCCCGCAGAGGGAGAGCTCGCCGGACACCAGCGGTTCCAGACCGGTCAGGCCGTAGACCAATTCCGTCTGGCCGTTGCCGTCGATACCCGCAATGCAGACGATCTCGCCCCGCCGTACCTGGAAGGACACATTCTTCACGGCGTTGTTCTTATGGACCTTGGAGGCCATGGTCATATTCTTAACCTCCAGCACCACGTCTCCCGGCTCCGCAGGCTTCTTTTCCACATGGAAATTGACGTTGCGGCCCACCATCATGGCGGACAGCTCCGCCGGGGTGGTGTCTTTCGTATTGACGGTGCCGATGTACTTGCCCTTGCGGAGCACGGTGCAGCGGTCCGCCACCGCCATGATCTCCGCCAGCTTGTGAGAGATAAAGAGGATGGACTTCCCCTCCGCCGCCAGATTCTTCATGATCTGCATCAGCTCGTCGATCTCCTGGGGCGTCAGCACGGCGGTGGGCTCGTCGAAGATCAGGATCTCATTGTCCCGGTACAGCATTTTCAGGATCTCGGTGCGCTGCTGCATACCCACGGTGATGTCCTCGATCAAAGCGTCCGGGTCCACATGGAGACCGTACTTCTCGCTGAGGGCCAGCACCTTTTCCCGGGCCTCCTTTTTCTGGAGAAAGCCATGCTTCGTAGGCTCCACGCCCATGATGATGTTGTCCAGCACCGTAAAGCAGTCCACCAGCTTGAAGTGCTGGTGCACCATGCCGATCCCCAAGTCATTGGCGTCATTGGGGTCCTTGATAGAGACCTCCTTGCCGTCCTTCTTGATCGTGCCCTCCTCCGGCTGATACAGGCCGAACAGCACGCTCATCAGCGTGGACTTGCCCGCGCCGTTTTCGCCCAGCAGGGCATGGATCTCACCCTTTTTCAGCTGAAGGGTAATGTCATCATTGGCGATGATGCCTGGGAACCGCTTCGTAATGTGGAGCATTTCGATGGCGTAATTCGTTTCCAAGTCAAACCGCCCTCCTTCCGTTTTAATGGCCCGCCGTGTGGATCTCGCGGGGACGGAAACCATGTTCATTTACCGGCAGCGGCATATTGCCCTCACATCCAGTATTACATTCAGTATACTATAACTCCGCTCAAAAAGAAAGGCAAATCGACGGCCGGAATCATTTTTTTGAAGAGTGGTCTCCTCAGGACGCTTCCATCGGGAGACTCGTCCGCTTTCCGCAAACTGTTCCCGAAAAAACTGCCAGCCGCTCCAACATCCGAAATGCCCCATTCCACCAGGGTGCCAATGGTTTTCCGTACCTCCTTCTTTTGGCGGATAAAAAAGGAACGTCCTTTCGGACGTTCCTTTTCACGTATGGATTTGTGCTCTGCGCTTAGCCCTTGATAGCGCCCTGGTCCTCCACAGCGATCACGGTGGCGAAGTCAGAGGGAGCCTTGCTCACATCGTTGGAAACGGTGATCTTGCCGTCGAACATATCCTTCACCATGGCCTTGTAGTCATCCTGGGTAAAGCTGTCAGACCACTGAGTGCCCTCACCCATGGGGATCTGGACGTAGTTCAGCTCGGGATCATCGCCGGACACCAGGCCCAGAGTAGCGATCTTGCCCTTGTAAGCATCCCAGTTGCCGTTGACGATAACGTCAGTCAGGGTGTCATAGGTGGTGGGATACAGGCCCTTCATAGCGGAGGTGACGGTCATGCCTTCCACGCCGGCGTAGCCAGCGATGACGCCAGCCTGGTCAACGTCCACGCCGATGACCTTGGCGTTAGCCTTCTTGGCAGCGTCCACAGCGGAGGTGTAGATACCGCCGCCGCAGGCGAAGACGACCTCAGTGCCGCCGGCATACCAGGTATCCATCACAGCGGTGATATCGGCATCACCGAAGAACTGACCGCCATAGACATAGTTCAGGCTCACATCAGTCAGGCCCAGATCGGCAGCAGCAGCGTCAACGCCCTGCACGAAGCCGTAGCCATAACGGACAACAGCGGGAACAGCCATGCCGCCCAGGAAGCCCAGGTTCTTGTAGCCCAGCTTCACAGCAGCGTAACCGGCCATGTAGCCGCACAGCTCTTCCTGGTACACGGCGCAGTACACGTTGCTCATGTCAACGTACTCGCTCAGATCCCAGTTGTCGGGGGTGTAATCATAGGTTTTACCAGCCTTGGCCACAGCAGTTTCCAACAGGTCGCCGGCAGCCACGTCCAGAGCGATGAACTTCACGTCGGGGAACTCGGGAGCAGCTTCCACGATGGCGCCGCCGAAAGCGTAGCCGGGCATCACGATGACATTGTAGCCCTCGTCAGCGGCCTTCTCGATCATAGCCACACGGTCGGCGGTGTTGTCGCCGACGGGCTTGAAGTAGTTGAACTCGATGTCGTTGTCCTCGGCAAACGCCTTGCAGGCCTCATAGGTGGTCTGGTTGAAGGACTGGTCGGTGATGTCACCGTAGTCGGTGATCATTGCGACCTTATAGGCGCCCTCGTTCTCTGTGGGCTGCTCGGTCTTCTGGTCAGGTTCATCGGTCTTGGTATCGTCGGTCTTCTTATCGCCGCAGGCTACCAGGGACAGAGACATGACCAATGCCAGAGTCAAAGCAAGAAACTTCTTCATTGGAATCTACCTCTTTCATGTTTTCTCCTTTTAACGTCCGCTCCCGCTCTGAAACGCACCGTGCCGTGTTCCCCGGAGTGATCACAGCCTATGTATGGCTTCGGAAGCCGGGTGCAAGCTCTTTAAAAGGGTCGACCTCAAGGGTCTATGTCATTATAACAATTTCACCCGGGCAATGCAATAAGAAACCCGAATTGTTTTCAATTTTGCCATATCTTTCACGCATAAAAGAACCCCCCGCCCGGGATCGGGCGGGGTGTTCCCTTCAGGAAGCGTTAACAGTCTATCGGCCTCAGTCCGCCATCTTTACGGCGACTTCCAGAGCGATCTTCATCATGTTGGTGAACGTGGTCTGCCGGTCCGCCGGGGACAGCTCCTCTCCCGTCACCAGATTGTCGGAGATGGAGCAGATGGCCAGCGCCCGCTTGCCGGTGTAGGCGGCGGTGCAGTACAGGGCGGCGGCCTCCATCTCCACCGCCATGACGCCCATCTTCTGGAAGCGCATGTTCCGTCCGGCGGCATCGTAGAAGGTGTCGGAGGAATAGAGGTTGCCCACAGGCATCTTCACCCCCAGCTCCTTGGCGCTTTCCACTGCCGCCATCAGCAGGTCAAAGTCCGCAATGGGGGCAAAGGTGCCGCCCAGCTCATACTGCTCCAGATAAGCGGAGTTGGCGCAGGCGCCCTGACCGGCCACCACGCTGCCCAGCTCCAGATCTGCCCGCAGGGCTCCGGCACTGCCCACCCGGATGATATTCTCCACATCATACTGGGTATACAGCTCGTAAGAATAAATACCGATGGAGGGCATTCCCATGCCGGAGGCCATCACGCTCACCGGCACGCCCTTATACAGGCCGGTATAGCCCTGAACGCCCCGGACGTTGTTTACCAGCTTCAAATCCGTCAGGAAGGTCTCCGCGATGAACTTGGAGCGCAGGGGGTCTCCGGGCATCAGTACGGTTTTGGCGAAATCGCCCTTCTTGGCTTCATTATGCGGCGTTCCCATAGTATCCTCCTTTTATTTTTCCATGGCCTTTACGGCCTTCACGATGCGGCTGGTGCCCAGACGGGAAGCCCCCAGATTGATGAAATCCTCCGCGTCCTGCAAATTGGCGATGCCGCCGGCGGCCTTGATCTTCACGTTGGGGCCCACGTGCTTGGCGAACAGGGCCACATCCTCCCGGGTGGCGCCGCCCCCGCCGAAGCCGGTGGAGGTCTTGATGTAGTCCGCGCCGGAGGCGGTGACGATCTCGCACAGCTTGATCTTCTCCTCGTCGGTGAGGAAGCAGCACTCGATGATGACCTTGAGGAGCTTTCCGCCGCACGCCGCCTTGATGCGGACGATCTCGTCAAGCAGCATGTCCCAGCACTTGTCCTTCACCATGCCGAGATTGATGACCATATCGATCTCGTCCGCGCCGTTTTTCACGGCGTCCTCGGTCTCAAAGACCTTGGCGGCGGCGGTGTTGTAGCCGTTCGGAAAGCCGATGACGGTGCAGATCTTCATCTGTCCGTTTACATACCGCTTGGCTCCCGCCACATGCGCGGGCGGGATACACACGGAGGCGCAGCCAAAACGGATCGCGTCATCGCACAGAGCGCGGATCTCCGCGGCGGTGCAGTCGGTGCGGAGGAGCGTATGGTCGCAGCGGGCAAGAATGTCTTTTATATCCATGATGTTCTGCCTTTCCTTCTTATTGATGTCTGCATCATATCACACGCGCGTCAAAGAAACAAGGCATTTTGCCCCCGGCGAGTGAATAGGCTATGGCGAGGTGTTACAAATGGATGAAATGCAAACCAACAATCGCGTCATTCTCTGCGGCACGCCGCTTTCTTCCCCGGTTTTTTCCCACGCCAGCCGTCTCGAACCGTTCTACACGTTTCCGCTGGAGGTCGCGCGGCTCTCGGGAACGGTGGACACGATCAACGTTCTTCTCCGCGAGGAGCTTCTGCCGGAGCTCAAGCCGTCACGAGCGGGGCTCATCCGCATTG
>ERZ837910.3495-NODE-3495-length-17007-cov-4.874174_pt1 | contig 17007 bp, 14 predicted proteins | sample MGYA00519940_ERZ837910 | MGnify/ENA primary metagenome ERZ837910 (study PRJEB31850, sample SAMEA3708825) | human gut metagenome | biome: human gut; feature: human-associated habitat; material: faeces | place: China | collected 2014 ... | reverse complement strand
GCGGCTTCGAGCCGCCCCTACCCGGTGCGGTGGAAACCGGGGGGGGCTACTGGCAAATGCGCAAAAATCCCCGCCGGGGTTCCGGCGGGGACAGTCATGTTATGCGCCCATGAGGGTTTGGAAGGTGCTTCTGCGCACCAGGGCGGGGGTACACTTCTCGCAGATGTAATCCTCAGTCAGCAGCAGCTGTGGGGCTTGCTCATCGCATTCCACGCCGCAGCGGGAGCAGGCGGGAATGCGGGTAATTTTCTTTTGCATGATATAGAAGGTTGCACTGCCGGAAAGAATATCAGAGCGGGTGAATTTATCAATCTTGTGGCCGGGCAGCCTGGCATAGTTATAGATGTTGGAGTCCCGCACCTGGAAAGTGTCGTCCTCCTCATAATACTGCTGGAGCAGCAGATAATGTCCACCGCTGGTAAATACGCCCAAATGCTGCAAGCTGATAACCCGCTGGCCGTTTTGCAGCGCCGCAATCACCTCGTTGATGCTGTTGCTGGTCTTTTCCAGGTAGAAGCCCATCTCCGCAGGGGTGTAGCGGAACAGCTCGCCCCGTGTGCCGGACGCATCGTGATATTCCGGGTAACGGGCTGCCAGCATATCGGGGGTAAGCACCGTATCGGTCATATAGGTTGCCAGCATAGCCATGGTGGTGATGCCGCAGCCGCCCCGCCCCACATAGGAACCGCCGTAAGGGCTGAACATATAGTCCTGCTGGAAATAGGTGATGGCCTCCGGGAAACGCTCGTGCGCCACATCCGCATACAGCACATCCGCTGGGGTTACGTCCGCCTTGGACACATCCGCCCACAGGGAAGCAAGACTGTAGTTGACTTTCAAGGTCTGCTTTTCCCGGCGCGCCTGCACCATGTCCAGCAGCTTCTGGCCGGTAAGCGCCGCCTGGGCTTCCTGCTCTGCCCGGTTATGAGCGGCACAGAAATAAACGATGTGATAGCCCAGCTTCGTGCGGATGATTTCCGTGTCCCCTGCCTTTCTGGCCGGGTCAAAGCACCAGTCGTCCAGCTCACTTAAAAGCTGCCCCTGCTCCAGATTCCGGTAGCTGCCGCCGTTGAGCCGGGAGCCGTCATCCTGAGAATTTTCGTTTGCCAGGCGGGCAAAGTTTGCCTCGGAATCGTTCTTTGTCAGGTAGGAGTAGCCCCAGGTACGCAGCATCTCCTCAGCCTTCTGCTTGCAGGCATCCCACTGGCTGTCGGCAGCCGTCACGGTGCCGTCCTTGGAAACCTTCGCCCCTTCTGGAATCAGCAGCACATGGCGCATATCCACGGTCTGCCCCCCGGGCAGCTCCGAAGAATGCTCCCGCACATAGGAAGCAATCTCCGAATCGCTGACGGAAATATCATAGCTTTCCTCCGTGAAGTACATATAGCCGAAATTATAATCATATGCCGCCTGCACCAATTCTTCAGCGCTGCCGCCAAAGGCCGCCTGTGCATAGTCTTCCAGGCTCTCATAGCCCCGCTGTGCTGCCAATTCACCCATGGTTTCTTCCAGACCGTCCAGGTAGGCCCGGTGCATTTTATTGGGCTGATAGCAGGGCTGGTCTTGATAGAGAAAATTGTTCACCGGCAAATCTGCCGCCACATATTTTCCGTGGAGGTCATCGGTCTCGTTTGGTTTATAGGCCTCCTCGGTGATGGGGCGGGGCTCCTGGGCCCCTTGCAGCAGAAGCTGCTGGGTCTGCCAGTTGGCAACTGCCTGACGGAGAAAATAATGCTGCCAGCTTAGGCCGCTTTCCAGGGGACATTCCTGCTCATCCAAGGGCTGGGTGTAGTCCGGCGGCCGGGAATTACCGCCGGAGCGGTAGATACTGATGACATTCAGATACTGTATTTGCAGCGCTGCATTCGTCAGCGTGGCGCTGCCCATGGAGGCAACCACCTTATCCCCCAGCTGAGCTGCCTTGTCCGCCGAAACGCTGTAGGTGGGCAGGCACCGCACATCTCCCGGAATGCCGTTGGCCGCTGCTGCCAGGGTGCGCACCGGCACGGCAGGCATTTCCGCCACCACCGGCTCCGTCGTCGATGCCTGGGTGCCGGGCAGAAACGCGAACCGATAGACGGCCAGTCCGGCAAAAATCAGTGCCAGCACCGCCACCAGCACCGCAAGCAGCTGCGTACTCAGGGGCAAACGGCTGCGCCCTATTTTTTTATGATTCATGAAATGAAAGACCTCGTTTAGATGGAATTGTCGGAGAATGCATTCAGAATGGACAGAAAATGGTTTCTGCGGGACAGCGCCGCCCCGCACTTTTCGCAGGTGTAATCCGCCTGGAGCAGCCGCGCCGGCTGACGGCTTTCAAAGCTGCCGCCGCACCGGGCACAGGCCGGGATGGCCGTCACCTTTGGCTGCATCACATAGTAGTTTCCGCCGCCGGACAGAAGCGTGTAGCGCTCAAACCAATCCGTTTTGTGGCCGCTGAGCTTGCCATAGTTGAAAACGTTGGAGTCCCGCACCTGGAAGGTATCGTCCGCCGCGTTGTAGCCGGTGATAATCAGATAGTGTCCGCTGGACGTAAAATGACCCTTGTGCTGCAAGCTGACAACCAGCTTGCCCTGCTGCACCTCGGGGATGACATCATCAATGGAAAATACCATTTTATCCGTATAGAACCCCATCTCTGCCGGTGCATAGTGAAAAATGCTGCCGTCAGTGGCATGGGTGGCATAGTCAAAGAAATCGTCATCAAACCGCTTTGCCATCATGGCCGGAGTTTGCAGGCTGTCCGTCATGTAGGTTGCCAGCATGGCAAAATTGGTAATGCCGCAGCCGTTGGGGCCGATGGAGCGGTCACCAAAGGGGAAGGTGTAATAATCCTGCTGCAAATAAACCATCACTTCCGGGAAGCGCTGATGGGCGATGTCCGGGTAGAGCGTATCTTCCAGGGTTGGCAGCACATTCGTGGTGTCCACCCACAGGGAAATTTGGGAATAATCCGCCTTCAGCGGCACCTTTTTCAGCCAGTTCTCCCAGCTGGTCTGCTGCAAGCTGCATCCCAGATTGTCCCGGGCTTCCTCCACCCCGGAATCCATAAAGGCTGTCAGCAGCACCACATGATAGCCCAATTCGCTTTTGAGAACGGCAGATTCCATCTCGTGGCGGCCATCGGCAAAGCACCATTCATCCAGCGCTGCAATCAGCTGCCCTTTTTCGATGGCGTGATAGTACCCTCCGTCTATTTTGGAGCCGTTGTCCTCCGACTGCTGGCTGGCCAGCTGGGCAAAAACAGCCTCCTGACTCCGGCTGTAGCGGGAACCGCATTCCTTCTCCCAGTCCTCCAAAAATGCGTTGGCGCGAGATAATGCCTCGTCCCACTGTGCTTGGGTGGCGGTAACCGTCCCGTCTTCTGCAACATCTGCTCCCTTGGGCACAAACAGCACCTGGCGGATATTCACCGTCTCCCCGCCATCGGTGGGAATCACCGCCTCGGGGCTGTGGAGATAGCTGGCAAGCGCCTCATCCGTTGGCTCAATGTCATAGCTCTCCTCTGTGAAATACATATAGGCAGTGTTATAGTCCACCGCTGCCTGCACCCACTGGTCGGCAGGAATTCCGGTGCGGGCAGCCATTTCGCTGAGGCTGTCATAACCGCAGCGCTGTGCCAGTGCATTCAGCGTCTCCTCCATGCCGTCTAAGTACGCCTGGTGCAGACTGTTGGGGATAAATCTATCATGCTCCTGGTAGAGAAAATGGTTGACCGGCAATTCCGGGGCAATGTATTTTTCATGGAGGGTATCCGTGGAATCCGGTTGGAATGCCTCCTCTGTGATGCGCTGAGGCTGGGCGGCGGCATACAGCAGGGCTTGCTGCGCCTGCCAGCTCAAAATAGCCCGCTGCAAAAAATACTGCTGCCAGCTGAGGTCCTCCGCCAAGGGGCAGCGCTGGGTGTCCAGGGGCTGGGAATAATCCGGCTGCTCCTGGGCATTGCGCTGGGCATTTACCTGACTTAAATAAAGCAGTTGCAGCTCCCGGACGGTGAGGGAGGCATCGCCCGCCCGTGCAGCCACCGTGTCCGCCGCCGCATTGCTGCCCGTGTAGCTTGCCCTGCACAAAACGCTGGTGCTGTTTCCGTTTGCAGTAGGCTGGAAGGGCACCTTCTCAGGCACCTGCATCGCCGCAGTCTCCGGCGGAACGGAGGGAATGGCAGGTGTATCGGCAGCTGCCTCTCCAGCAGGAAACGAACCACGCAGCAGCAGTCCCGCCAGCACTGCCGCCAGCACCACCACCAGAAGCACCAGCGCCGCCGTCACGCCTGCCTGGGGCTTCTTTTTCCCGCTGTATCTTTCCGTGTTCTGGCTGAATTTTCCCATGGTCAATCCCCCTCTCCGTGATGCGTCACGCTGCGCCTACATATTCCTCCAAGGTCAGGCCGGTGTCCTTCATTGCCATGGACACCTTGGTACCTACATAGCGATAGTGCCAATGCTCATAAACGATGCCGGTGACGTCCTCCTTGCCCTCTGGGTAGCGGAGGATAAAGCCATACTCCCAGCAGTGCTCATGGAGCCAGGTCAGCATGGCGGAACCCACAATATCCATGGCAAGACCCGTCTCATGCTCGCTGTAGCCGGGCAGCGCCACGGTTTCCAATGCCTTATTATAGGCCTCCTGGTAGCTCAGACCCTTCTGCTGGTATTCCTTGGTACGATCGTTGAGGATGGTGTTCTGCTCGTCCGGGCTGCGGTAACCGCAGTTGAGCCACACCTCCACACCGGTGGCGCGGCAGTCCAGAATCATTTGACGCAGACTTTGCTCTGCGCTTTTGTCCACCCGCGCCCAGTCGTTGTAGCGAACCAAATTGGGCTTGTAGCTTTCAGGAATGGGATTACGGTAGTTCACCAGCAGAATATAAATGCCATCGGGCGTAAAATAGCAAGTCTGGCCGTCAATCTCCGTGGGATTAACCGCCATGGTACCGTCCTCGTTAAAGTAGTAACGATAGCCATCCTCGTCCAGCCAGCCGGTATGCATTACGCCGCTGTCCTCAAAGTAGTATTTCTGGTTTTCCACTGTCTGCCAGCCGGTCAGGCGTTTTCCGTCCTCGCCAAACAGATAGCGTCCGTCACTCAAATCAACCCAGCCTTCGGCCATCAGGCCGCTGCCCTCGTAAAAATAATAGGTATCGCCATCAATTTCGTTGAGACCCTTGACAGGGGTTCCCTGGGCATTCAGATAGTAAATGCCCTCCGGCTGCTCCAGCCACCCGCTCACCAGGGTGCCGTCCTCCGAAAGATAGCACCGCACACCGTCCAGGTCATACCAGCCCGTGGCAAGTACGCCGTCCTCCAGGAAATAGCGGCGGAGTCCATCCACGTCCTGCCAGCCCTGCACCGCCGTGCCGTTTTCCCGGAAATAGTGCTGCACGCCGTCAATATCCTGCCAGCCGCTGCGCATCACGCCATTGCTGCCGAAATAGTAGCGTCCACCGCCAATGGTCTGCCAACCGGTGACCATGGCATTGCTCTGTCCGAAATAGTAGGCACTGCCGTTGTCCTCCATCCAGCCGGAGATTGGCTCGCCCTTTTCATCCAAATAATAATAGTAGCCGTTCTGCTGCACCCAGCCACTGCGATCCATGTGAGCCGTATAGTACCATACGCCAACCAGACCAGCTAAAATGGCCAGAACCACCAGGCAGAACACCACCAGAAGAATCCTGTTTTTTGATTTCATTCCATTCGCCTACTTTTTGACAATATTTGAGTTCATGTTATCATATTTTTCTCAGAATTTCAAGATTTTAATAAAGGTTTAACAACCTGGTTGCAAAAAAACCGGTTTCCCCTACAGTTGGCGTATGCAAAACCGCACAGCGTCAAAAACCCCCGGCGGGATTTCACCCGCCGGGGTCAATGTGCCAAAGCAGATTATTTGACAGTTTTTTCCCGCCACTTCTGGTTTGCCGTGGCAGTAAACTGGTTGCGCAGGGTAACGGAACCGTCGTCATTGAGCACCAGCCATAGCATATCGCTGTCCACCGGACGCAGGCCGCCGTTGTCCCGGATTGCCAGGACACTCAACGCCAGCTCATAGGTTTCCTCCATATAGGGCATGGTGGCATCGTACCCCTGCCACTGGTTGGGGCGGGCAATTTCTTCCAGCAAACTCAGGCCGTAGCCATTGCTGCGATCCTCACTGCGGTTGATGGCCACCCACATGATAACGGTCTTGACATTATTGGAGCGTCCAATTCCCACGCTGTCAGCCAAAGCGGCCAGCGCGGCAGCTTCTTCATTCACCGGGGTCTCGGTAGGCTCAGTTACCGGCTGCGTTTCCACCACGGTTGGCTCTGTGGCCTGTGGCTCCTCCTGCTGCTTCTGCCCCTTTCCGGGCAGTGCAATGGCCAGAATCAGCAGAATCAAAATCAGGGGTGACCATAGCCGAATATCGAAATACCAGCGCACATCATTCCCCAGGTGGGAAATGTACTCGCTGAGAAATTTGGGCACAGGAATGGCCGCCTTCTTTGGCTTCCGTCTGCGCGGTGGTTCCGTTTTCTTTACGTCATTGGGATTTTGTTCCATAGTGTTGTCTCTCCTCCTGTGCGATTCTTCCGGGGCTTTTCCGTACCTCGAATTCCATTATAGCCAAGTGCCCTGCAATAAACTGTCGAAACGCAGCTTTGTTCGGCTATTTGATATGAAAATTATAACATAGCACAGCGAATAAGTCAACTTTTCCTTTATTTTGCGCGATTATGTCAACTTTTTAAACAAATTATGTAAACAAAAGGCACTGTGCCGCCTTATGCGTGTAATCAAGATGAATGCACAATTCTAAAATAGCGGATTTCCAAAAAATGAATCCCCACTCAAATCGTAGGGGCGGCTCGAAGCCGCCCGGGTCGCCTGCTAGGCGACCCCACAAACTCAGAAGTTTTATTCAGAACCACTCGGTTGCGTAAGCCTCGGGAGGCTAAGAGCCTCCCCTACGAGCGTGTGCGATTATTCAGGCATTCACGCATCTGTAACTCCTGCAATCGTCGTGCTGCACATCCGGTTTGACTTCATCCCGGAAAAATGGTATAGTAGCACATATTTTGCAACAAACACAACTCAAAAGGAGACAAAATCATGTCACAGAAAAAACAGCTGACCGGCGGGCAGAAAGCCCTCCGGGTGCTTACAGTCACCCTTGGCAGTCTGGCAGTTCTGGTGCTTCTGCTGCTTGTGGGTGTGAGAGCCTATTTCCGCATTCCCGTCCGGGAATACTACAGAAATTCGGAACCAGCCTTTGTCATCCCCGGCCTGTCTGACGGCATGATTCATCAGGGGCTTGCTTATGACGATGCCAGCGATACCTTTCTCATCACCGGCTACAGAACGGGCGGCGCGGCTTCCCAGCTGTCCCTGGTCTCCAAATCGGACGGAACGGAAATCAAGCGGCTTTCCCTTGCCAATGAAGACGGCAGCGCCTTTACCGGTCACGTTGGCGGCATCACCTTATACGGCGATTATGTCTATGTGGCAGATGTCAAGGGGCTGATGGTCTTCCGCAAAAGCGACGTTGAAAATGCTTCCAGCGGCGGCAGCATTCAGAGCGTGGGATTTTTCGAGACCACCGCAGCGGACGATCATCTTCGGGTGTCCTTTACCCACATTGAGGGCGACACGTTGTATGTGGGCGAATTTTACCGGGCGCAAAATTATCCCACCCCCGACTCCCACAAGTATACCACCGCTGCCGGTGACAGAAGCAATGCACTGATTCTGGCCTATCCCCTGGACGAGACGGCACCCCTGGGCATTTCCGATACCATCCGGTGCGCCTATTCCATCCCCGACCTGGTGCAGGGGATGTGCTTTGACGGTAATGGGAACATCTGCCTCTCCACCTCCTATGCCGTGGCCTTCTCCCACATCCGTATTTACAACGCACAGAAAGAGGAGGGCACTGTCACCGTGCTGGGGCAGACCGTGCCCCGCTATGTGCTGGACAGCTCCACCCTGGTGGAAGACATCAAGCTGGCACCCATGGCCGAGGAAATTGTAACCGTGGACGGCAAGCTCTATACCATGTGCGAGTCGGCAACCAACAAATATATCTTCGGCAAATTCACCTCCGCAAAGTATTGCTACGCAACGGACTTGTCCAAGTACAGCACTGAAAAGTAAAAATCCACCGAAGACGCAAACCGCCCCGGGCAGACAACTGCCGGGGCGGTCGATTTTTGGGGGAGCGGTGCAAAGCACCAGGGTAAATTCACAAATTGCAGACACTTTCATTGAAAAATGGTATCAAGCTAGTCAAAAAGTCCATCTGCCATCACGCACTCCAAAACCCTTGCTTCCCGTTCAAACATCTCCTGGGCGTAAGGCGTTTTGCCCACGCTGCGGTTTTTCTCAATGGCAATTTCCGGGGGAACAACTTCCAGGGTATAGGCTTCCTCCCTTTCATAGCCGTCCAATTTCTGGGCGGCTATTTCCTTTTCCGCGTCACAGAGATAGTAGAAATTGTCCTGGACAAAGCACTCCGTTTCATCGGAATTGCTTCTTTGAATCCGGTGGACATAGCCGTATTCCCGCACCGTTTCCGGCTTCACCACCAGCCCCGTTTCCTCCCGGGTTTCCCGTATCATGGCATCCACCGGGCTTTCGCCCTGCTCGATGCCCCCGCCGGGGAACTTATAGTAGTCGTATTTCAGGCTGTGAACCATGGCAATCTTCCCGCCCACAATGATAATGCTCCGGGCAGAATTGCGGACGTAGGTGTGGGTACACCCGGCATGATCCTTCTTATCCATCTCAAACAGTAATCGCATATTTTCACATCCATTTCTTTTGCACATAAACGCACCACACCCAATGCCCAAAAGCAAGCACTCCCGCCCATTTTCTGCCTATGTTTTTCAAAATGATAGGCAGCAAACGGCACTGTATGTGCAGATAACCGGCAGGAAAATCCCCGCTTCCTTATCTCTCTTTCAGCGCCTGTTCAATCATCTGCACCTTTTCCGTTCTCCCCATCAGGCGATAATATTCGCACCAAAGCGCAGGGGATTGCAGCGGGATGCACACTGTCCCCAGCTGCATCTGCTCTGCGATTTGCTGCTTCTGCAACGAGCAATCAAAAACTTTTCCGTCCTTCAGAATGGAAAAGCCTGCCATAACATCAACGTCAATCCCGTCAATGACAAACTCCATGAAGGTCTTTGTCTGATATTTAGGATTGAACTTTGCCGGTTGGATTTCCCCCATCTCACACAGGATTTCCCGGACACACGCCACATCCTCATTGGAAATCATCAGGTCAATGTCATGAAAGGCGGGGGCAATGCCCTTCAAATAGAGCATCATGGATGCCCCCAGCGCCCACACCACATGGGCTTCATTGAATCGGTGTGCAATTTTCTTGAGCAGCTCTATTTTCTCCTGCTGTTCTTCCATCACAATCCTCCTTGTAATGAATAGAAGCAGCCACAGTTCCGAAAACCATGGCTGCTCCTTGTTATTTTTTCCGTTTGCTGCCCCGGTAGTCGAACCGGGATGTGGTGATGACATTAATGGCGGCAATGGCCAGAATGGTCAGTCCCCCCTGCCACAGCAGGCACTTGACCGTCAGCCACACCATATCCATGGGGGCACGGGCGGAAAGGGTCATGGCAATCAGCAGCATCAGCACCGTCAGCACACCACCCAAAATGCCGAACACCATCCCTGCCAGCTTCTGGGTTCTGCGCCAGGCGGAAACGCTGCCCATGCCAAAGGCCGTGCGATAGCCCAGATAATAGTTGGCCTCCTTGGGGGCAAACAGCAAATACACTAGCCCCATTCCCGTCATAATCAGCGGGCCGGCCAAAAGGGCAATGACGCAAACAAGCTGCACCTTGCCCACCAGCGTGTCGATGCTGGGCAGCAGAGATACAGGGTCAAAGCCGTCCAGCATCTGCTTGATGGACTTGATGTCAACGGAAATATCAGGAATTTCCACAGTGGTCAAAAACATTATTTTTCCTCCAGATACCTGCTGATTTCCCGCATGAAGCTGCTGGCATTCTGAAACCGATGATAGATGGAAGCAAAGCGGATATACGCCACCTCATCCAGGGGCTTGAGCCGCTCCATCACCATTTCGCCCAGCTGTTCGGTGGAAATTTCCCGCTCCAGACTGTTTTGAACCGTCTGCTCAATTTCAGAGGCAATCCGCTCCAAATCAACGGTGTCCACCTTGCGCTTATCAAAGGCACGCATCATGCTGTTGATGATTTTATTTTTATCAAAATTCTGCCGGGAGCCGTTGCGCTTAACCACGATGATGGGCACGGTCTCCACAACCTCATAGGTGGTGAATCGCCGCTGGCAGCCCATACACTCCCGTCTGCGCCGAATGCTCAGTCCATCCTCGGAATGCCGGGAGTCCACGACCTTACTTTCCTGCTCGCCGCAGTAGGGACATCTCATGGCTATTCACGCTCTTTTCCTTTTATTATTACGCGATATTATATCAGATGCCCTGCAAACTGTCCAGTATTTTTTGACAAATATCGCGTTTTCCCTGTTTTCCCTTGCATTTTCGCCGGGGATAGGGTAGAATAGAGCCCGAATTACAGGGGCAGCGGCATTCGCCATCCCGCCCCGGTTAAATTTACACCACCAGCGGCACAGCCGGTTTGGCGTGCAGCCTCGTCACCGGGCGGGTCAGGGAACCAACGTATCCGTACAAACCCCGCTGCGGCATCAAAAAAGGAGCAATATGAAAAAATCGACCTTACTGCTGATTTGGGGAATTCTCTATATTATCTGCGCCGGGCTGGGATTTATTCCAGAGCCTCAGGGCATGGTGCGCGCCATGCTGTTTCTCGTTTCCCTGCTGTTCTTCCTTCCTCCTGCCGTCCTGCTGTATCGCGGCAAAACCCAGGGGGATCGGGATGCCGTGCGCCTGGTGCGGTGGTTGTCCGCCGCATCCCTGGGATTGACGCTGATTGGCCTCTGCGGCAACATTCTGGCCGCCCTGGGCGGAGATGCGCTGGGCAGCATCATGCACATTCTGCTGGGGCTGGTCTCTGCCCCCATGTTTTGCAGCAATTTCTGGGTGGTATCCCTGTTTTTGTGGGCAGTGCTCCTGATTACGTCATTCAAAAAATAGAGGGTTCGCTTATGCCGTTTTTCTTTTATGCCCTGCTGGCGCTGCTGATTGCCGCCGCAGACCAGCTCACCAAGCTTTTTGTGGTGCAGCATATTCCTCTGCACACCACCCTTCCCCTGCTGCCCGGCGTGGTGTCGCTGACCTATGTTCAAAACGACGGGGCAGCGTTTTCCTCCTTCCGGGGAATGCAGTGGATGTTTCTGCTTATCTTTTTGATTTTCACCGCTGCCATTTTTTATGAATATTTCAAAAAGCCCATGCCCTTTTCCAAATGGGAGCGGGTTCTGATTGCGGCTGTTTACGGCGGCGGCCTGGGAAACCTCATTGACCGGGTGCGGCTGGGGTATGTGGTGGACATGATTCAAACGGAATTTATGAATTTCCCTGTGTTTAACGTGGCGGACTGCTTTATCAGCTGCGGCTGCATTCTGCTGATGCTCCACCTGATTTTATGCAACAGGCAGATTTGGAAGGAAGATAAAAAATGACCCTTTTTGCAGATACCGCCGGAGAACGGCTGGATGCCTTTTTGGCACGCAGCGAATTGAACCTGAGCCGCTCCGCCGCCCAGAAGCTCTTGGACGAGGGCTGCGTCACCCTGAACGGAAAGGCGGGAAAGAAAAATGACCGTCTGACCCCTGGCGACACGGTGGAGGTAACCCTGCCGGAGCCAAAAGAAATCGACGTGGAAGCCCGTGACATTCCCCTGGACATCGTGTACGAAGACGAGGATGTGGTGGTCATCAACAAGCCCAAGGGGCTGGTGGTGCATCCCGCCCCCGGTCACCAGGATGACACCCTGGTCAATGGCCTGCTGTACGCCCTGGGGGACAGTCTCTCCGGCATCAACGGCGAGCTGCGCCCGGGCATCGTCCACCGGATTGACAAGGATACCTCCGGCCTGCTGGCCGTTGCCAAAAATGATTTGGCTCATGCGGTGCTGGCTTCCCAATTGGTTGACCACACCATGGCTCGCACCTACGAGGCCATTGTCTGCGGCACGCTGAAGGAGGACAGCGGCACGGTGGATGCTCCCATCGGGCGACATCCCACCGACCGGAAGAAAATGTGCGTCACCCAGCGCAATTCCAAAAATGCCGTCACCCACTGGGAGGTGGTGCAGCGCTACCGGGGCTATACCCACATCCGCTGCCATCTGGAAACAGGCCGCACCCATCAGATTCGGGTGCATATGGCCTATATCGGTCATCCCATTCTGGGAGACACGGTTTATGGGCACAAGAAAAAGGAGCTGGGGCAGGACACCCAGTGCCTCCACGCCGGGGCGCTGTGCTTCCGCCATCCCCGGGACGGCCGCCCGGTGATGGTGTTTGCCCCCCTGCCGGACTATTTCAAAGAGGTGCTGCAAAAATTGCAGCCGCTGTAAGGCGGCTGCCGCCCGCAGTCACGCAATGATTGCACGCATTCGCACCAATGAGGTGATTTTATCCAGAAAAAATCCCCGCCCAAACAAAAAAGGGCAGGAAATTTTTGTTGCAATATACGTTATCCTGTGCTATTCTAACCGCGGTGCTGCCGGCACCACGGCAGGCGGTTTCCCCCAACGTTTTCCTTCGGGGGTGAACTTCTTCTTTTACCCCCAATCGATAAAGAGAGGGGGTGGCAGATATGAATGTTACATGGTCTGATTTAATTCAGTTCTGTATGCTCATTGTTGCTGTTCTCGCGTATGCGGAAAGCAAAAAGAAGTAACCGCTCCACTTTCCACAGCTGCGGTTACTTCTCTACCTAAACTGGGGAAATCGTCTGCTGGCAGCACCCCATCGCACCTATACTATACCCCAATTTCAGCGTGTTGTCAATGTCCCTGCCCTATTTCCGGGCAGGTTTTTTAATATATAATCGGCAAAAAATGATGTCCGGGTGAAGGCCGCAATTGCGGTGGTTTTCACCCGGACATTTTTACTTTATGAGCATAAAGGCTTCGTAGGGCTTTAGGGTGCCGTCGTGATGGCAGTCATCATTGCACAGCATCATTTCAGCCTCACCAAATTCTGCGGGAACAGGATACGCCAGGGTTTCACCGGTGAAGTTGCACACCACCAGCAATTCGTGTTCGTCATCCCGGCGGACGTAGGAAAACACCTTTTCGTTGTCCGCGTCCAGCAGCGTAAAGTCACCATGGCGAATGACCGGTGTGGTTTTGCGCAGGTGAATGAGCCTCCGATAATAATGGAACACGGAATCCGGGTCCGCCAGCGCCTGCTCTGCATTGATTTCGTGATAATTGGGATTCAGGGGCATCCAGGGGGTGCCGGTGGTAAAGCCGGCGTTCTCGCTGTCCGTCCACTGCATGGGAGTGCGGGCATTGTCCCGGCCACGGGCATAGATGGAGGCCATCACATCCTCCTCCCGGTAGCCCTTTGCCATGCGCTCTTTGTACATATTCAGGATTTCCAAATCCCGATATTCCCCGATGGGCAGCTTGATGTTGGTCATGCCCAGCTCCTCACCCTGGTAAATATAGGGTGTGCCCTCCATGCCATGGAGCATGGTGGCCAGCATTTTGGCCGACTTCACGCGGTAAACCCCGTCATTTCCCCAGCGGGAAACCACCCGGGGCAAATCGTGGTTATTCATAAACAGGCTGTTCCAGCCGCAGCCGTGGAGGCCGTTTTGCCAGTGCGCCAGACACCGCTTCAAATCAGGCAGATACAGGGGCTTTGTGTCCCACTTTTCCTTGCCCTCCTGCTGGTCAAGACCGATGTGCTGGAACTGGAACACCATGGAAAGCTCGCTGCAATCGGGATTGCTGTAGAGCTTCGCCCGCTCTACATCCGCCCCCCAGGCTTCGCCCACGGTGACGATGCCCGGCTCCTGGAAAGCGGCGGCGGACAGCTCCCGCAGATATTCGTGAAGTCGGGGTCCGTTGCCGGTAACCTGCAAATCCGGGTCTTTTCCAATCTGGTCGATGACATCCAGGCGGAAGCCCTCCACCCCCTTGTCCACCCAGAATCGGATGGCGCGATAGAGCGCCTGCCGCATGGCGGGGTTTGTCCAGTTCAGGTCCGGCTGCTGGGGGGCAAACTGATGGAAATACCACTGGCCGATTTCCGGCACATATGTCCAGGCGGGACCGCCGAAGCAGGCGCGCATTTCATTGGGAGGCGTAATGCCGTCGCCATCCTTCCACAGAAAATAGTCGTGGAAGGGGTTCTCCCTGCTCTTTTTTGCCTCCAAAAACCAGGGATGCTGATCGGAGCAATGGTTGAGCACCAAATCCAGAATGATGGAAATGTTGCGTTTTTTTCCTTCCGCAATCAGCTCCTCCATGTCCTCCATGGAGCCAAACAGCGGGTCAATGGCGCAGTAGTCGGAAATATCATAGCCGTTATCCACCTGGGGGGACCGGAACACCGGGGACAGCCAAATGCCGCTGATGCCCAGCTGCTGCAAATAGTCCAGCCTTTGGGTGATGCCCTTCAGGTCACCCACACCGCTGCCGGTGGTATCCAAAAAGCTCTTGGGGTAAATCTGATAAAAAACTGCGCTCTGCCACCAGCCCCAGCGGGATTTATCAAGAATCAATTCACTCATGGAACAACAATCCTCCGTTTTTATCAATGGCCTCATACACTCGCAGAATTTCGCCCACGCTCCAGGCCTGGGCAAAGCAGCCCTTGCCGATGCCGGGGTTATCGCCGTCGTAAATTTCCGGGAGCTGGCCGGCGCAGCCCTCCCGCAGCATCGGCTCCAAGGCTGCCAGCTGGGCGCGGACATCCGCCTTTGCCTCCGGGCTGTTGTCCCGCACCTTCAAATAGGACAGGAAAAACGCCCCCAGGGGGAACACCCAGGTAGTGCCCTGGTGATAAGCCATGTCCCGGCGCACCTGATCTCCGCCGTAGAAGCCCACATACTCCGGGTCACTGGGTGCCAGCGTGCGCAGCCCGCAGGAAGTAAACAGCTGCTGCTCCACCGTGTGCAGCACCCGGCATTCCTGCTCCCGGGTGAGCATGGTATAGGGCATACTCAGCGCCCAAATCTGATTGCACCGCAGCTGCTCGTCCGCCGCCGTGCCGGAGAGCACATCCCGCAGGTAACCCTTGTCCTCCATATAGAATTTGGAAACAAAGGAATCCCGCACGCTCCGTGCCAGCTCGCCGTAATCCTTCCCGGAAATGCCCAGATTATTGGAAAATTCCTCCATGATTTTCAGGGCGTTATACCAGTAGGCATTCACCTCCACGGGCTTGCCGTGGCGGGGGGTAGGCAGGATTCCATTGACGCACACATCCATCCAGGTCACCTGGTCCTTGCCCTCTCCGGCATGAATCAGGCAGTCGTCATCCATATAAATCGCATGGTGGGTGCCCTTCCGGTAGGCCTCGATGATGCGCTCCAGGGTGGGGTAAGCCTCAGCCACAAAATCCCAGCTGCCGCTGCGCTGCACAAACTGCCACACGGCATCAATCAGCAGCAGAGAGGCATCCACGGTATTATACAGCGGATCGCTCCCCTCCTCCGGGAACAGATTGGGAACCAGGCCATCCTTTTCGTAGGCCAGGAAGGTGCGCAGAATGCTGGCCGCGTCCACAAACCGTCCCGTTGCCAGCACACAGCCGGTGAGGGCAATCATGGTGTCCCGCCCCCAGTCGGAAAACAGGGGGTAACCGGCCAGGATGGTCATGCCATTGGTGGAAGCCCGCCGGACAACAAAGGCATCGGCACTGACTGCCAGCTGCCGCGCCAGAGGGTCCCGGAAGCCTGCCCGGCTTTCCAGCTCGCCCTGGTGGCGCAGCTGGGTGGATACAATCTCCTCGGCGGTAAGGAACTGGCGGCGGTTGGAGAAAATAATGGAAAATTCCCTGGTCTGCCCCGACTCCACGGCAATCTCCGCCCGGCACACGCAGGCGGCCACGCCCTGACCGGGGCGGCCATCCTTGGAATCCTCGGGGTATGCCAGCATCTGGCTGCACACCGGCGTTTCACGGAGGGCGGCGGTGGTGGAAATATGCAGGGTATACTTGTCGCCCATGACCTTGCCCTGACTGAAGCTGATGTTTGGGGCAGCCTTGATTGCGGTTTCCTTGGGGCCGAATTTCACAAAGGGATCCACCGTCAGGGAGCAAGCATCATTGGACTGATTTTCCACCTTATAAATCACGGCGGTGGTATTCTGCCCATAGGTCATGGCCATGGTGCGGGTGACCCGCACGCCGCCGATATGATAGCGCCAATGGGGGATATTTTCAAATGCGAAGAAGCTGAGGTTGCGGAAGCCATCCTCCGGCGTGGTGCCGTCGGCGAACTGCTGGGTGGAGAGCCAATAGGGCTTTCCGTCCACGGTGAGTGTTTCCCGCAGCCGATGCACCAGGGTCACCCGCTCTCCCGGAGCCTTCTGCGCCGCAATCAGTACGCCCTGGTCACACCGGTTGGCAGAGTAGGCTGCCGTCAGGCTGGCATAGCCGCCCAGCCCATTGGTCAGCAAAAAGCAGCTCTCCTGACTGCGGGAAAGGCTGCGCATTTCCTGCTTGCCATAAACAAAACGCATATTGTTCCTCCCATTGCTTCTCAAACGGATTTGGGGGAGTATCCCCTTTTTACAATTTTATCTTAGTATATCCGCTTTTTCCATTTTCGTCAATCTTTTTCATGACGCTACAGGGCGTGTACCGATACGGGAGTTCCCTGCCCCGGAAACGCCCACTGCGTGGGCTCAGATAAGAGATAAGAGTGAATCAGTAATAGATCATATTTTTTATGACCGTTTCGTGGGCGTTTCAGTTATTCACTTTTATCTCTTATCCCTTATCTATTATCTAATGGAAACGCTTCCGCAAATGAGCCGTGCGTTGAAGTGGTGTAGCTTCCCGCTCAAACCGTAGGGTCGACTATCAGTCGACCCGTCGGCGGCTTTGCCGCCGCAGTTGTTGGGGGCTTTTC
>ERZ837910.3493-NODE-3493-length-17021-cov-5.290581_pt1 | contig 17021 bp, 15 predicted proteins | sample MGYA00519940_ERZ837910 | MGnify/ENA primary metagenome ERZ837910 (study PRJEB31850, sample SAMEA3708825) | human gut metagenome | biome: human gut; feature: human-associated habitat; material: faeces | place: China | collected 2014 ... | reverse complement strand
ACGCGGCTGTCGTCGCGCGCGGCATGGGCAAGTGCTGCGTCTCCGGCTGCGGCGACATCAAGATGGACGAGGAGAACAAGCAGTTCACCCTCGCCGGCAAGACCTTCCACGAGGGCGACTTCATCTCTCTCGACGGCTCGACCGGTAAGATCTACGACGGCATCATCCCCACCGTTGACGCTTCCATAGCAGGCGAGTTCGGCCGCATCATGGCATGGGCCGACAAGTATCGCCGCCTCCAGGTTCGCACCAATGCAGATACTCCGTACGATGCACGCAAGGCTCGCGAGCTTGGTGCACAGGGCATCGGCCTTACCCGTACCGAGCACATGTTCTTCGACAGCGACCGTATCGCCGCATTCCGCGAGATGATCTGCGCCGACACTCTTGAAGAGCGCGTTGCGGCTCTTGCAAAGCTCGAACCCATGCAGCAGGCCGACTTCGAGGGCATCTATGAAGCAATGGAAGGCTGCCCGGTAACCATCCGCTTCCTCGATCCTCCTCTCCACGAGTTCGTTCCCACCGAGGAAGCCGATATCGAGGCTCTGGCAAAGGCACAGCATAAGTCCGTTGAGGCTATCAAGGCTCTCATCGCATCCCTGCATGAGTTCAACCCCATGATGGGCCACCGCGGCTGCCGTCTGGCTGTCACCTATCCCGAGATCGCTGCAATGCAGACCCGTGCTGTCATCAGCGCTGCAATAAATGTTCAGAAGCGCCATCCCGATTGGAAGATGGTTCCCGAGATCATGATCCCGCTGGTCGGCGAGGTCAAGGAGCTCAAGTACGTAAAGGACGTTGTTGTCAAGAATGCCGACGAGCTGATCACAGCAAGCGGCCTTGATATGAAGTACCTTGTCGGTACCATGATCGAGATCCCCAGAGCGGCTCTGACCGCCGACGAGATCGCCAAGGAAGCAGAGTTCTTCTCCTTCGGCACCAACGACCTGACTCAGATGACCTTCGGCTTCAGCCGTGACGACGCCGGCAAGTTCCTGGGCGCTTACTATGATAAGAAGATCTACGAGAACGATCCCTTCGCCAAGCTGGATCAGAAGGGCGTCGGCAAGCTGGTGGATATGGCCTGCAAGCTGGGCCGCGGCGTGAACCCCGACCTGCATCTGGGTATCTGCGGCGAGCACGGCGGCGATCCCTCCTCCGTGGAGTTCTGCCACCGCACCGGTCTGGACTATGTGTCCTGCTCTCCCTTCCGTGTGCCCATCGCCCGTCTGGCCGCCGCACAGGCTGCCATCAAAGAAACGGGGAAATAAGAGACCCGCTTCCGTAAGAGCACGAATCGCATAACAAGAAAGCTCCCGGTTTGATGACCGGGAGCTTTTCTGTTTGAAAACTATACGACCGGCCATCTCTACAGATGGCCGGTCGTATAGTAAAGAAGAGGAGAAAAATGGAAGTTACAGTAACCACGCCAGATAACCGGATTTATTTAGCCGCCGGTAGTAGGAGCCTGACGCAAGGTCACAGATACATGAGAACGCGTTGTGTTACTTTTTTTCAGTCAACGTTTTTGCTTCATCGTAAAGTTTAGCGAAGAGAGGAATAGAATCCTCAACTGTCTGACGGGAAACGCAGAAAGAGAGTCTCAGCCATTCTGGGCAGCCAAAGCTGCCGGCAGGAACCACAAACACATGATGCTCGATGGCCAGATCCATGAATTCCTCTGCCGTTATGCCGAACGGGGCCTTGAAGAACAGGTAAAAAGCACCGCTGGGATCGGCAAAGGTATAGCCGATTTTGCCAAATGCTTCGCGGAGGATCTGTCGATTATGTACATAGTCGGCAATGTTGGGTGCAACATCAACGCAGCGTTCCACCACCATTTGGAAAAGGGTGGGGGCGCAAACGTTTGCCAGGTCGCCGGATGCGCCGCGCAGTCCGGCCCATACATCGTTGAAGTCATCGATATTATTGTCAGTTGCGATAAAGCCGATACGCTCACCGGGCAGGGAAAGTGACTTACTGTAGGAGTAGCAGATGATGGTATTATTATAGTAACTCTCAGCATGAGTTCCCGTGCGGACAGCTTGCCGTCGGAGGGCATGGGCACTTTTGTCCGCGTCAACCGCCGTGCCAGCTTCAGCCGTATCTTCTTTTGCGGATTGCTCAGAAACCCGTAGTGGCGAATCTTCAGCATACAGGGTGCTGAGATGCGCCTGAAATGCCCTTGCATTTGGAGATATTCGCAGTCCCCATTTATGCTACCTGCAAAGGCTTCTTCGGATAGACTGGGAGACTGGGGGTGCCAAACATAGCACACTTGATGTCCTGTGGCGCAGCAAAAAAGCAACGGATACCCGTTGCCATCTCCCCTATATGTTCCGTTGCAACGCAATAGCCCTTGACCGCATCCGTGTCTCGCAGTCAAGGGCTATTGATCCATCTTGGGCTCAGTCATCATTGGGTTCCTCACGTTTCTACAGATTATGGCATCTGCCGCCGTCTCTAGTTTCACTCCCGCTCTATCTGAAAACACCGCTGTGCGGTGGAACACCGTAAAGGCCGATGGGCTTTTGAGAGTGCTGAACATTCAGGTGATGCCATCTTCCCGTTACCTTGGCAGTAAAGGGGAACTCATCAGGTCATTGGATTCACCTCTTCCTATACTTTATCAGTATCTTTATTATAGCAAATTATTTTCAGAAAACAATTCGCAAAACAGCAAAAATAGTACGGCTAAATTTGGATAGTGTTCCGAAATGTTATATAATCCACTTTTTGAATTGACATAAAGTCACCATTTGATATAAAATTAAAGTGTTGTGAGGTTTCCTGTGCAGGTGGTATGCCATGGCGGAAAACGCCCTCCGTTGAAATCTCGCCATCATTGCTCAATAACAGCGGAAGGGTCTCCTAAAGAGACCCTTCCGCTGTTATTGAGCAGAATCTTTTTTCGGAGCAGACCGCAAATGAGCCGCTCTTTCTTTTTGTGAAGCCGCAATTGCCATCATGTGGTCGTACATCTCATCCCCAACACACTTTCTCGCGTACTGACACCATTGCACACAGCTCAACGTGTCATTATACGCAATGAACCCGCAGGTCTCGCATGCCATCTGCGTGTCTATAGAGAACAGCTCAATGATGCTCCCGCAATTCGGGCAGATCTTTTCGATGATCGTGGGGGTACGCGGTTTACCCTGGCAGCCACTCAGCATAGAGAGGAACCCTTCGACCGCAGGGCAAAGGCCTGCGGCCGCCTTTCTTGTGTTCTTTCTTGTGTTATTATATATTATGATTGCCTAGGGTGCACCCAATATCATAGGGATGCACCCCTACGGAAAACGACGCAAGCGTCTCGCCAGTCTAATCCCGGTATTCCGGCAGTCCATCTACCACGTCATAATCATAATCTGCGGTACGCCGAAGCTGCTCGTTTGTATGGGTGATCTTATCAGACATGCTCTCCAAGAATTTCCGCAGCAGCTTCACGCCAACGGCGGGATGCCGCTCCAGCAGGTCATTTAGCCGGGTTTTGCCAATGCACAGCAGCTCCGTAAACTCCGTGGCAACGCCGCTGAGCCGAAATACATTGCGTGTCAGGCAGTTCTCTCCAATAAAGCTGCCGACGCCCAGCGTGGCCATCTCCAGCGGAGCGGCTCCGCTGTTGTTCTCCCGATTGGCCACCAACCGGATATTTCCCTTCAGCACAAGGCAGACCTCATCATTATGATCCCCGCTGGCGAATACCGTTTCATTTTCATAATAGGTTTTTACATGGCAATAGTCTCGTAGAATAGCGCGATCCTTCTCAGTAAGGTCTGACAGCACCGGCAGCTTTGTCAGGATCAGCAGCACATCCGCCTCGCTGAGCCTCCTGCGGTGCTCCTTGTCCAAATGGATCTCCGGTGCGGAAATATTGTGCCGCTCCAGAATGGCCCGAACGGCGTACCGCTCTTTTCTGACAAGGGCAATCAGCCTTTCCCATTCCGTCTGCACGTCCAGATAGGCGCGGAATGCGTTAAAGACAGGCTGGGCGTCATGTTTGGCAAGGTATATGTTCTGCATGGCTTCCATTGCCGCCGCCGGGTCGTTTTCTGCCAGATACTGGGTGGCCAGCATCATGCTGCTCCGGTAGATTTTCTCCTCCAGATCCTCTTTCAGAAACGCGCCAGGATAGGGATCCAAGTCCTCGGGGTCGACCCTGACCAGATTGCTTGTCTTATACTGTGAGGTCATCTTGGCCCGCTGGTAGACGAAGCGGTAAATATCCTCCCGCATACGCATCCACTGGGGATGGGTTTTAGGCTGCGGCAGGTGCCTGATGGATAGGGTGTTGTCCAGAAAGAAGCTGAAGCCGAACATTCTGCTGTTGATCAGATAGTCGATATCTTCGCCTCTTTTGACCAACGGGTCAAAGGGGACACATTCAAACATCTCTCTGTGCAAGATCATGGCGCCGCCAAAGGCAAAGGGGGTCCGTTTCAAGCGTGGACCGCTCCCAATGATCTGGTCAAACGCCTGCGCCTTGCTTCCAAAACGATCCCAATAAGTCATCCACGGCTCCGGCGTCACATCATCATAGTACCGGCCCTTTCCGTTAAGATAGTAGCCCGCCACGCCGTGTACCACATCACCATACACTCTGCGCCCAAGGAATTCCAGAGAACGGGGCACAAAATCCGGAAGCTCAAAAACCTCGTCGTCATCGATCAGCAGCGCGGCGTCAGCCGTCAGAATGGTGGCCGCCAGCAGACACATATTCCGCACATTGGAATATCCGAACATGGACAGCAGTGCCGCCCCCCTGTCACCAAGACCCGCACCCTTCAGGATGCGGGAAATGGCGGCAAGATCGCCTGCCGTAAAGAGATACGTCTCCGCCCGTAGCTTCACGCGCTTGACGATACGGTAAACCTGCTCATAGGCGGCATCCTCCACATCAGGTGTTGTAGGGCAAATTAGGATCACCAGCTTGAAGTCTTTTTCCTGAAACTGCTGCATACTGACAAGGGTTCGCTCCAGAGTACCTTCCTGATCAACCGGAGTGGGGTGATCGTAGACGGCATCCCCCTCCTGCCAACACTTGCCGGAGCTCCTGCACCAGTAGGTGGGTATGATCATCGTTTTTCTCATGGCCGCTTTCCCCCTACCACGCATTGCGGTAAAACTGCAAGGAACCATAAAGCCGAAGCAGATTTTGCAGGTATGTTGCCTGGGTGTAGCCGTTTCGCGCATAATCCGCAATGGTTTTTCTACGCTCTGGCTCCTGTTCATTACGCATAAGCTCATCTAAAATAGCGGCGTAAAGCTCCTCCTCGTCGTCGATCGCCACGAGCGTACCCACCCGGTTGTTAACAAATTCCGGCAAGCCGCCCGCGTTCGTCGCTACCACCGGTGTACCGCAAGCCATGGCTTCCAGGGCGACAAGGCCAAAAGGCTCCTTGCGGGAAGGAATGACAAACACATCTGCGGCACAGTAGAGTCTGCGCAGCTCCTCCTGTGTTTTGTGGCCCAGGAAGTAGGTCGACTTCAAACCCAGCATCTGCGAGAGATCCATCAGCTCCTCTCGCTCCTGCCCATCGCCTGCAATCAAGGTAAGAATCCTGGGAGATTCCTGCTCCTCGTAATAGTGCGCTGCGGACAGAAGATTTTCTACGCCCTTGAAGGTGGTGAGTTTCCCTGCAAAGAGTACGATCTTCTCTCCGTTATAGGGGATGTTCATCTGGGTGAGAAGCGATGTGCGATCCACATCCTCAGGATAGAATACATCCTCATTATACCCGTTTGGCAACAGTGAAATCTTCGCGCAGGCTTCCGGGAAGTTCTCCAGCACCGCATCTCTGTTGCTGCTGGAGATAGCAATGATTTTTGTGCAGTGCTTAACGGTTTCCTCCGCAAAGCCTCGGAATCCCGGCCATTTGACACAGCCCATAAGGTCTGTCCCATGGGTGGTTACCACAGTGGGGATATGGTGCTTTACCGCCAGCCAGGAGAGGCACCAAATATGCTGTGCATGAATAATATCCGGCTGAAATTCCATAACAGCCTTTTGGATCGCCGCGTCAAACGCCGCCAGATATTGCGCGAACTCTTCGCTGCTCAGGTCAGCAAAGGTGGTCATGCTTCGGGGATGGGTGGTGAAGCACGGAAAATTAAAGGGTAAATGCTCCTTTTTCGTTCGCCTTTTTGCACCCTTCGCGGAAAACATAACCGGAATAAGCCTCACTCCGGGAATATCTGCCGACGGAGAATTTTCTGGGAATACCGCGCATACTTCATGCCCCTGTTTTGTCAGATGCGCCGCGATATTTTTTGTATATGTGCCGCTGCCAGAGCCCTCCAGCGGGAAATGGTTCACCATCAAAACTTTCATCGTTCAAACCACCTTTCCATAAAATCGTCCCAGGCCCGCTTTGCTCTTGTATATTGCACGACCATATCCGGCAGGCATGCCTCCGCTGCCTGCTGAATGTTTGGAAGGTTGAGGAACCGAGAATCCTGTGTATATCGGAACAAGGCTCTTGCCCCCACCTCTAATTGCTCCGCGCGCCAGTCAAAGTGGGACGCATCATATCCGGTTTGCCATCGGAGAAATACGTTCCGTCCGATCCATCCGGTACAAGCATAGTAGAGCCGATCACGGATACGGCTATCTGTCCGCAGCTCCGGAACCGCGGGATAGTCGCCATAGGTATCATGGAAGATATGAGCCCCGATATCGAGGCAGTTGATTCGATTCTTCGCGGCGGCAAGGCCGAGAAAGGTATCTTCTCCCCTCGCAAGGAAGGGAACCCCATTATAGAAATAATATGGTGAGAAAAAAGGCGGCAGGGTGGGAAATGCTCCCATCCTGATCCCAAGATTCCCACCCAGCACTTTAGTGGTGGACACCGGCTCCGGCATATCCGCACCTTGAAGGACAAGTCCGCGATGCAGCTTGCTGTCGTGCCAGAAAAGACACATTTCCTCTTTATGAAGTCCGTACAGCAACGCAGACATTCCGTCAAAGTCCGCCGGTGGCAGGATACTGTAACCGGAATAGTCGCTGCTGGTAATATCCGCGCCCATTTCCATTCCCCGCAGATGCGCTCCCACAAAGTCGATCTCCTCCAAACAAACCGTTCCGTTCTCCCTCCGGCGCAGCACCGCCGGCTGTACGTCAGAATCCACAAAGATAAGTACATCTATTTTCTCAAAGAGTGCTTCCAGCAGAACGTGATTGCGGTTAAATCCGTAGGGAATCAGCCCTCGTCCATCCAACAACGGGCAGTAAAGCAGATCGGATATCGAGTTTTGCCGCAGATTGAGATATCCCAATTCCCATTTGGCTTTTTCATAGTCGTGCAGTTTTACCAACGAGAGCCTAGCGCGTCCCTCCAGTATCTGCACCGCCGTCCAATCGAATCGATGTGAATAAGCAACGATTACGTGGCTGATCCCGTGGCCAAACTTTTCCGCATTATCCAGAAATGCCAGAATCGGTTCCGCTGAGACGAAGTCTCTGACGATCATTCCCAGCGCAACGCTTCCCAGAGTCGTCCTCATGATAGTCTACCTCCTTTCAATGAACGGGTTTACATCGAGAATAAAAAAGGCCGCGCAAATTTTCCGGGTACTGCTCTCACGCAGAAACACCGAGAAATCTGAACGGCACAACATATACAATATGTATTCAATTTGCTGTCGCTATTTAGGACATGGCCGGTCAGTATCAAAAACAATCGGTCTTCTCTGCCTGTATCAACCATTGCTGCACACTGTCCCGCGAATGTGGTCTCCTCCCGCCTGTTGATATCATTATACCAGCATAGATTAGGAGTTGCAATTACAAAACATCAACAAAACGGTTGCAGTTGCAGGATATGCACCGCAGAAGCAAGGTGGCAAAACACACAGGGCGCAAGTAGCCCTTCAAAATTTCCCCAAAATGTTGCTTTACCAACAGAAGATAGGTTATCCATAAAGTATAATGACATTATCCCCCTCAGTATCTTTCTCCATACGAGAAAGCTATCCCTTCCCTCTGATGCCAGCAGGTGCGGCGATTGGTCGTATCTGCTGGCATTAGTATGGGGTTTGTTAACGTTTTATTTCAAGCGAATCGCCGTGCCGATCGCAGCAATCATTTCTCTTCGTTATTGCGGCTCGCTTTCAGAAGTATCTTTACGCCTCATGATCCATCCCCTGACGCTTCTGGGAACAGGCGGATAAGGAAGAAGCTTTACATTGATAAACCAGGCAATAAGAACGGCAAGGATCGTCTGAATCGCTCTCATGAAGGAGTACAGGTACATACTGCTTTCAAAATGGCTGACGATCAAAACGATATAGATTGCAGTTGCCAGCCCGCAAAACGCATGGCATCCCAGTAATTCTGCCGCACATAGGACAAGCAGGCTTCCCGCCAGCAGAATAGCCGCCTCCACCCAATGCCGGTAGGCTTGCGCCGGCAACTGCCCCCAGAGCCAGTCGGTCAAAAACATGATAGGGAGTCCCACACCAACGGCGGTCAACGTAGCCAAAATACGCATCTTTCCGTTTTCCTTTGTTTTTTCAGAGGTTTCACGAATTTCCATCATACCATAGATGTAGATGAAAATCGGATGCACCTCCAGCCCCGGCACAAAAAGGCGAATCAGCTGCCAAAGGCAGAAGCCGCAAAAAATAGCCAGAATACTCTTGACTTTCCGCATTCCCACATGCGGGTGCATGTGATGGTGGGTATCTTTCCCATCAGGATGTGTGCTACCGCAATCCCCCGGCATGTTGGACATAAGAGGCCTCCCTTCCGATTCTGTGCCGTAGCAGAACACCATCAGCCCGTTTTTTTCTCAAATTTCCCGCCCGGGCAGCGGCAAAGCGGGCAGAGATATCCTTCCGGAATGGTCTCGCCGGAATAGTGATAGCCGCAGACAGGACAGATCCATCCCGCATCTTCCCGCATCGTACGGTAAACCGTGGCGGTAGGCGGTGGGGCAAAGGCTCCCTTTCGCAAAAACTCATCCATTGTCATAAGCCGCGCGTTGCTGAGTGTTTGTCCGTCTACAGCGTCGCAGATAAACAGATAGTAATTCTTGACAGGGATTGTTTCCGTCACCTTCAAGCTGGCCCATGCGGCAATTCTGTCTGTAAGATAGGGATTGCCAAAGGCGTCCCGCTGCACAGGCAGTCCCGCAAACTTGTCCACCACACGGCTGGAGCGATAGCCGAAAACGCTCAGTAGCTCACGGCTGGCATCCTGCGCAACCATGGACACCGTCAGTGTGCCGGCTTTCAGCAGCGCTTCGCAGGTACGGTTATCCCTGTTGAGTACGATAGCGCACTTTTGAGGGCTGCCGCTGGTGATCTGGAAAAAAGAGCTGATCAGACACCCATAGTTACGCCGTTACGTCCGCCCTCAAAAACTCCTACAACATAGAGACCGTAATTGAGTTTATCAAAAGCCATACGATCCATTTTGAGTCCTCCCTCCTGTAAACATTTTACATTTTAAGAGTAGTTTATCTTAGTAAGATAGCATAGTGCACGGAGAAAAGCCGTTGTCAGAGCAACGGAGCGGTGTAGAAAAAACTTCTATACTATCCTCATGCGGAGAGTATTCTCAAGATATTGACAAGAAATTAACAATCTGTATAATGAAAGTATCTCTCGCAGCGTTCCCTAGGGCAGGGATAAGGTCGGCAGGGATGCGCAAGCTATGGTGACAGGTGACGATGGGTGTTTTGTCAATGAGCAGGCAGCAGCTTTCATTGCCTGACAGCCAGGCTTAGATAATCAAAAAAGATAGGAGGACATGATTATGAAGGGTTTTGCCATGCTGAAGATCGGCGAGGTCGGTTGGATCGAAAAGGATCGTCCACAATGCGGGCCGCTGGATGCCATCTGCAAGCCGTTAGCCGTTGCGCTTTGCACCTCAGACGTACACACCGTCTGGGAGGGTGCTGTTGGTGAGCGGCACAACATGATCCTGGGCCACGAATGCTGTGCTCAGGTGGTGGAGGTAGGCTCCGAGGTGCGGGATTTCAAGCCCGGTGATCGGGTTCTGATCCCGGCCATTACCCCCAACTGGAGTTCCTTGGAGGCGCAGGCCGGCTATGCCATGCACTCTGACGGAATGCTGGCAGGATGGAAATTCTCCAACATCAAAGACGGCGTCTTTTCGGAGTATTTCCACGTCAATGACGCTGACGGCAATTTGGCATTGCTGCCGGAGGGCATGGACATTGTGGATGCCTGTATGCTTTCGGACATGGTTCCTACCGGTTTTCATGGCGTGGAACTGGCGGACGTGCAATTTGGCGACACCGTGCTGGTGGTGGGCATCGGCCCTGTTGGCCTGATGTCGGTGGCAGGCGCGGTCCTGCGGGGAGCGTCCCGCATTATTGCGGTGGGCACCCGGCCCAATTGCATTGAGGTGGCCAGAAAATATGGAGCGGATGATTTTATCAGCTATAAAAACGGCCCCATTGACCAGCAGGTGCTGACCATGACCGGTGGCAAAGGGGTAGACAAGGCCATTATCGCCGGTGGTGGCGTTGAAACCTTTGAGCCGGTAGTGAACTGCCTGAAGCCCGGAGGGAAGATCGGCTCTGTGAACTATCTGGGGGACGGCGACTATGTCACGATCCCCCGTGTGGCATGGGGCGTTGGCATGGGACATAAGCAGATTCAGGGCGGTCTGATGCCCGGCGGCCGCCTGCGCATGGAGAAGCTAGGAGCCTTGGCCATGTCGGGCAGACTGGATGTCAGTCTGCTGGTCTCCCATGTATTTGACGGCTGGGAGCATATTCCCGAAGCGCTGCAGCTGATGAAGGACAAGCCTGCCGACCTGATCAAACCGGTGGTGAGACTGGTATAATTTGCGGAGCTGACAGGTTGATCCAGTATATCAGGTATAAATCAAAAGCCCTGGGAAGCCCCAGGGCTTTTGACAACAGGGGAGTTAAGCCTGTTGCAGAACAGTCTTCAGCGCATCGATCCGATCAGCCTTCTCCCAAGCTACATTCAGCTCCTCCCGGCCCATGTGTCCATAGGCGGCCAACTGACGATAAATTGGCTTACGCAGGTCGAGATCACGGATAATGGCGGTCGGCCGCAGGTCAAATACCTGTTTCACAGCAGCCGCCAGTCGGTCATCCGCCACTGTGCCGGTACCGAATGTATCCACCATTACAGACAGGGGCTGAGCCACACCGATGGCATAGGCCAACTGGATTTGGCATCTGCTGGCAAGGCCTGCAGCTACCACATTCTTGGCCACCCAGCGAGCGGCATAGGCAGCGGAGCGATCCACTTTTGTGGGGTCTTTACCAGAAAAGGCCCCGCCGCCATGGGGTGCTCTGCCGCCATAGCTGTCCACCACGATCTTCCGCCCAGTCAGCCCGCTATCCCCTTGAGGACCGCCAATAACGAACCGGCCGGTCGGGTTTACATAGATCTTGGTATTCTCATCCATCAGTGCCGCAGGGACGGTAGGCTTGATAACCAACTCGATAATATCCTTGCGAATCTGTGTCAGCGGGATTTCAGCGGCATGTTGGGCAGAAACTACTAGCGTGTCCACACGAAAGGGCTTACCATTATCGCCGTACTCCACAGTGACCTGCGTCTTGCCATCCGGCTTTAAATAATCCACAAGGCCCTGTTTTCGTATATCGGTAAGACGCTTAGCCAGCTTATGCGCCAAAGAGATAGAAAGCGGCATCAGTTCGGGAGTCTCATCACAGGCGTAGCCAAACATCATTCCCTGATCGCCGGCACCATTATCCAATTCATTTTGACCGGATTCCTTTGCTTCCAAAGATTGATCGACACCCAAGGCAATATCACCGGATTGCTCATCAATATTGGCAAGGATAGCGCAGGTATTGCCGTCGAATCCACAGGCGGCGTCATCATAGCCTGCATCAAGAACCACTTGCCGGGCAATCTTGGGAATATCTACACAGCCAGAGGTGGTGATCTGCCCCATAACGAGAATCAGTCCTGTGGAGATAGCCGTCTCACAGGCCACGCGGCCACTGGTATCCACCGCAAAAACAGCATCCAGAACAGCGTCGCTGATCTGATCGCAGATCTTATCGGGATGCCCCTCGGTAACCGATTCGGAAGTAAACAGATATGACGCCATTAAGAAACACTCCTTTCTTGATGCACACAAGAATATATTCATCTGATACTGGCAAGAGCGCCCGGAGAAGCAGTTTTTGCCGCCGGACACTCTTGCCATGCTGAGGATGAGGTAGAAAAGAGTTTTATTGAAAGATTCTCCCATGTAGGGGAGAGAGAAGAGGCGGCGCGAAAAGAACATCATTTCCGCGCCGCGCACTCTCTCCGCATCGTTAGATGCAAACCGGGAGAAAGTAGTATGGGCTAGCTCTTAAATTCGCGCTTTGCGGCCAGAACCGCCGCACCGACAAGGGTCAATAGGTCAACGTCACTACACCGCGGATGCATCGCCAGCATTTGGAAAGGGGACGGGGAACATTGTCACTCGCCTTTTCTAACCCGGCAGAAGTAAATGTGGAACTCCTCGTTACCCTTCTGCTCAGTATGATATTCAAAGCCCAGTTTACTCATAGGGCCGTAATACATGATTGGCCGAAATGACTGAATCACGTGAATTCCCTGACCTTTTCTTGTTTCGGCTGCCATTTCCGTGAGTTCCGTCAGCACGTTATCAATTCGACCTCGCAGATCAAGTAGTTCAAATGTGTCCCGCTGGTCTTTCCAAAGCTTATAACTCATGCGTTGCGAATCCTTTCGCTGATATAGATATTAAGAAAAACTGTATCCCTGAATGTTCGGAAAAATCTTGACAGATACAATTTAACTATAATATGATTGAAAGAAAACTTCGGTTGCCATGACAACAATTGGAGGGAAATTATGGAACAGTTTCTGCACAATCTCCCCATTTTTCACGGCGTCGAAATAAGCGAGATCAAAAGTCTTCTTGTTTTTCTGACGGCACAAAGAAAAAGCTACAAAAAGGGTGAGATCATCCTGTCCGAAGGTGAGACAACAGACTGTATAGGCGTGGTGCTCTCCGGCCTAGCAATGCTCCAGCTTGGCGATATATGGGGCAATAACAGTGTGGTGGGCAGTGTACGCCCCGGCGGCACCTTCGCAGAGGCGTATGTCTGCCTTCCGGATGAGCCGCTGATGATCCATGTGGTCGCTGCGGAGGACAGCGAGATACTCTTTTTGAATATGCGTCCGGTATTGGAAGCGTCGCTGTCCCCGGACAGTCTAAACATCCGACTGATGCGCAACTTACTGACGATCTCTGCGCGAAAAATAATGCAATTCTCACGGAGAATACTGTATACAAATCCCAAGACCATCCGTAAGCGGGTCATGTTGTTCCTCACAGAATGTGTAAGGAGAGGCGGCAATCACACCTTTACCATTTCTTTTAATCGCCAGCAGCTGGCAGACTATTTGGGGGTGGACAGAACCTCTTTGTGCGGGGAACTGTCTCGTATGCGGCATGATGGGCTGTTGGACTATCACAAAAGTACTTTTACCGTGCATGAGCACCCCCGTACTGATTAACAGGAAAAGCTGATGGATTTTCAAAGAAGGAAACCCATCAGCTTTTCTTATTTTGGCTTAATGATGATTAAGCATACAGAACTTTTTTCAAACATCAGATATGACAAACCGCCACAATACGACACCCTTCTGGTAGAAGGATATCGTCAGGCATCCGGCCAAATGTCCATTTTGGTACACCCATCCACTGGGCGGCCACGGCAGAAAAGTGCAGCAATACGATTCCAAGATCCAGTTCACCATCGTGTGGGTCGGTAGGGGCATCCTCCGTCTGGATCAAAAACAGTTCATGCTCCCGCAGCAGGAAGCCGTAGGGCTGCCGGTTCAGATAACTGGGGGAGAGAGAGGCTGCATAGAAGGAGCGCCATAACATGTCGCCATACGACAGCATCAATTCATCCAAACCATCCTTGCAACCCCATTTCCCCACAGAAACCAGCTCGTTGATACTCTTCTTGGGTGCGTAATACTGTCTCAGGATAGAGATGTCCACCTTCGATACATTCTGAATATTAAGCCGCAGCGCCTTCCGTGTCCGCTCTCCGTAACCGAAAGCCACAATGGCCGCCACCTCCAATGGTGAAGACAGTGACAGCGCAAACTTTACCCGCTCACTGTTCGTAAAGGTCAGCCAGCAGCTGTCAATCTCCATCTCGGTCAACTTCAGGATCATATCTTCCATCAGATAACCAGCGTTTTTCCCCGCGTTTTCATGAGGGGCCGACAGCAGTACCAAATAATGCGGTGCGCCGATAAGATACTTCTCGTAACCGGCAGACCCCTCCAGCGCTTTTTGCGCCTCACCGCCCACGATCACCAACTGTGTCTCGATTTCAGGGAATAGCCGCATACACTCTTTGTCAAAGTAGGTTCTGATCTCACCAATAGATTCGCTTGAAACCTCTTTGCTCCGGAAAGATCTGACAGACTTGCGATTTTGTATCATGGCACTGTAATTCATAATGAACCTCCTATTCTCTTCGTTGTCGCCTTCTTTCACACAACTACGGATGCTTGCAGCCTCCGCGCGATTTTAACTTCCTGTGGCTTACAAGAGCCACAGGGCATCTAACAGCATCGTATCAACACTTAAAGGAAATGTCAAGAGAAAGTCCTACGTATGACCACGCCGCCCGACGATGGCAGTATGCAGAAGTTTCCCGCCTTTGAGGGCAAGGATCTGGATGGCAACACGGTGAAGAGCAGTGAGCTGTTCTCTAAAAATGCCGTCACCGTGGTGAATTTCTGGTTCACCACCTGTAATCCGTGCGTAGGTGAGCTTTCTGAGCTGGACGCGCTGAACAAGGAGCTTGCGGAGAAGGGCGGCGCCCTCATCGGCGTCAACACCTTCACGCTGGACGGCGACGAAGCGGCAATCTCTGAGGCAAAGAATGTACTGGCTAAGAAGGGTGCGACCTATCAGAATGTGTATTTCGCTTCCGACGGTGAGGCGGGAAAGTTCACCACCAATATCTTTGCCTATCCCACCACCTATGTGGTTGACAGGAACGGCAACATCGTGGGCGACCCCATCGTGGGCGCTATTACGGAAAAGAATCAGGCGGAGGCACTGCAAGCCCAAATCGACAAGGCGCTCTCCGCCGATATGGGCTGACAAACGGAGATTTCCCCGCAAGGAGGAATACGCGCCATAAGGCGGCGGACAGGTAATGTCCGCCGCCTTATGGCTATTTTAGATGAGGTGTTTGCAGTTTGATCTCAAAGGAGATGCGTATCGGTCAATCAGCCGTTCTTACGCTTGATGACCAGCGCGGTTCCGGTCAGCGACAGCAGGGCGCTTACGCCGTACAGCGCCACACCGGCGTCAAAGGTCTTGGGAGAGGAAATCGGCTTCTCCGGTGTGGTTGTTTTGTTCGTGCTATTGCGCTTATAAGTGTTTACAAAGGTCATCTGATCCTCAGCAGCGCCTTCACCATTTCTAGTGGAATAGATATTCATCTTGGGAATACCATTCTCATCCTCTGCTTCACCGGGCAGTACATACCACACCGCGTCGGAATATGTCCATCTCGGAAGGTTATCATTCACCTCACGGACAGAGAAGCCCTCGCAGACAAACTGCCTAACCTGCTTCGTCGGGCCGCTGATAATCAGCTTGCCGTCATAGTTACCCACACCTTTGGTGGTCACGACAGCCGTGTACGTCACGTCCTTATATTCCGAGGTATTGCTGTTTCCAACGTCAAAAATCTCCAGTGTAAAGTCCGTCTTGCCGGGAGCGGTGTTGCCGCCCAGCTTCACCGTCTTGGTGAAGGGGATCTCAACGGTAGCAAGATTCTCGGTATAAGTGTTCGTGAATTTAGCCGGCTCTCTTACATCACCATACCAATAGACATCAAGATCCATATCCCCATGTTCGATGTCATATGTGAAGACCAATTCATAGCTTTTAGTAGAATACTCCCATCCCGCCTTGCCGTCGTTCTGCTCTGTCAGAAGGAAGACCTTTCTATACCTGACAATACCATCACTGCCCACATCTCTGCTGGGATTCCAGTGGTACTCGGCAAAGTTAGATGCCGGGAGCTTGAATTTAAAGGTTTTTTCAAAAGTGCCAGTACCAGCAGCAGTGGATATCTTCAAGTCATCCATCAGCGTGATGCCATAGTAGGCAAGGTCACGCTTTGTTTCCCCCTCGTTTACCACATCCTCCAGCACAAATGTGAAGGTTTCCGCGGGAGGCGCTATATTGCCCGTTTTCTCCACCACTTTCGTAATGGAAAGTTCCTTTTCGAACGGGTTGGTGTCGGTGGGTACTACCTCCGCTGCCCATGCGGTGGCGGCCAGACCCAGTGTCATGACCAGAGCCAACAGCAAGGCGAATAAGGTTTTTCTGCTTCTTTTCATGTGTTTTACCTCCATTATTCGTCGTTATTTTTCCGGCGCGCACAGCGCCAAGTGAACAAAGCCAAGGCCACCAGCGCGATCCCAAGGATCACCGCCAGCCCTTTCCAGCATTTACGCATGGCGTCGTCTCCTTCCCATGTTCACACACGCGCATCACTCCCACTGGGGATAGAAATAAAGTACCGTGTCCGGTTCTATCTGAATGGGCAGATAGGAGCCGTGCTGTCCCTTGTCGATGGACAGATAGGTGTAGTCCTCAAAGGCCATGGGAACCTGCACGATGAAGCTATCGTGGATGATCCGTTCCGTCTCGCCGGGCGTGTATCTCTTGCCGCCGGTGCGGGTCAGATCCAGCATGATCACACCGGAGTATTCCCCGTTGCCGGTCAGTCCCCAGTCGCCTGTATAGACCTCCTCCGGTGTGACGAAGTCGCTCTCATACCACCATGTAAAGGTGGCCGAGCCCCAATCGTCCTCCTGTCCGTTGTTGGCGTGCAGCTCCAAGGTGGCCAGAGCGGGCTTATCCGTATGGCCATCCCACGCCCATATCTCCTGAGTCAGCTGGGAGCCGCTGGGGCACGTCCAGCCGATGTCGCTGCCGAAGCCGTCGTTCCCCTCCTGCGAGTAAAAGGTGA
>ERZ837910.3490-NODE-3490-length-17030-cov-5.567482_pt1 | contig 17030 bp, 15 predicted proteins | sample MGYA00519940_ERZ837910 | MGnify/ENA primary metagenome ERZ837910 (study PRJEB31850, sample SAMEA3708825) | human gut metagenome | biome: human gut; feature: human-associated habitat; material: faeces | place: China | collected 2014 ... | reverse complement strand
GATTAAGAAGAATGGGACAGAAGAAAGCTCCTTTCTATAGAATCGTAGTTGCAGATTCTAGATCACCAAGAGATGGAAGAATAGTAGAGCAAATTGGAACATACGATCCAATGACAAATCCAGCTACAATCAAACTTGACAAAGAGAAGGTTGCTACATGGATTAAAAATGGTGCAAAACCAACAGACACAGTTAAAGCTTTAATTGAAAAAGCACAATAATTTTAGTGCAGAAAGGCAAAGCTATGGAAGAAATTTTAAAAACTATACTCGAAAATTTAGTTGACCAAAAAGATCAAGTTCAAGTTACTAGAGTTGACGATGAAAGAGGAGTTTTACTTAAAGTAAAAGTCGCAAAGGAAGACATGGGCAAGGTTATTGGTAAACAAGGAAGAGTTGCAAAAGCAATAAGAACTGTTATGAAAGCTATTACATCTAAGGAAAACAAAAAAGTTGGAATTATATTTGAAGAATAATTGAGAGGTTATTGAATGCAGAAATATTTAGAAGTTGGTCAAATTGTAAATACATTTGGAATAAAGGGAGAAGTTAAAGTAAATCCTTTTACAGATGATTTAGAAAGATTTGAAGAACTTAAAACTGTTTATGTTGAAAAGAAAAAAGAGCTTATTTTATACGAAATTGAACATGTAAAATATAGCAAAAACATGGTAATTCTAAAGCTAAAAGGAATTGAAAATCCGGAAGATGCACAAAAATTTAAAGGTTGCTATCTAAAAATAGATAGAAAAGATGCAAGAAAACTTCCAGAAGGAACATACTTTATAGCAGACTTGATTGGATTAGATGTATATACCGACGAAGGAAATTTGCTTGGAAAAGTAAACGACATCTTCAACAGAGGAAGTAGCGATATTTACTCTGTAAAGAATGAGGAAGGAAAAGAAATTTTACTTCCAGCAATAAAAGATGTAATAAAGCAAGTAGACTTAGAAGAAGGAAAAATAATAGTTCATATTATCGAAGGACTTTTATAATGAAATTAGTAGGAGAAGAAAAATGAGATTTGATGTACTAACATTATTTCCAGAAATGTTTGAACCACTTAAACATAGTATTATTGAAAGAGCTTCAAAACAAGATCTTATAAATATTAATTTGGTTAATATAAGAGATTTTTCAAAAGACAAGCACAAAAAAGTAGATGATACACCTTATGGTGGTGGGGCAGGAATGGTTGTAAGACCTGACGTTGTGTATGATGCATACGAATCGGTAAAAACAGAAAATTCAAAAGTAATTTTTCTATCACCTCAAGGAAAAAAATTAAACCAGAAAAAAGTCCAAAGTTTAGCTAAAGAGAGTAATTTAATTCTTCTATGTGGACACTACGAGGGAATAGACCAAAGAGTTTTAGATGAAATTGTTGATGAAGAAATATCGATTGGAGATTATGTGCTAACAGGTGGAGAGCTACCAGCAATGGTGCTAATAGATGCGGTTAGCAGATATGTAGATGGAGTTCTTTCAAAGGACTCTACAAAAGAAGAATCTTTCTCACAGGGATATTTGGAATATAATCAATATACAAGACCAGAAGAATTCTTAGGAAGAAAAGTTCCAGAAGTGTTACAATCTGGAAACCACCAGAACATAGAAAAATGGAGAAATGAAAGTTCTTTAGTAAATACCTATAAAAAAAGGCCAGATCTTCTTTCAAAAGAAGATATTGAAAAGGCTAAAAAAATCATGAATGAAATTGATTAAATTTAGAAAATTAAAGAAAGGAGAATATCGATGGATATAATAAAATCAATAGAACATGAACAATTGAAAAATAAGATTCCAGACCTTAAAGTTGGTGACACAGTAAGAGTACATCAAAGAATTAAGGAAGGAAACAGAGAAAGAATCCAAGTATTCGAAGGAATAATAATAAAGAAACAAGGTGGCGGAGTTAACGCTACATTTACAGTAAGAAGAATTGCTTATGGAGTAGGAACAGAGAAAACATTCTTAGTACACTCTCCATTAGTAGAGAAAGTTGAAGTAGTTAGAGTAGGAAAAGCTAGAAGAGCTAAATTATACTACCTAAGAAACAGAACTGGTAAAGCTGCTAAGACAAAGGAAAATGTTGGAGCAAAAATTGAATCTAAATATATAGACGTAAAAGAAGATTTAACAGAAGCTGTTGAAGAAACAGTAGTTGCAACTCCTGCAGAAGCTCCAGTTGAAGAAGTTGCACCAGCTACAGAAGCACCAAAAGCTGAATAATAAGTAGAAATTAAACGAAATAAAAAACGCAGAAAAACAAGTGATTTTGATATAGTTTTATATGAAATTACTTGTTTTTTGTTGATCAAAATGTAAAAACTATTGACAAATAAGTAGAAAATAATATAAAATACAAACATAAGTTTGAAGATTTTTTTGTTGACGTTACTATAATTGAGATAACTTAATATAAAAAACGATATAAAATGAAAAGAGGAAAATATGTCTAAAGATTTAATTATTAGAAGTAGTAGTGCAGAGTTTCTGATTTTTGAAAGGCAAACTCATGATAAAGGAATCCAAGTTAGATTTGAAGATGGAGACTTGTGGCTGACTCAAAAATCGATAGGCGAGCTATTTGACACAACCAGAAATAATATTACAATGCATATTAATGAAATCTATAAAAACTTTGAACTTGATGAAAAATCAACTAGTAAGGATTTCTTACTAGTTCAAAAAGAAGGAAATAGAGATGTAAAAAGAAAAGTTTTATATTATAATTTAGATATGGTTATTTCTGTTGGATATAGAGTCAATTCAGATAGAGCAATACAGTTTAGAAGATGGGCTACTTATGTATTAAAGGAATTTTCAAAGAAAGGATATATAATTGACAAAAAGAGAATGGCTAATGGGGCATTCTTTGATGAAGATTATTATGACTCTTTACTTGCTGAAATAAGAGAAATAAGATTATCTGAAAGAAGATTTTATCAAAAAATTACTGATATATATGCTACTAGTGTTGATTATGACAAAAAATCTCCGACAACTATTAAATTTTTTAAGAAAGTTCAAAATAAGATGCACTATGCAGTGTCGCACCAAACTGCTGCGGAAATCATATATAATAGAGCTGATTCGGAAAAAGAACATATGGGACTTAATACTTGGAAAAATTCTCCTAACGGAAAAATTTTAGAAACGGATGTTGTAATTGCAAAAAATTATTTAAATACGAAAGAACTAGAGAGTTTAGAACTTATTGTTTCCGCATTTTTAGATTTGGCAGAAAATAGAGCTAAAAGACATATACCTATGACTATGGAAGATTGGGCAACACGAATTGATAAGTTTTTACTGGCAGACGATTTAGATGTTTTAAATGATGCTGGAAAAATATCACATGAAATTGCCTGTGATAAAGCATTAACAGAGTTTGAAAAATATAGAGTAAAACAAGATAAATTATATAAATCTGATTTTGATTTGCTAATAGAACAGGTAAATAGCACAAAGAAATAAATTGTAATGTAGTTTAAAACATAAATCTATATAAAGATATATACTAAAAATTCCTTGTAAAAGTTTATTTAACAAATCATAATGACGAAAATATCAAAAAAATCGAATTTTACTTGCATTCGTCATTTATTTGTGGTAAATTATTATGTAGAATTGAATAGAAAAAACTGTGAAGAGGACAAGATAAATAAAACTAATTAACAGAGAGTCAAATGAATGCTGAGATTTTGATAAATTAAAGATTATTTATTATCACCTTGGAGTTGTTTATGTGAAAGAATATTGTGAAAAATCCAATATTAATATTTGAGTAATATAAATCGTAATATTGCGTTAAGATAAAATAAGAGAAAAGCTAAATACATCTTGTGTTGAAAAAAATCTAAATTATAGAAGATTATACTATTCAAACAAGAATATAAACTTTTAAATTAGGTGGTACCACGGAGTAAAATTCGTCCTATGTTAATAGGACGAATTTTTGTTGCCAAAGACTAAGCCAAACTTCGCCCAATAGGGACGCCCCTTTTTGGGTGAAAAAATGTAATAAATTATAAAAGTAGGTTTATAAAATGAAGCTATTCTCTGGAAAATAAAAATTCGCCCCCCAAAGGGCGTCCCTATTGGGCAAAAATGAAAGGAGTAATTTATATGAGTGAAGAAAAGAAAGATTATTCAAGCACACTTAATTTGCCAAAGACAGATTTTCCGATGAGAGGAAATTTGCCAACTAAAGAGCCAGAAACATTAAAGGCTGTTTTTGAGAATGGATTGTATGAGAAGATTTTAAAGAAAAATGAAGGACATAAGCATTTTGTTTTACATGATGGACCTCCATATGCTAATGGAGAAATTCATGCTGGACATGCTTTAAATAAAATTTTGAAGGATACAATCGTAAGATACAAGGCTATGAAAGGCTTTTATGCACCTTTTATTCCGGGATATGATACACATGGAATGCCAACTGAGAAGAAGGCTATTGAGAAGCTTGGACTAGATAGAAGCAAGATTCCTGTTACAAAGTTTAGAGATACTTGTAGAGAATTTACAACAAATTACAAAGATATTCAAACAGAGGGCTTCAAACGTCTTGGTGTTCTTGGAGACTGGGCTCATCCTTATATAACTTATGAACATGCAACAGAAGCAAGACAAATTGGTGTATTCGGAGATATGTACAAAAAGGGATATATCTATAAAGGATTAAAACCAGTTTACTGGTGTACTGATTGTGAAACAGCACTAGCAGAAGCTGAAATTGAATATAAAGATGTAACAGGAGAATCTATATATGTAAAATTTCCTGTTGAAGATTCTAAGGGTTTGTTTGATAAAAAAGATACTTATATGGTAATTTGGACAACTACACCTTGGACTCTACCAGGAAATATGGGAATTACAATTGGTGCAGATTATGAGTACAGCATGGTTGAGTTAAAAGAAAACAAGGAAGATGCAAAACTTGAAAGATTAATAATTGCAACAGAGCTTGTTGAAAAAGTTATGAAACTTGCTGAAGTAGAAGATTACAAAACAGTTCAAACATTTAAAGGTTCAGAATTAGAAGGAGTTCTATGCAAGCATCCATTCTTAGACAGAATGTCTAGAGTAGTTCTTGGAAGCGAGACAACTGTAAATGTTACTCTTGACGAAGGTACTGGAGCAGTTCATACAGCGCCTGCTTATGGTAAAGAGGACTATTTACAAGGATTAAAAGATAAACTTGGAATGGTTGTTGCAGTTGATGATAAAGGAAAACAAACAGCCGAGGCTGGAGAGTTTGCAGGTCAATTCTATGCAAAATCTAACAAGACTATAACAGCGTGGTTAGATGAAAATGGATATTTATTAAAAGCTGTAAAAATAGAGCACTCTTATCCACATTGCTGGAGATGCAAAAAGCCAATAATCTTCAGAGCTACACCACAATGGTTTGCATCTGTTGATGGATTTAGAGATGATGTTTTAAAGGCTATTAAGACAGTTACATGGCACCCAGACTGGGGCGAGGACAGAATGAGCGAAATGATTAAAGGAAGAAACGATTGGTGCATTTCAAGACAACGTACTTGGGGTGTTCCACTTCCAATATTCTATTGCAAAGACTGTGGAGAGCCTTATGTTACAGAAGAATCTATAAAAAAGATTCAAGAAGTTGTAAGAACAGAAGGAACAAACGCATGGTGGGCAAAAGAAGCAAAAGATTTAGTACCAGAAGGTGCAAAATGTCCAAAGTGTGGATGCACAGAATTCAAGAAAGAAACAGACATAATGGATGTTTGGTTTGATTCAGGTTCTACACATCAAAGCGTTCTAGTTGAAAGAGGATTAGACTACCCAGCAGACTTATATCTAGAAGGAAATGACCAATATAGAGGTTGGTTCCAATCTTCATTATTAACATCAGTTGCAGTAAATGGAATTGCTCCATACAAAGAAGTTCTATGTTGTGGATTCGTTGTAGATGGTCAAGGAAGAAAAATGTCTAAGAGCTTAGGAAACGGAGTATCTCCAATAGATGTTTCAAAAAAATTTGGAGCAGATATATTAAGACTTTGGGCATTATCGTCAGACTATTCTATGGATGTAAACTTATCAGATGACATACTAAAAGGAATTTCAGATGTTTATAGAAAAATAAGAAATACAGCAAGATATATCTTGGGAAACACTTATGACTATGACCCTGAAAAGCCAGTTGCTTATGAAGATTTACAAGAAATAGATAAATGGGCATTAACAAGATTAAATAAATTGATTAAAGACTGTACAAAGGATTACGACACATACAGTTTCGGAAACTGCTACCATGATGTAAACCAATTCTGCGTTGTAGATATGAGTAGCTTCTATCTTGACATAATAAAGGATAGACTATACACAGAAAAAGCAGATTCAGTAGCAAGACGTGCTGCACAAACAACTATGTATTACATACTAGATGCACTGGTAAAAATATTAACACCAATGATTTCATTCACAGCCGAAGAAATTTGGTCAGCAATGAAACACACAGAAAAAGAAAATGTAGAAAGCCCAATGCTTGCAGATTATCCAGTTTCAAATGACGAATGGGATAACAAAGAAATAGCAGAAAAATGGGAGAAAATAATCAAAGTTAAAAACATAGTTGCAAAAGACTTAGAACTTGCAAGAGCAGAAAAAACAATAGGAAATTCTCTAGACGCAAAAGTTACAATATATGCAGAAGGAGAAGAATACAAATTCTTAAAAGAAAATGAAGAATTAATAAAACTTGTATTAATAGTATCTGGACTAGAAATACAAGAAAATAACAGAAAACAAGAAGAAAAACTAGGAGTGAAAGTAGAACATTCAACAGGCGAAAAATGCGAAAGATGTTGGATGTACAACGACCACCTAAAAGATGGATTATGCCCAAGATGCAAAGAAGTACTAGAAAAATAAAAAATCGCCCAATAGGGACGCCCCTTTTTGGGCGAAACTAGGGTTAATAAATCAGAGGTTTAAGTTATTTGTGAGACGAAGAAAAGTTAAGGCTTCGTCTCTTATAATGTTAATAGATTTTTGTTAGCAGATTTAAATAAAAACTTGAAAATTTATATGTTTTAATGTAGAATACAACTAGTAAAATAGAAGCAAAAAGAAAGGAAATGTAATAATGCATAGTTACGAATTTATTTCGCATTCGGAAGAAGAAACAATTAGGTTTGCAGATGAGTTTGCATCAAAATTGAATGGACATTCTAAGATTGTTTTATCTGGTGATTTGGGATCTGGAAAGACTAAGTTCACAGAAGGACTTCTTAGACATTTTGGATTAGAAGATGAAATTTCTAGCCCTACTTTTACCATTGTGAATGAGTATGATGCTCCAAAATTTAAGATTTATCATTTCGATTTATATAGATTAGAAGATGCTGATGAGTTTTATGCAATTGGAGGAGAAGAGTATTTGCAAACTGGACTTTGCATTTTTGAATGGGGAGAGATGATTGAGAATATTATTCAAGATGACTATATAAGGATTACATTTTCTAGAGATAGTGATGCCGATAATTTGGATTTAAGAAAATTAAGAATAGAGGAAATAAAAAAATGAAAATTCTTGCAGTTGATACTTCTTCTAGAAACTGTTCTGTTTCTATTGTGGAAGTTGATAAAAATAAAAATATTAATGTAATTGCACAAGGCAACAATGATGATGAAAGAACTCATTCTGTAAAGTTAATGCCTATGATTGATAATATGTTTAAGACTTCTAATTTGAGTTTAGACAATATAGATTTGCTAGCATGTTGCTTAGGTCCTGGCTCTTTTACAGGAATAAGAATTGGAATTGCAACAATGAAGGCATTTGCAGATGTAAAAAATATTCCTACAGTAGGAGTAACTTCACTTGAAAGCCTGGCTTACAATATAGAAGAAAATGCGACAATTTGTCCTATCATAGATTGTAAAAACAATAATGTGTATTCTGCAATGTTTGAATTAAAGGATAATACATATGTTCAAATTGGAGATAATATAGCAGATACTATTGAAGTAGCTTTAGAAAATTGCAAATTACATTCAGAAAATCCGATTGTTTTTATTGGAGATGGAAGCGTTTTACATAAAGATTTAATATTAGAAAAATTTGCAAATAAAGATATAAGATTTTCAGATAAAAACATACAATCAAGTGTATCTTTAGCAAGATGTGCATATGATAAATATCTAAAAGGTGAATACGGAGATTCGAGCAATATTTCACCTTTGTATTTACGAAAATCTCAAGCTGAAAGGGCTATGCTTGAACAATAATTAGAATTTTGGCTTCGTCAAATCTTATTCCAAACGCGGTTACATACACAAAGTATGCGCCCTTGCCTTTGAAATTTCATTTTCCTTGCCAAAATTTAATTCTTGCCCAAGCAACTGATATGTTGGAGGAAAATAAAAATGGAGAAAAATAATTGTCTAATTTCTGAAATGAAAATCGAAGATTTAGAAAACATAAAGGATATACTTGAAGTAGATTTTGATGAATTTTGGAATTACGAGACTCTAAAAGAAGAATTAGAATCTAATTTTTCAAAATATTTTATTGCAAAGCAAAATGATAACATAGTTGGGTTCGCAGGTTTAAAAATAATTTTAGATGAAGCGGATTTAATGAATATTGTTACGAAAAAATGTTGCAGACATGAGGGAATAGCATCAAATATTATGGATAAACTAATAGAGTATTGCAAGCAAGAAAAAATAAAATGTATAAATTTAGAGGTAAATATTCAAAATTCTATTGCAATTAATTTTTATAAAAAGTATAATTTCAAAGAAGTTGGACTAAGAAAAAAATATTATGATAATACATATGATGCAATACTTATGAAATTAGAATTTTAATGAACATTCAAAGTAAAGCATAAATAAAAATATACTAAAAGACTAGAAAAATTTATAGGAGGAATTACTAATGAAAAATCAATTTGAACTTTCTTACAAGGATTTAAAATCAACTTGTAACCCAAACATATTCAAATTTGAAACTACCAAAAGTTTGGAACCAATAGCAAGTGGAATTGGCCAAGACAGAGGGATAAAAGCGTTAGAATTTGGACTTAATGTTGATATTAATGGTTATAATTTATATATAGAAGGACCTAGCGGAGTTGGCAAAACCATGTATACTAAGCATTATTTGGAGAGCATTTCTAAGAAGAAAAAGCTTCCACAAGATTGGTGTTATGTTTACAACTTTGACAATCCAAATGAGCCAATTGCTATTCCACTTGCAGCCGGTCAAGGTAAAGAATTTAGAGATGCAATGGATAGATTTATTAAAGATATAAAACATGATATAAAAGATACCTTTAATAACGAGGATTTTGAGAAAGAGAAGGCACTTATTAAGCAAGAATATGAAGCAAAACGATCTGCTTTAATGGATAAGCTTAATGCCACATCTTCACAATATGGCTTCCAAGTTAAATCTGCTAACAATGGAATTTATATGATGCCTGTTATAAATGGAAAAACTATTGAGGAAGAGGAATTTGAAAAGCTAGATCCTGAAACTAAAAAGAATTTCGAAGACAAATCAGCAATCGTCCAACAGCATGTAATGGAAGCTATTTCGCAGATAAAGAACATCCAATCTGAGTCTGATAAGAAAATAAGTGAGTGGCAATCAAATGTAGCACTTCTTACTGTAAATGCACATGTAAATTACATTAAATCTAATTTCAAGAGAAATAAGAAAATTACAAAATTCTTAGATGATGTAAAAAAAGATATTTTAAAGAATGTAAATGCATTTTTAGTTGTTGATGATGATAGCAAGAAACCAGTACAACCTCAGCCACAAAGGCAGGAAGTTCTAAGACCATGGCTTAATTACAGAGTAAATTTATTTATAGATAATAGCAACTTAGAAGGTGCTCCAGTAATAATGGATTCTAACTATTCATATCCAAATATATTTGGAAAATTGGAATATGAAAATTATTATGGAAGCTTAAAAACAGATTATACAATGTTAAAACCAGGATTATTACACATTGCAAATGGTGGATATTTAATAATGCAGGCTACAGACATAGTTTCTAATCAATATTGTTATGAGACATTAAAGAAAGTATTAAGAACAAAAGAGCTAGGAATAGAAAATCCGGTTGACCAACATTCGTCTATGGTAATGGTTTCGCTAAAACCAGAGCCTATTCCACTTAACTTAAAGGTAATATTAATTGGAAACGAAGCATTATATCAAACTTTAATATCTGTTGATACTGATTTTAGAAAGCTATTTAAGATAAAGGTTGAATTTGAAGATGATGCACCTTTAACATTGGAAAATATGAATAAATTAGCAAGAGTAGTAGAAGGATTCTGCCAAACGGAAGAACTCCCACCACTTGATAGATCTGGAATGGCAAAAGTTATAGAATTTGCATCTAGACTTGCAAATGACCAAACTAAGTTATCTACAAGATTTAGCGAGATTACTCAGATTGTTGGAGAAGCGGCTACACTTGCAAAATTAAAAAGAGAAAAAGTTATTACAGGAAAAATTGTAGACGAAGCACTTGCTCAAAGAATTGAAAGAGTACAAAAATATAATCAAAAATATCTTGACATGATAAACAATAGCACACTTCTAATAGACACAGAAGGTTTCAAAGTTGGGCAAATAAACGGATTAACAGTAATGAGCATAGGAGATTATTCATTTGGATTACCTGCAAGAATCACGGCTAATACTTATGTTGGAAAAAATGGAATAATTGACATAGAGCGTGAAGTAGAAATGTCTGGCTCATCTCATTCAAAAGGAATTTTGATATTGAGTGGATACTTAGGCGAGATGTTTGCACAAGACATGCCATTATCTTTAACTGCAAGTTTGTGCTTTGAACAATTATATAACGGTGTTGATGGAGATAGTGCATCTTCAACAGAGTTATATGCAATACTTTCAAGCCTTTCTGGAATACCAATAAATCAATCAATTGCAGTTACTGGATCTGTAAACCAAAAAGGTGAAATACAACCAATAGGTGGAGTAAATGAAAAAATAGAAGGCTTCTTCAAAATCTGCAAGACACGTGGACTTAAAGGCTTACACGGAGTAATGATACCAAAATTAAACGAGAAAAATTTAAACTTATCAGATGAAGTCGTAGAAGCGGTAAAACAAGGATTGTTCCATATCTATGCAATCTCAACAATAGAACAAGGAATAGAAATTTTAACTGGAGTACCAGCTGGAAAACGAGACGAATCAGGAAGATTTACATCTGGTAGTGTAAATAGCTTAGCATATGCAAAATTAAAAAAATATGCAAAAATAAGTAAAGAAGATTAATTTAGCAAAGAGCAAAGTTTAGCAAAATAAACAATGCTCTTTTTCTTTTATGAAATGAAAAAAATGAATGAGACAAATATGGAAAATTCTGCATTGACAATTTTGCGTATAAAAAGTATAATTGGAATGTACAAAAAGCGGACAACAGGCTCTTTAAAACGTATTTTGATGAGCCTAAAATTAAACCTTAAGAAGGGAATACAATTAATGGAAGATAAGAAAAAATACATTAGGAATTTTAGCATAATTGCACATATAGACCACGGTAAATCTACATTAGCAGATAGACTTATTGAGATGACGGGAGTTCTTTCAAAAAGAGAGATGGAAGAACAAGTTTTAGATAATATGGATATCGAGAGAGAACGTGGAATTACGATAAAGTCTCAGGCTGTTAGAATGAAATATAAAGCAAAAGACGGTCATACATATGAACTTAATTTAATAGATACCCCAGGACATGTGGATTTTAATTACGAAGTTTCTAGAAGCTTAGCAGCATGTGATGGTGCAATATTGGTAGTAGATGCAAGCCAAGGCGTAGAAGCACAGACTTTAGCAAATGTTTATTTAGCCTTAGATAATAATCTGGAAATACTTCCAGTTATAAATAAAGTCGACTTGCCAAATGCAAGACCTGACGAAGTAAAAAATGAGATTGAAGATATAATTGGAATACCTGCACAAGATGCACCTTGCATTTCTGCAAAAACAGGATTAAATGTAGACGAAGTGCTAGAAAGAATTGTTACAGATATTCCGGCTCCAACAGGAGATGAAAATGCACCATTGCAAGCCTTGATATTTGATTCTATTTATGATAATTACCAAGGTGCTATTGCATATTGCAGAATAAAAAATGGAACAGTTAAAGTTGGAGATAGGATAAGACTAATGGCATCTGGGAAAACATTTACTGTTACAGAAGTTGGATACTTTGAACCTGGATCTTATTCTCCAGCTGAAAGCCTTATGGCAGGTGAAGTTGGATACATTGCAGCTAGTATAAAAAGCTTATCAGACATACGTGTTGGAGATACAATTACAGTAGATGATAGACCAGCTGAAAAGCCACTTCCTGGATACAAAAAAGTAAACCCAATGGTATATTGTGGACTATATCCAGTCGACGGAAGTGATTACGAAAATTTGAAAGTCGCCCTTGAAAAATTACAACTAAATGATGCAGCATTAGAATACGAACCAGAAACATCTGCAGCCTTAGGCTTTGGCTTTAGATGTGGATTCTTAGGATTATTACATTTGGAAATAATAGAAGAAAGATTAGATAGAGAATTTGATTTAAGTCTAATCACAACATCTCCATCTGTAATTTATAAAGTATATAAAACAGATGGGACGATGGTAGAAATCTACAATCCAGCAGATTTGCCACCAGCAGATGAAATATCAAGAATAGAAGAACCATTTGTACAAGCGGAAATACTAACACCAAAAGAATTTGTCGGAAACATAATGGAAATATGTCAAAATAGACGTGGAATTTATATAGACATGAAATATTTAGACACGACAAGAGTAACATTAATATACGAGTTGCCTCTAAACGAGATAATATATGACTTTTTTGATAAACTAAAATCAAAAACAAAAGGATATGCGTCATTTGACTATGAAATAAAAGAATACAGACCATCAACGCTAGTAAAACTAGACATACTAGTAAACGGCGAGAACGTAGATGCCCTATCATTCATAGTACATAAAGACTCTGCTTACGAAAGAGGCAAAAAGATGATAGAAAAGCTTAAAGAAGTAATACCAAGGCAATTATTCACAATACCACTACAAGCAGCAATCGGCGGAAAGATAATTGCAAGAGAAACAATATCTGCAATGAGAAAAGACGTTTTAGCCAAATGCTATGGTGGAGACGTAACAAGAAAGAAAAAACTACTAGAAAAGCAAAAACGTGGAAAGAAAAAGATGCGTGAAATTGGAAACGTAGAAATACCACAAGAAGCATTCTTGTCAGTATTAAAATTAGATGACGAAAAATAATCTGCTCAAAACAATTTTTACTTTTTCAAAACTTCGGTTATGGCGCTCTTGGTCGGAGTCCCTTCGGACTCCTCAAAAGGCGAGCTTGACATTGTTTTTCAAAAATAAAATTGTTTTGAACTTATAATTAAATTTGTAAAAAGAGGATATTTTAAATGAGTAAGAATTTTAGAAATAATAAATTTTCAAAAGAAAATGAACAAAAAGAATTTGATGATCAAATTGAAGGAAGAAATGCAGTTTTAGAATTATTGGAGAGTGGAAAAGATATAAACAAAATTTATATTACTAAAGGCGAGAAGCATGGTTCTATTACAAAGATAATAGCAAAAGCTAAAGAAAGAAAAATTGTAACAGTAGAAGTCGAAAGAGAAAAGATAAATCAAATGGCTCAAACTGAAAATGCACAAGGTGTAATTGCAATAGTTCCACCATTTGATTACTGTGAAGTAGAAGATATTTTAAATGAAGCAAAAGCTAAAAACGAGAAAGCATTTATATTAATATTAGATGGAATAGAAGATCCACATAATTTGGGTTCGATTATAAGAACTGCAGAAACAGCAGGTGTCCATGGAATAATCATACCAAAGAGAAGAGCTGCTGCTGTAAATAGCACGGTTGTAAAAACATCTGCTGGAGCAACAAGTTTTATGAAAGTTGCACGAGTAAACAATATAAATGAAACTATAAAATATCTAAAAGAAAATAATGTATGGATTTATGGTACAGATATGGAAACAGAGAAAATGTACTATGATGAAGATTTGACAGGAAATGTTGCAATTGTAATTGGAAGCGAAGGCTTCGGAATGAGTAGACTCGTAAAGGAAAATTGTGATTTTTTAATAAAAATTCCTATGAAAGGAAAAATCACATCTTTAAATGCATCAGTTTCAGCTGGAATAGTAATGTATGAAGCGGTAAAACAAAGAATGAAGTAAATGGGCATAAAGTGAGATTGAAAAATACTAGATAGAATAAATTATTTAAATATAAGAATAAGTGAAAAATGACTAATTGTGTCAAAAAATAGAAAACGGCATACAATATAGTATAACATCAAACAAAAAAGATGCTGCATGGAGGTGACTTTTATGGAGCCACATGATTATAATTGCTGTTGTGATACAAAGAAGAAAGAAAAGAAAAATTGCTTCGGATTAATTGCTACAATACTTGCCGTTGCGTTAGGCGTTGTAATAGGAATAATAGTAGGAGCTGAAATGGTTGGAACTATATTAGGAGCAATTAGTGCAATAATAGTTTTAGCAGTTGTATTAGGGCTATTGTTAGTATTAACGATAATTCTAATAATATGTTGCAAGAAACCAAGAAAATATTGTGATTAATGTATCAAGGAAATGCTACCCTTAAGAAATTAAGGGTAGTAAATTTAGGAAAAAAGGCTGATGAAAAATGATTGATAGAGAAAAAGCATTAAAAACATTTAATATATATGTTAGTAAATATAATCCAGAAGATGAAAAAATAAAATTAAAGATAGAACACATACAAAGAGTTGCAAAAAATGCAAATGATATAGCCGAAAATTTGAAACTATCAAAAGAAGATATAGATCTTGCATGGCTAATAGGCTTATTACATGATATGGGAAGGTTTGAACAAGTAAGACTATACCATACATTTAATGATGGAAAGAGCGTAAACCATGCAGAAATTGGTGTAAAGATATTGTTTGAAGATGGATTAATACGTGAATTTATAGAGGATAAACAGTATTATGAAATAATAAAAATAGCAATATTAAACCATAACAGACCAGCAATAGAAACAGGATTGACTGAAAGACAGTTATTACATAGTAAAATAATAAGAGATGCAGATAAGATAGACATATATTATTCTTTAACAATATATTCGAAAGAAGCAGTATGGGAAAGCAGGGATTTATCAAACGACATAATAAGTGACGAGATATACAGAGAATTTAAAGAAGACAAAAGAATGAATTACAAAAATAGAAGGAGTGCAGCAGATGGATTGGTGTGCCATTTTGCATATGTATACGATTTTTACTATAAATATAGCTTACAAATAATAGATGAAAACAATTATATAGAAAAGATATATAAAAGGCATAAATTTAATGATGCAAAAACAATGGAAAGATATAATGAAATATTTAAAGAAGAAGAGATTAAAGAAACAAAAAAACTACCACCCGTAAAGATAAATAGTAACTGAGCGGCTTGTTGTAACTGCTTAGGGATGTTAAAAACTAAATCTAAATCGATTACTAACCAAATAAAAAAAGGTACAATGAATAGTATGAGAACAAATATAGCTATTAAAGAAGTACTTATCACCTCTGATGCTTTAGCAAAATTCTCTTTTTGAATATAAATTGTATAAAAACGAGATAATGCACTTGTCAAAGAACCTGTCAGGACACTAATATACTGATTTACAATTAGTGTTAAAGGAATTATCCCATATGCAGCTAATCCTAATTGATTAACTAAATAAGGAGTATAATAAATTCCTACTACTATATTAACAACTAAATTTGCAATATTTGTATATAAGTTCTTTCTTGTCTGAGGTATCATCAAATATTAAATTTTAAATACAAACAATGTTTTATCTTTTTATAGCTATAACAAAAAACAATACAATATTTTTTGATTAACATTCATTTTTTCTCCATCAAAAAAGATATCACCTCATCAGTATATTGACCAAAAGCGCTTCCATTGGTATATTGAAACAACCAAGCAGAAAAGCCTCCTACATTAACTTCTATAAGTTTAGGATTTCCTTGTTCATCAAGCATTATATCCAGTGCTAATAATCTATGATGCAACACCTTATCAGCAACCTCTTTTGCAAATTCTTTCACTCTATTATAATTAGGAATACAAAAATCAGAATTCGAATAATCTACTCCATTAAAACTCTTTTTTTTATTTCCCAAATAATCACACATATATTTCCCTAATACACCATTAGCTGATATTCCGCAAAACATACCACCAGCATGAGCATTATCAACATCCTTCCCTTCAGCCCCAACGCGAAGTATAGCATTGGGAATTACAACTTCATTTGTTGCCAAAGATCTATATGTCATAACTCTAATAGTATTTACTGAGGTATTATTAAACTGTGACATATATGGATGTTGGCTTAAACATTCTTGAACAATAAAGTTTTCACCAAATTGACATCTTAATGATTCTAAATTAATATTTCCATTACCTTTTTGTAACTTTACAACCCCTCTACCAGACTCCCCATCAATAGATGGTTTTACTATTATGCACTTAGAAGCAATAGATAAGGATAATATTTTTTCCTTATATATTTTATAATCAGCTGTATAATAAGAACCATCAATATTTCGAATTATCGTTTTAGGCAAAATATCTGTTCCAAATATCTTATCAAACATATTTTTATCATTGTAATATGCCCAAAACTGCTTAGGATTAAGGAATGGTTCAATAACCGTAGCACAATACTCTAAAGGCAAAATATTGATATCTTCTCCTACATAGCGAGAAAATATTCGATAAGAATCAATCTTTATATGAGAATCTAAAGACTTCCATTTTTGTAACCATTTCTCTTCAAAAACTGCTTTCTTTTTCAACAGAGGATTATTATGATAAATAACCTTATACAACTTATAATAAGATTTCCGCAAAAGATAATTTCTAACAGAC
>ERZ837910.3487-NODE-3487-length-17035-cov-26.078563_pt1 | contig 17035 bp, 15 predicted proteins | sample MGYA00519940_ERZ837910 | MGnify/ENA primary metagenome ERZ837910 (study PRJEB31850, sample SAMEA3708825) | human gut metagenome | biome: human gut; feature: human-associated habitat; material: faeces | place: China | collected 2014 ... | reverse complement strand
ACAGGGGGAGCTGGAGAGGGTAGCTTATAGATACTGGATAAGACTTTTGAGACAGCCCCTTTATTGGAAAGTTTTGACTATTTATTTCAGGCTAGCCAAACATTCATTTACATTGTTCTCGATGCGGGCAAGAATGTTCGTGCTGTCGGCTTTTTCGAACTTCGTTCCTGTGATATGTTCGTATAATTCGATATAACGATTCGTGATATTGGCTACCACTTCCGGAGTCATTTCCGGAACAGTTTGCCCTTCTTTTCCTTGGAATCCATTTTCCATTAACCATTCGCGAACGAATTCTTTGGATAGTTGACGCTGTCTTTCTCCTTTTGCTAGGCGTTCTTCGTAACCGTCGGCATAGAAATAACGGGAAGAATCCGGGGTGTGGATTTCATCGATCAAATAGATCTTTCCATCTTTTTTACCGAATTCGTATTTCGTGTCTACTAGAATTAATCCCATTTGGGCTGCAATCTCTGTTCCTCTTTGGAATAGGGCAAGAGTGTATTTTTCGATGGCCTCGTAATCTTCTTTACTAACTAGTCCGGACGAGATGATTTCTTCTTTAGAGATATTTTCATCGTGTCCTTCCATAGCTTTGGTGGTAGGAGTTACAAGAGGTGTCGGGAATTTCTGGTTTTCAACCATTCCTTCCGGCAAAGGTAAACCGCAAAGGGTTCTCTTTCCTGATTTGTATTCTCTCCATGCACTTCCGGCCAAGTAACCGCGAATAACCATTTCTACTTTGAACGGTTCGCACTTGTGACCAACGGTCACCATCGGATCGGGTGTTGCTATTTTCCAGTTCGGAACGATGTCTGACGTCGCATCCAGAAATTTAGCGGCAATTTGATTCAATATTTGTCCTTTGTAAGGTATTCCTTTCGGGAGTACCACGTCGAAAGCGGAAATTCTGTCGGATACCAACATAACGAGGTATTCGTCATTGATGTTATACACGTCACGTACTTTACCGATGTATTCATCTTTCTGTCCCGGGAATTTGAAATTTGTTTTTACAATCGCTTCCATGTTATTTGCTTTAAAGATCCGTTATTTAGTTTTTTCTTCGTTGTTGTAAGCGTTAACAATCTCTTTCACCAGCCTGTGGCGAACGATGTCACTATTGTCGAATTCGACGAATGCAATACCTTTTATATGGTGCAGTAATTTGAAGGCATGAATTAATCCTGAATCACTTTGTTTTGGGAGGTCTATCTGGCTCATATCCCCGGTGATCACGAATTTAGCGTTGACACCCATACGGGTTAGGAACATTTTTAACTGATTTTTTGTCGTGTTCTGTGCTTCATCGAGAATCACGAATGCATCATTGAGTGTACGTCCCCTCATGTATGCTAAAGGGGCAATCTGAATGATTTCCGTTTCGAGATATTCGCTTAATTTTTTCGAGGGAATCATGTCAGAAAGAGCATCGTACAAGGGTTGCAAATAGGGATCAACTTTCTCTTTCATGTCCCCGGGTAGGAATCCAAGACTTTCACCTGCCTCTACTGCCGGACGGCTGAGAATGATCCGTTTGACTTCTTTATTGCGTAATGCTTTTACCGCAAGAGCAATTGCCGTGTAGGTTTTACCGGAGCCGGCCGGACCCGTGGCAAAAAGCAAGTCGTTTGTTTTGGCCAGATCAACGAGTTTACGTTGATTTGTCGTTCTGGCTCGTATAATTTTCCCGTTATTCCCGAAAACAATAATTGAGGCCGGGTCCTCGGGGTCTTCCACGATCTCGTCTTCCAGAATAATTCTTTTCAGATTGGCGATCGTGAGCATGTTATATTTATTGTAATGTTCCAAAAGGGCATTAATTTTGGCAACAAGGACATCAATGTCGCTTTCTTCTCCCTGAATAATGATTTCATCGCCCCTGGCGGTGATCTTCAATTTCGGGAAAAATTCTTTTAAAGTAATGAATTTTGCGTTGTTAATGCCGTAAAAGTCAATAGGATCAATGTTTCCAATACTTATTCTTCTCTCTATCATGAAACTTAAAATAAAAGCCTTATTTTTGCAGGTGCAAAGTAGGGAAAACAATTGAAAATTGAAAGTTGGAAATTGAAAATTTTTCACGAGAGTAGAGTTTGTTATGGAGAAAGATTTTACGAAACAGAAAGAAGCTTTTGCCGAGCTGTTGGATATAATGGAAACCTTGAGGGAAAAGTGTCCCTGGGATCATAAACAGACGATGGAGTCTTTGCGGACGTTATCGGTGGAGGAGGTTTATGAGCTGGGAGATGCAATTCTGAAAAATGATATGCAGGAGGTGAAAAAGGAGTTGGGAGATTTGCTTATGCATATCGTGTTTTATGCTTTGATCGGGAAGGAACAGGAGCAATTTGACATGACGGATGTTTTGAACGAGATCTGTGCCAAGTTGCGCTATCGTCACCCGCATATTTACGGGGAGGTGAAGGTCGAGGATGAGAATGACGTGTTGCGTAACTGGGAGCAATTGAAGTTGAAAGAGAAGGGCCGTCATAATAAAGTTTTGGAAGGTGTCCCGGATGCTCTTCCGGCTTTAGTGAAAGCATACCGAATTCAAGATAAGGTGAGGGGAGTCGGGTTCGACTGGAAACAGAAAGAGGACGTGTGGCAAAAAGTACGGGAGGAGTTGGGTGAATTGGAAGTCGAGGTTGCCCGGAATATGTACGAGAGCAGCGAACTGGAGTGGCTGGTGTATAATGCACCAGTTGACTATGTGAACCTACTGCTCCACGGGGATGTTCGGGAATATTTGAGGAATGTGACTGAATATTACTCATTTGATGGTTAACCTTTTCTTTTGAACCTTAAAATTATTTTTTGCCTTTCTGGTTGACAAAAAGATCGATTTTTAGTAAAATAGGTGCATGAAGAAATAGCTGTACAGGAGGCATCTATGACCAACAACATCAATCTCGCAAATGAAATCATCACACCTGGAGTGGCAATGGCGCTTTTGCCTGCATTTACCTCTGCGTATGCACTGGCAGAGGAGGCGGCAGAAACTTTTGAATTTCTTGGTGGAAGCCTGAAGCGTCAGATTCTTCCTCATCTTAAAAACTGGGCAGTTGAGTATGAGCTGGATCGCCGCGTACGTGATGGATTGCTCCCATTTGAAAGTTGCTTTGTTCCCAATTCTCGGAGAAACCATAAACACTTGGAGTTGCGACAGGGCAACTTTGTCCTGACAGTTAGCCAGACTCCAAATGTTTGGTCCTTGCCACGGGACTGCGTGTTCCGAAATGATTACTGTCTGAGTGGGCAAATCGCCATTGAGGGCTTTGAGCAGGAATTAAGTGAGGGAAAGTACATCTATGGCATATTGACTCATGGCTATGGATCTTCTTTGCCTTCGTTTATCTGCTGCGGTATTCCTACCCCGGATATGCGAGCTTGGGCACAGCAGGTTGATCTACATAGTATCGTTCGGGGTATGACGATTGTAGACAGCGCTCCTGTTGACGAGGAGATTAAGTTGGGCTATAAAAATGCTGTCCGTGTCAGAATAGAGGAAGCATAATAGAAGATGTAGTTATCGGATTTTGTAAGCATGAAGTGAAAAAGCACAACGCAACGAGTATGTCATTCTGAGTGGAGTGTTTGCGGAGTCGAAGAATCTACGCATTTCGTTCAGATTAGCAGTAGAATCGGTGCGTAGACCCTTCGACTCGCGTTGCTCGCTCAGGATGACACCGTTAGTCGTGGACATTTTGTCTACTATGCTTATTTAAGCCGATAACCTCAATAGAAGATATTTAGGAGGCACGCACCATGCCAAAGCAATTCAGGTTTCAGCCAATCGAACCGTTGGTTCCGGAGCGAATAAGGGAAGCTCGATTGGCAAGGGGAATGACCACTATTGACTTGGCTACTAGTGTTGGCGTTACGCGACAAGCTATTTCAAAATACGAACTTGGAATAGCTGAACCGAGTAGCACAGTTTTGAATGATATTGCGAACAGTTTGAATATGCCGTTGTCTTATTTTCACAAACCACTTTCCGCGCCAGCCAATCAGGGTACAGTATTTTTTCGCAGCCTAAAGACCAATGCTGCTCGTGCAAAAGATGTGCTATCAGTGAAAATTCAGTGGGCAGCGCAGTTGGCACATATCCTCTCTGAAGATATTATTTTCCCAGAAGCCGACCTACCTTCGCTTCCGGAAAAATATGCACAGGTAATAGAATTCACATACGATGATATTGAGGAAATAACCCTGTTTCTGCGGAGATATTGGGGGCTAGGTACAGCACCTGTAACTAACATGTCGAGGTTGTTGGAGTCTCATGGAATTATTGTTGCATCTGTTAAGACCGGCTTTTCGGAAACAGATGCTTGTTCGTCGTTTATTGAGAAACGACCCTTTGTTTTTTTGGATATGCAGAAAGAATGCGCAGTTAGAACACGATTCAACTTGGCACATGAACTTGGGCATCTTATGTTGCATCACGATATTTCACAAAAAGATTTAGACGACAAAAAGACACTTGATAGAATTGAAAAAGAGGCTAATCAGTTTGCTTCTTGTTTTCTCCTTCCTAGAGCATCTTTCATTCTGGATATCAGATCTACATCGCTGTCCTCGTTTCTTCCATTAAAAGCTAAGTGGAAAACATCAATACAAGCAATGGTCTACCGTTGTAGAGAGCTAGAGGTTTTTTCTGAAAATCAGATGATATATATTCAAAAGCAAATTTCAGCAAAAAAATGGCGTAGGCAAGAACCTTATGACAATGAATGGCCATGTGAAGAACCTGTTATTTTACGTACTGCAATACAGATGTTAATTGACCGAGGGGATTACTCAAAGGAAGAATTTGTTGAGCTTCTTAGGCTGCCTGAAAAAGATATTGAGGAAATCTGCTCGTTGCCAAATGGTTATTTGAGTCCGATTCACCAAAGCAAACCGATTGTAATTAATTTCTCGCCTAAGACAAATGCATAGATGACATTTGTTGTCTGTGTGCAATGGGGGCAGTTTATGTAAAAGGAGAAAGGAAAAATTGAAGAGCCGTCATGTGGCGGCTCCTCTGTTCGTTTGAATTATCCTTTTTCACTCCTTTCTTTCCGTCTGTCCCGCTTCACGCTGAGCCAGCCATTCCCGGAACTCCCGCTGACCTTCTTCGCTTTCGTAGTAGGCGAGGATATCAGGCAGGATACACCGAGCGATGTGCTCGATTTCGTGCTGCGGAATACCGGAATGCTCCATGAGCTTCTTTTTGCAGCTCAAGCTGGTTATTCCCTCCGGTTCGATATGAAATTATTAAGGTGCAGTTGTAGACGGGCGGATAATCTGTTGCTGACGGCATGGCTCCCTTCTTAAGAAACGGAAAATGCAGGCGCTTGTCAAGCCACAGCTTGATTAGCGTCTGCATTTTGCTTTCCTGTATTATATCACATTGGGAGTGGGTGTCAATAGCGTAGGAAGGGGTTGCGATGTAGAATAATAGCGGTGGAAAAGTGCTTGTGCCACAACAGGTTTTCCTTGCGTTTTTCTTGCAGTAAGGGAATCGTACTCACCACCAGAAAATCCGGCTTCTATTCTTCTACACCGAAATTGAGGGTGGACAGAACCAGCAGTCGGGTATCGACATTTTAGAGAAAAAAGCCGTTGTGCCACAATCACTTTTTGCCGCAATTCTATTGGGATAAGGATATTGTATTCCCCCTTCGGAAAATGTCTTTCTGATGTCGACAAAATAGCTTTCTCCGCATATAAAACCCGATTTTCGGCTTCCGAATATACCTATACCACCCCTCCCAAAATCGAGAGAAAAAGTCGTTGCGGCACAACGACTTTTTGGGGTCTAAATGCGTGAGTATGAGCGGGATAGCTGCTGGAGTACGATGAGGTGTTCCGGCAGCTTTTTTCTTTTCCCAAAATGTGATATAGTAAAAAATATTGTAGCCTATGTGAAACCTTTCCAGCTAATCTTCGTGTATATAGGTGAAAACACTCACATAGAAAGGAAGGGATTTGTAATGGACGACACCCAGATTGTGGATCTGTACTTTGCACGATCCGAAATAGCAATCAAAGAAACGGATAACAAGTATGGTGGTTACTGCTATAAAATCGCCTATAGCATCCTTGCAAACCGGGAGGATTCTGAGGAAAGTGTCAGTGATGCCTATTTATCCGCATGGAACATCATTCCTCCCCGCAAACCCGCAATACTCTCTACATTCTTAGGCAAATTAACCCGGAACATATCCATTGACCGCTGGAGAAAAATGAGTGCGAAGAAACGCGGAAACGGTGAAGCGGACATTGCGCTGGAGGAGCTGGGCGAATGCGTCTCCGGTCAACCCAGTGCAGAGGCGGCTCTCCTGCGCAAAGAGGTGATTGCCAGCCTGAACCGTTTTCTGTCCGGGCTGCCAAATGACGAACGGGATGTCTTCTTGTGCCGGTACTGGTATGTAAATTCCCTGGAAGAGATCGCGGGCAAGACAGGTTTCTCCGTAAGCAAAATCAAATCCATGCTGCACAGGACACGCCTAAAGCTCAGCCGCCAGCTGGAAAAGGAGGAACTCCGATGACAAATATGGAACTGTTTACAGCCCTGGGAGGCATCCGCGCAGAGCTGCTGTCCGGAGCGGAAGCGCTGCAAGAGAAGCCCTGCGTTCTCCCGAAGCCGAAAAAGAAAATGAAGCGGGCTGTGCTGGTAGCCGCCATTGCCGTGCTGCTCCTGCTGCTGGTAGGCTGCGGGGCCGTCATCGCATTGCGCCTGCAGCACCTGACCATCCGGGAGGAAACTGCCAGTATTCCCTCTGAAACAAGCTTTAATGGTGAAGAAATTAACTTAATATCCATTCAAGGATTTATGGGTACGGATTCCTATGCAGCGTTTAAGGAATGGCAGGATTTCTTGAGTACCTATGATCTGGATAAGAGTATTTTGCATGCCAATCATGATTTTCAGACACCTGAAGCATACTTTTCATATAGCTGTTATTCTCAGGAAATGATCGACAAGATCGATGAAATCTGCGAAAAATATCGTTTGCATCCCCTGGGAACGCCCTGGTTTTTTGACCGGGGAGAGGACGTGTTTGACGCGGTAGGCATTGAAAGCGTGTTTTCTGAAAAAGCACGGACTGGGGTCGGAAGTATTTCCGGCTACTGCTACGCCGACGGCACTTTTGACATTGAGGGAACGCTGGAACTCAAGGGTCAGTGGAACGAGTTGGTATCTTACAGTTTACGAAGCGTCCAGAAAACATCCTTTGATGGGGTGCCCCGAAATATCGGCGATGTGGATGCCTATGACCAGTGGAACTACACCATGGCAGACGGCACAACGGTGCTTCTGGCATTGCGAAAAGAAGTGGGCCTGATGATTGTTGACAAGCAGAACAGCTTTGTGACTGTGGGCATCGATGTTTTTGCCAACGGAGGTTTCCTCGGCAATGTTCCGCAGGAACGGGCATTTCTGGAAGCGGTCTGTGAGGAATTTGATTTCACATTCCAAACACAGCCGGTAGATCCCGCGAAAGCAGATGCATTGTATCAGGCACAGTTGGAACGGGAAGCCGACGAGGATCACCTCCATGTTACCGGAGGCCTGATCGACTCTGAACATCTCAGCAGCTATGCTGGCTGGATTGATTACATGGTCGATGAGATGAAATACAAGGACCTGAAATATGCCCTGATCGATGTGGATGGGGACGGTGTGGAAGAGCTGCTGCTTCAATGTGAACATCTGGTGAACTACAATGGAGATAAAAACAGCTTTTTGGGATTATTTACTATAGAAAACGGAGAAATCAAGGCGATTGCCCAAGGCAGCCTCCGGGGCAGCAATTTCTATCTGTGCCAAGGCGGTTTCATTGAGCAGGCATACACAAACAGTCATTACTACTTTGCAGCAGATGGTACGCCGGTGGAATCCGTTGGCTATTTTGAAGGAAAATGGTATCACACGCAGGGCGGCAGCCCGGGGCAAGGATTTGGAGAGAGTGACGCGGTCACCGCAGAAGAGGCAAACGCCATTATCGCCCAATATCCCCGCATCGATATTGATTTTAGGCCTGTAGAAGACTTTTCAAGAGAATAGTCCGACAGAACGATTCTCCTCTGAATGGAAACGCCGCAAACTGGAAGGTTTCACCGTAGGGGTCAAATTTCCCTTAAGTTGATAACATTGCCCGTAAGGATGGTTAAGCAACGCAGCTGCCCAACCACTTGACAACCGCATGACAACCAAGGGTCAACCAAGCGGGTGTCGATCCGGCAACCGAGGTAAGGTTAGGTTAGGTAAGTATAGATAAGGCTAGTATAGGTGCGTGTACGAAGGCGGCCGGGCCGCCCGGACACACATCTTCTCCCTTGCATTTTTTCCGGATTGTTATATAATCGTTTCACAGGAATGCGAAAAGATCACAGGAAGTTTCAGGGAGGGCATGGAAATGGGCAAAGCTGTTGGAAGCGAACCTTTGGGCAGCCTGTACTCCGCCGGGAAGGTCCGGCGGCGGCGGGAATGGCGGGGGCTGCGGGATACGATGTATGACTATTTCCGCTGGCTGGGCATTCTCGGGGTGCTGCTGCGGTTCATTGTCAAGCCCCGGAATTTCAGGGGCTTTCTGCGCTACCGCTGGATGGTCAACTATCTGGCGGTGCCCATGATGATGGACCGGGTGACGGAGGGTCTCCGGGGGCCCCACCTGCGGATCGCCCACCTGGAATACGGCCTGATCATCCGGGAAATTGCCGAGACTCTGGACAAGCTCTTCCGGGGGGACCGCCGCATCGGCAACGACAGGGCCTTTTCCGACCGGGTGGTGCTGCTGGACGAGAACGAGATGACGGCCATTATGATGGGCTTCCCCACCCTGGAGGGCCTGAGCCGGGAGATCCCCACGCTGTATGTGGCCAACCTGCTGCGGCAGGATTCGGCAGAGCACTATCTGGATGTGGTCCAGGAATTCGGCCTGCCGGGAGATGTGTGCCCCATGCCCGCCACGGAGGCCGGCATCTCCATTGACGACGACTACTGCGTCCTGGGCAAGTGTGCCGTCCAGTGCAACACCACCTGCGACGGCTCGCTCATGGGCAACAGCGTCATCTCCAAGCGGCTGGAGCTGGAGGACGGCATCCCCTGCTTCCAGCTGGCCATGCCCCTGCGGCACACCCGGGAGGATGTGCAGGAATATGCCGCCCAGGAGATTCGAAGCGCCATTGCCTTCATTGAGGAGCAGACCGGGGCAAAATGGGACTGGGACTACTATTTCACCTGCGCCAAGCGGGTCAACGAGACCACCCGGCACCGGCTGGAATGGCTGGACATCAACAAGACCCCCTATCCCCAGTTCCTGGGCCTGAATCTGGCGGTATACACCGAGACCAACTACCTGGGCGTCTGCGGGAAATCGGAGCTGTTTGTCAAAAACGACCGGAAAATCGCCAAAATCGCCGAAAAGGCCTACCGCGACAAGGCCATGTACGTCAAAGAGTACCGCCACCGGGCCATTGTCTGGGGGGTGCAGTCCCAATTCTACTTTGAAATGCTGCTGTGGCTGGAAAACTGCTGGGGAATCCTGCCCCTGACGGATATGCTCTCCATGCTCTCCACCCGGATTCTCTCCGAGGACGACAAGGAGCAGGCCATTTACGACATGGCCTGGCTGACGGAGAACATGATCATGCGCAACCGCACCCACGGCGGCTATGCGGTCCTGCTGGACCAGCTGTGGGAATACTGCCAGGAATTCAACGCCGACACGGTGATCCTCTGGGAGCACATGAGCTGCAAGTCCCTGACGGGCCTCCACGGCCAGTTTGAGGAGAAGGCCCGGCAGCTTGGCATTCACCTGATCTGGGTCAGCCATGACCTGTGCGACCCCAGAAACATGAGCAAGCAGGGCATCCGGGACCAGATCAACAAGTATATGCGCACCGTCTTCCGGGAAGAGCCCCTTGACCCCTCCCTGGAGATCCTGCCGGACGGGAACTCCTGGTAAACGATTGCAATTTCACAGTACAAAAAGCGCCGCCGGTGAATACCACCGGCGGCCAAATATTTAGTTGCGTATCCGGTTTTCCAGGTGACCGGAGCGGATCACCGGGGGCTTGGGGTCTACGGCCTCCCAGGTGTTTGGCCTGGGTTCTTCCTTTTTCTCTTCCTTCACGGCATTTCTCTCCTTCCGGGGGCTTCCCCCTGTCAGGATATGCCGAAGGGGCAGGGATTATTCCGCCTCGTCTGCGAAGAGGGGCTTCACCTTCTGGCGGTACAGCTTGGCAAAGAGCAGGCCCGTCACCAGGGCGGACATGACCTCCGCAATGGGGAAGGACCACCAGACGTTGTTTACGTCCCCGGTCAGGCTCAGCAGGTAGGCCACCGGCAGCAGCACGATCAGCTGGCGGCACAGGGAGACGATGGTGGAATAGGAGCCCTTGCCCAGAGCCTGGAAGGAAGCGCCCAGGGAGATGCAGATGGCCGCCACCGGGAAGGGCAGGCACAGAATGCGCAGGGCTTTCACGCCGATGGCCAGGAATTCCTCCGTGGGGTTGAAAATGCCAAGCAGCGCCTGGGGGAACAGCTGGAACACCGCCAGGCCCACCAGCATAATGCACACGGCCACGGCCGTGGCCAGCTTCAATGTGTGGACAATGCGCTTGGGCTTCCGGGCGCCGTAGTTATAGGCAAGGATGGAAATGGTGGCATTGTTGATGCCGAACAGGGGCATGAAGAACAGGCTTTGCAGCTTGTAGTAAATGCCGAACACGCCGGTGGCCACCTCGTTGAAGCCCTGGAGGATCTGGTTCATGCCGAAGTTCATAACGGAGCCAATGCCGTTCATGACCACAGAGGGAATGCCCACCTCCAGAATGGGGGCAATGACCTTCCAGTTGGGCTTCATAAACTTCACATGGAGCTGCACCTCGGGATTGTGGCGCAGATTCAGGTAGATGCCCAGCACCGCGCCGGTGCACTGGCCGATGACCGTTGCCACGGCCGCACCGGCCACGCCCATCCTGGGCATGCCCCACCAGCCGTGGATGAACACGGGGTCGAGAATGATATTGATGATGGCGCCGGTACCCTGAAGGATCATGGTCTGCATGGCCCGGCCCGTGGACTGGAGCAGCCGCTCGCAGAGGACCTGGATAAAAATGCCAACGGTGAAGATGCAGCAGATGCTGGTATAGGCAATGCCGCCCTCAACGGTCTCCGCCACGGTGGACTGCATGGTGTAGTAGGGCCGGACACCGAAGAAGCCGAAGAGCATAAACAGCGCCGTAGCTACCAGCGCCAGAAATACGCCCTGGCCCGCAGCCCAGTTGACGCTCTCCTGATCCTTCCGGCCCAGGCTCTGGCTCAGCAGCGCATTGACGCCCACGCCAACACCCACGGCAAAGCCGATCTGCATATTTTGCACCGGGAATGCCAGGGAAAGCGCCGTGACTGCACTCTCGGACACCTGGGACACATACACACTGTCCACAATATTATAAAGGGCCTGGACCAGCATGGAAATGATCATAGGCAGGGCCATATTCACCAGCAGCTTCCCCACCGGCATAACGCCCATTTTGTTCTCTTGCAACGTCTCTTTCTGCATAACGTACTCCTCTCTATTCTATCCGATTCTTCATAAACCTGTATATCATATAATAGGCATATATAGAAAGCAAGAATTTTTTTCATTTCCGCTGTTTTTCTGCATTTTTCACACTTTTTCCAATCCTTATTCCTCATTTCGGTGCATACTCACAGAAGCGGCCCCGCCGCAGGAAAAATATTGTGTGCCATTTGCATAGCAAGGTCCGTTTCATGATCAGGAGCAGCAAGCAGGTGCCCGGGGAAATGTCCCAGGCACTTGCTTCAGACTGTCGAAAAACCCCTTACGGGCTTTTCCGACAAGTTTTTGCAGTCTGCCGCGCGCACTCCTTGTTCGCCTATGGCGAACAACTCGCACAGCGACGCGCTAAGAGCCGCCTACGGCGGTTGCGCTCTGCACAGCGCTGCGGCGCTAGACTTGCAGCCTGAGATGTATTTTCTGTCAGGTACGCGCCCCGACAGAAAATGTTTTGATTTTATTTGTCGGCTTACGCCGCCAAACTCTGCGAGGCTTTTTTTGCCAAGCTGCAAGGCCAGGCGCGCAGCTTGCATGATATTGATATTTTTGTACAGATTTCCCTTTGAAAATTTTGCTAAATTGCCACTATACAAATGGTGGGACGGTTGATATAATAAGAACAAGAATCAATCGCAAATAAAAGGAGCTTGCTTATGTTTATTACCAATGATATTCGCTATGTAGGCGTCAACGACCATCAGGTGGACCTGTTCGAGGGGCAGTACAAGGTGTCCGGCGGCATGGCCTACAACTCCTATGTGATCCTGGACGAGAAGATCGCCATTATGGACACGGTGGACAAGAACTTCACCCACGAGTGGCTGGACAACATTCAGTCCGCCCTGGGGGGCCGGAAGCCCGACTATCTGGTGGTGCAGCACATGGAGCCGGACCATGCGGCCAACGTAGGCAACTTCATGAAGCTCTACCCCGAGACCACCATTGTCTCCTCAGCCAAGGCCTACAATATGATGGGGCCCTTCTTCGGCACCTGCTATGAGGATCGCCGGATCGTAGTGGGGGAGGGGGATACCCTGAGCCTGGGCAAGCACACCCTGGCCTTTGTGGCGGCCCCCATGGTCCACTGGCCCGAGGTCATTGTGACCTATGATGTATTGGACAAGGTCCTGTTCTCTGCCGACGGCTTCGGCAAGTTCGGTGCCCTGGATGTGGACGAGCCCTGGGACGACGAGGCCCGCCGGTACTATATCGGCATCGTGGGTAAGTACGGCGCCCAGGTCCAGGCATTGCTGAAAAAGGCGGCCACGCTGGACATCCGGACGATCTGCCCCCTCCACGGCCCCGTGCTGAAGGAAAACCTGGGTCACTATATCCGGCTGTATGACCTGTGGTCCAGCTACACCGTGGAGACCGAGGGCGTGGTCATCGCCTATACCAGCGTCTATGGCAACACCAAGGCCGCTGTGGAGAAGCTGGCGGACAAGCTCCGCGCCAACGGCTGTCCCAAGGTGATCGTCCACGATCTGGCCCGGTGCGATATGGCCCAGGCCGTGGCGGATGCCTTCCGCTACAGCAAGCTGGTTCTGGCCACCACCACCTATAACGCCGATGTGTTCCCCTTCATGAAGGAGTTCATCCACCACCTGACCGAGCGGAACTTCCGCAACCGCACCGTGGCCCTGATGGAGAACGGCTCCTGGGCGCCTCTGGCCGCCAAGGTCATGCGCAAGATGCTGGAGGAGTGCAAGAACCTGACCTTTACGGAGACCACCGTCCGCATCCTCTCCGCCCTGAATGAGACCTCTGCCAAGCAGGTGGATGCTCTGGCCAACGAGCTGAGCAAGGAGTATCTGGCCCAGCAGGATGCCACCGCCAACAAGAACGACCTGACGGCCCTGTTCAACATCGGCTACGGCTTGTACGTGGTCACCACCAACGACGGCACCCGGGACAATGGCCTCATCGTCAACACCGTCAGCCAGGTGACCAACACCCCCAACCGCATCGCCGTCACCATCAACAAGCAGAACTACTCCTTCCACACCATCCAGAAGACCGGCGTGCTGAACGTCAACTGCCTGGATGTGTCCGCGCCCTTCTCTCTGTTCCAGCGCTTCGGCTTCCAGAGTGGACGGACTGCGGATAAGTTTGCGGGAATGGAGGTCCTGCGCTCCGACAATGGCCTGGCCTTCCTGCCCCGGTATATCAACTCCTTCATGTCTTTGAAGGTGGAGAGCTACGTGGATATGGATACCCACGGAATGTTCATCTGCACCGTCACCGAGGCCAGAGTGATGTCCGACGCGGAGACCATGACCTACACCTACTACCAGAAGAACGTGAAGCCCAAGCCCGAAACCGAGGGCAAGCACGGCTTCGTGTGCAAGGTCTGCGGCTGGATCTACGAGGGCGACGAGCTGCCCGACGACATCATCTGCCCCCTGTGCAAGCACGGCGCAGCGGATTTTGAGCCCATCGGTTAAACAAAGAACAAGAAACCCACAGGGGCTGTTAGAAAACGCTCTGTCATTGCGAACCAGCGCGCACGCTGGTGTGGTACCCCAAGGGTATTTCCTTCGGGCACAATCCCCCGGATTTTCAAACATCTTGGCCGTAAAACCAAGCTGTTTCCATCCAACCGGGGGGCTGCCACACCAGTGACGTCGGTCACTGGTTCGCAGCGACATACTTTTCTAACAGCCCCTGTGGGTTTTTGACGCGATGCTTCCATTTGCTTACAGGAAAGCTTTGCATTCCGGACAAAACTGTGTTATGATAACAAAAAGGAGGGAACTCTATGAATGGTATTGCAACATTGGGAAACTGCGACGGTTTCAGCGTCTTTTCCTATGAAAACAGGCAGATTCGTTTCAAGGCTCCCTATTCATTGGAGCGGTATACTTCCGTAAAGGATTGGGACAATGGCTATCTTGTGGTTATGGCGAAATACCGTCACGACCCGCAGCCGGAGGAAGAATACATCGATTTGCTGCCAATATTAAGCGGCTTGTTTATTAACGCACAGGAATTCTTGAAACCAATTAAGGGGGTTGCGATTGCCAATGGTTGATTTGAAACAGATTGCAGACGATGCGGAAGTCATTATCGATGGCTATGCGTTTTCAAGGTATCATGACGGTTATCGCGTCTTGAATTTGAATGCTCCGGACAAGGCAGCTGTATTCGCAGCGGATACATCGGTCCTGCAAACAACAATGGACGACATCGAACTGCATATTGTTGCCAAGTATTTGAAATCCAGTCTGAAATATATGGAGGCATGAAATGCCAAAGTATTATGAATTTAAGGTTGCCGGTTATTATCTATACTTTACATCGTTTTGCATTGTAGAATGTATGCATGTTCATGCCAGTGATCGGAAACTGACAGAAACCGGATCTGCAAAATTTTTTGTTAAGGGAAACGGCGACACTGTTATACAGAACAGGGGAGTTTTGACAGACCGTGAGCTGAATAAAATCCAGGAATTCATTAAAGAAAACTATGAAAAAATGTATGAAAAATGGGCAATGTATAGCAAAAGCGGTTTCTACCGTGGATAAGAAATAAAAACCCCATTACACACCGTAAAACGCAGAAAGGGGCTGTTAGAAAAGTATGTCGCTGCGAACCAGTGACCGACGTCACTGGTGTGGCAGCCCCCCGGTTGGATGGAAACAGCTTGGTTTTACGGCCAAGATGTTTGAAAATCCGGGGGATTGCCACACCAGCGTGCGCGCTGGTTCGCAATGACAGAGCGTTTTCTAACAGCTCCTTTCTAAAGTTTTTCTGTAAAACCTGAACGAGCAGACCGCTTATCGATGATGCTCTTTTCATATTGGTTATACCACGACCCACAAATCGTTAAGATGGGCCGTGGTTTTTGTTTCACCTTATTTATACTCCTGCAGCAGGAACATGGGCTTGATGGCGACCACCTCGTCGTATTCCTCCTGCTCCACCTGAACGTCGGCATTGAGCTTTTTCAGGTCCTCCTTGACAACGGCCAGGGCCTCCTTGGCGCTCTGGGCGCGGCCCTCCCGGAGGACGCGGATCATCCGGTCCAGCACAATGGGATGGGCATAGCGGGCAGGGACGGGGAAGTCCCCGGGCAGGATGGCTTCCATGCCGGAAATGGAAGCGTCCCAGGCGGCGGTGACGGCCTTCTTGTTGTTCTTCGCCGTGGGGATGACCTGGGTGCCGGAGAACAGGAAGGCGGCTGCCAGACCCAGCAGGGTGAAGTACAGGCCGGTGGTGTCGCGGTTGACGAGCTCATAGATACCGTAGATGCCGCAGACAATGCCGCCAACGATGATGGCCAGGGCCACCCAGCGGTAGGCGGGACGGGTGCGGTCCGAGCTGCGCTTGCGCTTGGCGGCAACGGAAAGGGCTGCGGTCTGCTCCGGGTAGCTTGCCAGGAAGGCCTTGGCACCCTCCAGCTCCTCCCGGGCCTTCTGGGCCTTGGGGGTCAGCTCCTTGAGAAATTTCGCCTCCATGGCCGCCTGCTTTTCCTTCAGGCGCTTCTCCGCCTCCAGGCTGTGGGTGGGCAGGTCCGGGCGGATCTTGGAGATATGGGCCAGCAGAAGGTCCACATCCTGCTCGTATTTGAAGTTGCACTGCTTCACCGTGCCGTCGTCCAGCTCCACCACCAGATAGGGGATGGCGCCGAAGACGCCCTTTCCGGAAAAACCGCCCTTGCTCATGGCGACCCGCTTGAAAATACGCTTCACGGATTTCAGCGCCGCATAGTAGACCCGGTCGAAGAAGAAGCTGTTCAGGTAAATGGCCTCATCGCCCACGCCGCAGGGGCCGAAGCGCTTGCAGAATTTTTTGTCAACGGAAAGCGTCGCCTTATCCAGGGCCATGCTGCCCAGCTGTTTCGGAGTAAAAATCATGGAATACCTCACTTTGAAGAAAATGGAGCTAGGCTCCCCTGAAAGGGGAGCTGGCTCGGCGTCAGCCGAGACTGAGGGGTTCTGAATCATAGCAAGAAAATTGCCTGTTTTCGCCTGCGGCGAGGCTTGGCTTGAGGCCAAGCCGAGACCCCTCAGTCAGCTGCGCTGACAGCTCCCCTTTCAGGGGAGCCTTTCGATTTGCCCACCTTTAAAAAACGCAAAAGGCGGGGAAGTTTCCTCCCCCACCTTCTCTATGGACTTAAATTACTTGCCCAGGGTCTCGTACTGGGGCTTTACGTCGCGCTTCTTGATGGAGTACAGGAAGATACCCAGGAACAGAGCGGCGAAGAGGATGCCAACGGGGTAAGCCAGAGCGGTGTTGAAGCCGCCGGCGGGGTTCAGGAACTGACCCAGGCACTCGTTGCCCAGCATGAAGTAGGTAATGGATACGGCGGTCATGAAGGTAGCGGGAACGGCGGTGATCCAGTAGTTCTTCTTCTCATAGAACAGGAACATGGAAGCACACCACAGAACGATCATAGCCAGGGTCTGGTTGGTCCAGCTGAAGTAACGCCAGATGATGGTGTAGTCGATCTTGC
>ERZ837910.3477-NODE-3477-length-17081-cov-8.586985_pt1 | contig 17081 bp, 15 predicted proteins | sample MGYA00519940_ERZ837910 | MGnify/ENA primary metagenome ERZ837910 (study PRJEB31850, sample SAMEA3708825) | human gut metagenome | biome: human gut; feature: human-associated habitat; material: faeces | place: China | collected 2014 ... | reverse complement strand
CTATAACTGCCTGTAAATAACTATATTATATACAAAACTTTTTTTCGAATAAAAAGCTACGTGATGTGGGATGTTGAGCTTTCTTTCATTTTAAAATAACTTCTAGCCTATTCGCTGACTCTGTTTAGAAACATTATAATTACATGACATGTAAAACAAAAGAAAAAGTCAAAAAGAAACTCTAACAAGTAACAAATAGCTATCCGACAATCAGCAGCAACTCTTTCGAAACATCATCGGCAACATCTTTACCTTTTAACATAGAAACTATACCGATAGCAAATTTCAAAGAATCGGCTGCTCCACGCCCGGTAATAACATTATCTTGAATTTCTATCGGCAGCCCTGTATAAGTAGCACCCTGTAAAAAATTCATGTATGCAGGAAGAGCTGTTGCATTCTTTTCATTTAAAATGCCTAACTCTCCTAATATGGCAGGAGTTTCTCCGATAGCTGCAATGTAGCGTCCCTGATTATAATGTTCCAAAATATCCATTTTCAAAGAATCATTCATAAAAAAATCCTTCGTACTACCAATTCCTCCGGGCAAAATAAAAAATTCAGAGTTATCCCATTTTGTTTTAGAATACAGGACATCCGCCATTAACGTAATGCCATGTTCACCAATTACAGCACGCTCCTCTCCCATCGAAACTATTTTTAAATCTATTTTTGCCCGACGTAAAATATCAATAATCGTAACTGCTTCAATTTCCTCAAAACCATTGGAAAGAAATAAATAAGATGTTTTCATATCAATTATATATTATGATTTATACTACACTTAGAACAACCGAAAAGAAATGTTTGTTCTATATAATATTTCCAAGAAATAGAAGATAATTCATTGTAATATATAAAAGATTAAGGACTGATATACCCCTTTTCAATAACAGAAAACATTCTTTTAACAAAAAAAGCCTTATATTTGCTTGGAAATCTTATATTTCTTGCTATTACAAATAGATATTTAATATGAAAAGTTTTTTCAAAACGACATTTGCCTGTGTATTAGGTGTTTTTATTGCCGGGATATTACTATTCTGGCTCTTCATCGGCTCAGTTATAAGTCTCGCAACTTTTTCGACAACTCCGAGTTACACCTCTAAAGAAAACACCATCTTAATATTAAAATTAGAAGGAGAACTTACCGAACGAGCAAAAGACGACCCATTAAATATTTTAAATTCAGGAGAATATATTCCGAAAGCAGGATTAGACGAAATATTAAAAGCTATTCAGATCGCCAAATGGGACAATAATATCACTGGTATTTATTTGGATATTTCAAATTTTACTGGAGGTTATGCCTCTATTGAAGAAATACGTAATGCTCTATCCGATTTCAAAAAAAGTGGAAAATTTATTGTGGCGTATGCCGACATGTACACCCAAAGAGAATATTATTTGGCAACTGCAGCCGACTGGGTGTTCATGAATACTATTGGAATGCTGGATTTTAGAGGATTAAGCACGACTCCCACTTTTTATAAAAATACATTAGATAAAATAGGGGTTGAAATGCAAGTATTTCGCGTAGGGACTTACAAATCTGCCGTAGAGCCTTATATAACTACTCAGATGAGTGAAGCAAATCGAAAACAAACCGCATCATACTTAAACTCGATATGGGAAACTATTATCTCTGACATCGCAGAAGAACGTCAAATAGAGAAACACATACTGAATGATTATGCCGACTCATTAGTTTCTTTACAAGAGCCTCAATGGGTACAGAAAACCAAACTTGTGGATTCTTTATTATACCGTCCGGAAGTAGAATCCTTTTTAACGCAGCTTTGCGGTGTCGAAAATATTAATGATATCAATTGGGCATCACCAACAGATATTGTATCTACAGCTAAAAAAATCAAATCAAAAGATCGAATTGCCATAGTATATGCAGTAGGTAGCATAGACGGAATATCTTCGAACGGCATTATATCTGACAAACTGGTACGAACTCTAAAAGAAGTTCAAGACGACGAGTCTGTAAAAGGTGTTGTACTTAGAGTAAATTCTCCCGGAGGAAGTGCTTTCGGATCTGAACAGATCTGGCATGCGGTAGAACAGTTGAAACGAACAAAGCCTGTTGCCGTATCAATGGGTGATTATGCCGCTTCTGGAGGCTATTATCTATCTTGCGGAGCAAATCGTATTTTTGCAAATCCCGCAACACTAACCGGTTCAATAGGGATATTTGGACTCGTACCAAATGCGCAAAAGTTACTTTCAGAGAAAATCGGATTATCATTTGACGAGGTAAAAACAAACAAATACGGAGCTTTCCCTACCATAGAACGCCCTATGACAAATGATGAAAAACAGAAAATGCAAACATACATAAATCGTGGGTATGATCTCTTTATAAAACGTTGTGCCCAAGGACGAAAAATGTCGGTCGATCAAATAAAAAATATTGCAGAAGGACGAGTATGGAGTGGTAAAGATGCTTTAAAAATCGGATTAATAGACGAACTTGGTGATATGCAGAAAGCAACCGAATGGATTGCAAAAAAATGTGACATAACAGATTATGAAGTTATTGAATATCCAAAGAAAAAAAGTTTTTACGAAGAACTGATGAATGAACTTAGAAACGGAGTGTCACAATCTTTTATGAGATTATTTTTGGGTGATGAATATCATTATAAAAAAATTTTAGACCAAATAAAGCAGATCGACCCGATTCAAGCTCAAATGGAAAATATAGAACTAGAATAACAAATAATACTAAAGCTCATAAAGAATGCTGGAGGAGGAAAATGTAAAGCTATATAAGTGGTTATCTCCGTTTTCCCTCATTTACGGATTAGGAGTAAGATTGAGAAATAAACTTTTCGATTGGGATATTTTACGTAGCAAAAGTTATGATATACCTATCCTATCTGTAGGTAATATCACAGTGGGAGGCACAGGGAAAACGCCCCATATCGAATATTTAATACGATTATTGGCTTCTTCATATCGGATTGCCATTTTGAGCCGAGGGTATAAAAGAAAAACCAGAGGATTTGTTCTAGCAACCCATTCTTCTACAGCCAGAGAAATCGGAGATGAGCCTTTTCAAATAAAACATAAATTTCCGGAAATCGTAGTGGCCGTAGATAGTAACCGTCGAAGAGGTATAGAAAAGCTAATGCGACTTACGCCCGAAATCGATGTCATTTTATTAGATGACGCTTTCCAGCATAGATATGTGGCACCATCTACATCTATCTTACTATCCGATTTTAATCGGATGATTTATGAAGATAAACTTCTCCCATATGGTAGATTAAGAGAACCGATAGGAGAAAAATCTCGTGCACAGATCGTTATTGTAACTAAATGTCCTAAAGATATAAAACCTATAGATTTCAGAATTATTTCGAAACGTCTGCAATTATATCCATATCAACGATTATATTTTACCGGATTATGTTACGATGAATTAATTCCTTTATTTCCGAATGAAATTCACAATCCTATATCCATAACAAATATAAAAAAAGATAAAGCTTTACTGATCTCTGGGATTGCTTCACCCCAACCGTTTATACAATATATTCAAAACTTTGTATCTAAGACAGAGAGTTTATGTTTTCCGGATCATCATAGTTTCAGTGCGAAAGACATAGAAAAAATCCGGAACAGAGCATTAAAAATGAAGAATGGCAACACTTTGCCCCATATAATTGTGACAGAAAAAGATGCAGCCAGACTAATTTATAACCCTCATTTAACGAATGAAATAAAACAAAATCTATATTATCTGCCACTCAAAATATGCTTCTTACAAGATCAAGGCACAACTTTTGATGCACAAATAAAAGATGTTATAACCAAAAACAGGAAAAATTATATTCCCAAAACTATAAAAACTTCTTAATCAAAAAGAGCTAATAGCATCGTTTGAAAAAAAATAAGAATTCTTATTCAAAGTTTTTCGCTATATTTGTTATCAAATAAATTATCTAAAAAACCGAATTAGCTATGATTGAAAAAATTAAAGAAACTGCAGCATTTATCAAAGAACAGTTCTCTATTATCCCTGAAACAGCCATTATATTAGGTACAGGATTAGGCGAACTGGTAAACCATATCACCGACCAGAAAGAACTGGCATATAAAGATATTCCTAATTTCCCGATCTCTACAGTAGAAGGACATAGCGGAAAACTCATTTTCGGGAAACTGGGCACTAAAGACATCATGGCTATGCAAGGCCGATTCCATTTTTATGAAGGCTACGATATGAAACAAGTAACTTTCCCGGTACGCGTCATGAAACAATTAGGTGTAAAAACTCTATTTGTTTCAAATGCTGCCGGAGGAATGAATCCCACTTTTAAAGTAGGAGACCTAATGGTGATACGTGATCATATTAACTTATTCCCGGAACATCCGTTGCATGGGAAAAATTATAATGAGCTCGGTCCTCGATTCCCAGATATGAGTGAAGCTTATTCTAAACGACTCATTAAAAAAGCTTTTGAGATCGCAGAAAAAAACAACATATATTTACAACAGGGCGTATATGTAGGGACACAAGGGCCTACCTTCGAAACTCCTGCAGAATACAAGTATTTCAAAATCATAGGTGGTGATGCCGTCGGAATGTCCACTGTCCCTGAAGTAATCGTTGCCCGTCATAGTGATATGGAAGTATTTGCAATATCAGTCATCACCGACCTCGGAGTCGAAGGTATTGTAGAAAAAGCTTCTCACGAAGAAGTTCAAAAAGCCGCAGCCCTGGCTCAACCTAAAATGACATTAATAATGAAAGAACTCGTAGAACAGTTCTAAAAGATATATTTGACAAAATGCGGAGTCTTTATCTGTAAAGTACTCCGCATTTTGCTAACCCAATTAAATAAAATGGAAGAATTTAAACGTACAGAAATAGCATCTCTTGGTGAATTTGGACTTATCGACCATTTAACCAAACATGTAGAAGTAAAAAACGACTCTACACTAAAAGGTATCGGGGATGACGCTGCCGTACTCGACTATAAAGAAAAACAAGTATTAGTAACAACCGATCTGCTACTTGAAGGTATCCACTTCGACTTAACTTATGTTCCTTTAAAACATTTAGGATATAAGTCAGCCGTTGTTAATTTTTCAGACATTTATGCAATGAATGGACAGCCGAAACAAATTACTGTTTCCTTAGGCATTTCAAAACGTTTCTCGGTCGAAGATTTAGAACAACTATATGCCGGTATTCAACTTGCTTGTGATGTTTACCATGTAGATCTGATCGGAGGAGATACTTCCGCTTCTCTCACCGGGTTGGCAATCAGCATTACTTGTATAGGTGAAGCAAATAAAGAAAAGATTGTATATAGGAATGGAGCCAGAGAAAATGACTTGATCTGCGTAAGTGGAGATCTGGGTGCTGCTTATATGGGGTTACAATTGCTCGAACGTGAAAAAAAGGTTTTTGCTGGAGAAAAAAATTTCCAACCCGCTTTTGAAGGTAGAGAATACCTCCTTGAGAGACAATTAAAACCGGAAGCTCGTAAAGATATTATCGAAGAATTGGCAAAACGGGATATTGTGCCAACAGCAATGATGGATATTTCGGACGGACTCTCTTCCGAATTATTGCATATATGTAGACAAAGTCATACCGGATGTCGTATTTATGAGGAACGTATCCCCATAGATTACCAAACAGCCGTTATGGCGGAAGAATTCAATATGAGTCTTATCACTGCTGCTCTTAATGGTGGAGAGGATTATGAACTGCTGTTTACCGTACCGCTGGCTAAACATGATGACATTTCAGCTCTTCCGGGTATTCGTATTATAGGTCATATTACAGCTCCTTCCCTTGGGGCTTATATGATTACCAGAGACGGTGCTGAGATAGAATTAAAAGCTCAAGGCTGGAACTCTCTCAGCAAAGAAAATTAAAATATAGCGGACAAAATGTTGTGCAAATATAAAATTATTTATATCTTTGCACACGCAAAAACGATGGTGCCATAGCTCAGTTGGTAGAGCAAAGGACTGAAAATCCTTGTGTCCCCGGTTCGATTCCTGGTGGCACCACTTCAAAGAAAAGCAAAAGACAGTAAAATCCTGATTTCCAGACGAAATCAGGATTTTTTGTTTTCCGGAGGAACGCAAAAGGCGGCAGAATATTACCGTTACTGGTGTTCCAAAAGGTGGAGCAAAATAGGTGGAGCGTAAATCTCCACCGAATAAGGTTACTTCTCTCTGATTTGCAATATTTTGCGTATCAAGAAAGCGTGCATGATTTCCTACTTTTGTACAACGAAAAACTGTAGGAACATGAAAAGAGACTCATTCAATGTGCTTTTCTTTATCAAGAAAGCCAAACTGCTGAAAAACGGGGAAGCCTCCGTATGTATGCGCATCACGGTGAACGGTGTGCGAGTGGAAAATAACATCCGTAAGAGCATTGAACCTGCCTTATGGAATCAAGCGAAGGAGTGTGCCAAAGGCAAGAGCCGCAAATCCTGCGACCTTAATGCGTATATCGAGGATGCAAGAATCAAACTCCACCAGACTTTTAATGAATTGGAGGGACAAGGGCAATTCATCACCGCTCGCCTCATGCAGGAAAAGTTCTTCGGGCAAGATCAAGCACCCAAAGTTGTTCGCACTCTCATTCAAACCATCCAAGAACATAACGACCAATGTCGTGAACTTATCGGAAAGGACTATGCTCTGATTACCGTCCGCCGCTATGAAAGTTGCAAGCGTTATCTTGCGGAGCTTATCAAATTGAAATACGGCAAGGAGGATTTACCGTTGTCAGAAGTCAATGGAGAACTGATACGTGCCTTTGAGTTCTACCTCAAAACGGAGAAGGAGTGCCAACAGAATACGGTTATCCGCTACATGAAGTGCTTGAAGAAGATAACCAACCTTGCGCTTGCCAACGAATGGATTTCCAAAGACCCATTCATCGGAATCAAGTTCCATGAGAAAGAAGTTATCCGCGAGTTCTTGACAATGGACGAACTGCTCACCATCTATCATAAGGAGTTCCCGTTGGAACGTATCACCATTGTTCGTGATGTCTTTATCTTTGCTGCTTTCACGGGATTGGCATTCATAGACGTGCAACAACTGGTACCGGAACATATTGTGGAGGATTCCAATGGCAATCTGTGGATTCGCAAGCCTCGACAGAAAACGAAGAATATGTGCAACATTCCCTTGCTTGATATTCCGTTGGAGATTCTCCGCAAATACGCAAAGCATCCGGCTTGCCAAAAGAAAAACTGTTTGCTTCCTGTGCCATGTAATCAGAAGATGAACAGCTACCTGAAAGAAATCGCAGACCTATGCCTGATAAACAAGACCTTGACCACACACGTCGCCCGGCACTCGTATGCGACCTCTGTTTGCCTCGCCAACGGTGTGAGCATTGAGAACGTTGCGAAGATGCTCGGTCATTCCAATATCAAAATGACACAGCACTATGCCCGTGTACTTGATTCCTCTATTCTGCGCGATATGAATAATGTTAAGTCCGTGATGTCAAAAGTAATGCAATAGGTATGGAAAGAGGAATAATAACAATCAGTGCAACGGGTGCAGTCACTATGCCTACTGCACCTGTATGGATGGCGCAATTTGAGATTGCCGACTTGTTCGGGATGTTCTCATATGATATTCGCAAGGCGATTCATTCCATCTACAAGAACAGGGAACTGGATGAAGTTGAAACGAGAAAATACATCAAACAGCCGGACGGCATCAGTAATGACACTTATAGCATTGAAATGATTATAGCCATTGCATTTAGAGTATGCAGTAAAGAAAGCGTTCTGTTTAGACAGTTTATAATCAGTAAAATGAGTACCGTCACAAAAGAGACACCGATAACATTGTTTGTTTCCTGTGGCATAGGTAGTAACCTATGGTATAGTTGAGCCCATTCCGCCAGCCACTCGTTCCCGATGTCGGATGCAAAGGTAGCGTATGGCTATGATGGCAGAGGCAAGGTCAGGCGGCGATGCCGTTTCGGGCAGAATCTTCCTCAAACAAGTTTGAGCGTATTCAGCCCGAAAATCTTGCCACTGCCTGCCACACGCTTGAAAGGCATCTGGCAACGGAAACAAGCGACTGATGGAAAATCAGAAGATATAGAGGAACGGCTTGCAGACGAAGCATGATATTGGTGCTTTATCCGTAAGCCGTTATTTTTTCTTTTTGTTGTAAGTCCATTGCTCCGCAATCATAGGGCAGACGGCAAACTGCGCTCCTTCAAGAAAATCAGATTGCAGCCTGTCGGTAGGCGGAGCGGTAGCCGTCATTCAGCATCCGTTCGATGTCGGATTCACGGTAGAGGATTTTGCCGCCCAACTGGATATAGGCGATACGTCCTTCGTTGCGGTAGTCCTGAAGTGTCCGACGGCTCACCTTCAGCCGTGCCGACACCTCTTTGTCGGTGAAGAACCGCTCACTGCCCAATGTCGGGCGGTAATTGGCGGTTAGGTGCTCTACATTGTCAAGTAGTCGGTCAAGGCTGCCCATGAAGTGGATTATCCACTCGTTGTCTTTGTTAATCAGTTCGTTCATATTACTTTGAATTTAGTGGGATTATTGTTATTACTCCATTCGGTTATCAGATTGTTCTGCCTTTGAACCTCGCTTCTTTTCTCCTGTCCTCCACGATGGAGACGATACGTTTCACATTTTCGGGACGGTAGTAGGTTTTGTGATTGATTTGCGAGTATGCCAACGTGCCGTTATCCCGAAGTGTCTGCAACGTGCGTAGGCTGATGTTGAGCATCCGGCACACGTCCTGATTGTCCATCCACTCGCTCATTGTCTTTTCCCCGTGCTGATGGCAGATGGCATCCATTCGGTGGACGAAGCGATCGAACTTGGCGACCATCGCCTCAAAGGTCTTTCTTTCGATTGATACGATTTCCATAATGTATTCCTTTTGTTGTTTCTTTTGCTACAAAGGAATATATAATCCATTGTCGGGCAATCGTTTTCCTGAAAGTGGCAGCGTGTTGCGTTGATATGGTAGTCATTGTCCTATATCACATTTTCAAATTAGTATTGAAAGTCCGATTACATATCAACTCATCAATACAGAGAACTTTGTAGATAAAAAATATATCAAACTTATCAGTCAGCCGTATTATCAGCCATACGACTTATCAATTATACATACGGCTGATGAAGCATATTATTGGTCATATGACATTATGGTCAGTTGAATTAACGTATGACCATACATACGTTTTATCAGTTAAACTCAAAGGTAACTTCGTATGATAAGTTATCTTATAAAAGTATCTTTCTCTGTCAATGCTTCAAATGATTTTTGTGTTCACTTGAACACAGCAAGGTATGTTTTGGGCTGCTCAGGATACATTGGCTCAATTGCACCATCTTCCAACGCAGGAAGAAAATAATTTTTCCGGAATGATGTACGATGTTTGAATCCCATATTGGACATAATTTCATTCATCGCCATATAGTCGTCACTCATTGAAAGAATCATTTCTTGAACTTGAGCGGTACTTGGTCGGTAGTTGAGCGGTACTTGTCCTCTTTAGTTGCTTTTTTATCCTCCTTGTCTATCTTTGTTGTATCGGATGCGAAATAAGGTCGCATGAAAGTAATAGTAACAAAGCCACCATCAGAAGACCATGTGGGGGATTCCACACCTTGTGCCTGACAAGCATCCATGATACGCTTTGCACCACTCCCCCAGTTTTCCAGATAAGTCATCCGATAAAGTGCTTCCGCCACTTTCAGGTTATGCGGATATGACTCGTGAGGCTCCTTTATGTTTTCAGGTGTTATCTGAGGTGGAAATGTACCAGGACTAGCTATTTCTATACGGTCATCATAGATGGCAAGACTGATAGTCAGATTATATCTTTCCCAATGACGGTGGCAAAGGGCATTGATAAGAGCCTCGCGCAACGCATGATAAGGCACTTCAAGATGTTCCTCCCGTTCCAAACTATGATTGGTGATTCTACCACTGAGAGAAAGATGTTTGAAACAGAACGCAACTCCGGCATCTAAAAGTTGGAAAAAATTACCTTCAGCACGTTAATTATCACGGAACATATTTTTATTCGTACCTACAAACCGCGCCATTCTTAACGTGAACTGTGGATATTCGTCTATGTTATTAGAAAAAAGCAAGACCGCCCCATTTGTCGGCACACCATTCTTAAGCAACTTCCATTTTGATAAAATATCTCCTGTCGGCTCATACAATGCAGATTCCGGAATACGCCCGCCATCAATACCTCGACGGATGCAATTACGGATTAGATTCTCGTTAAGGTCTGCCAAAGTCACACCATCAGCAGCTAACCTTTCCCACGCATACAACTGAGGTTGATGCGCACGGATACGCTCGTCATACATATCTTGTGGCATCACTTTCGTGGTGCTCTCAATTTTGTAGCAGGGGCAGCCGTGGAATGTATGCGGACGCTCGCCCCATACCCAACCATCAAAGTGCATGGCAATTACTTTGTTTCTCGGATATTCCGGTACATCAACATACGCTACTTGCACATCTACAGCAGGTTCCAACCCAGCCAAAGCCTGAGCGTTCTCTTGTTGCGTTTTGTCAGTTATCTCTTGGCTTATTATCTTTACATTGTTGGCTTAGCTGGATAGAATCCCGGCCTTCCACTTTCCGAAAATTCAATATAATGAATATTTGACAAAATTTCACGCTCTTCCTCGCTTGGAGATTTGTTGTCAATTATAATGAGTTGATAATTTTTTATATTATCATTACAGTAGCGGAAAAACTTGTTTTGTGTAGTTTCCTCTGGCTTTAGACTTACATCAGAAAAATGAGCCGTAATAGGAGAATCTATGATAAGTGTTCTTGTGAAAGGAATATCGTGCAGGATACAATATTCTACAAGAGTCATTAGTATTGCAGTACAAGTTACTCCTCTAGTCCCTTTTCCGCAGGATAAGCGTGGTTTTCCTCCAAGAATAAAATCAAAGGTTTGCTCATCAAAAACAACAGTTTGAGAATCTCCGACTTCCCAACCTGCCAATTTCTTCTGTAGCAAATCGCAAAATTCGTCTTTAATATTAGTTTCTCTGATATAGCGCGATGCTACTTGTCCAACTTTTTTCAATTCATCTGCTAAACGTTTATAGTCTGCGCGAAGTCTTTGCGTTTCTTCCTGTAAATCTGTCAAACGAGTCTTTGACTCAATATTGGCCTGATAACGTTCTAAAATGGAACGTATATTGTCAATCTGAATCTCAATAGTTTTAATTTCCTCAAAAAGAGACAGTTTTTCGCTATGTATCTTATCAATCTCCAACTTTAAATTTGACAGTTCCTCCTCTTTAACCGTGATTAACTGCTCTGATTCAGCCTTTCTCTGTAATATCGCCTCGTATTCTGCTTTTAGCGACTCTGCGAATCCTGCTTCAGTAAAGTGCTTAGGGTCAAGGTGGGATTTACACAATGGGCAAATTGCATTATCTCCAAGTGCCTCAAAAATTTGGTGTCCTTGATAGAGAAAGTCATATCGTTCAATATCCAAAGTATAGTGTTGATTTAAGAGCTTTATGCGAGATAAAAAAGCCTCAACAAACATTTGCTTTGACATCAACTTACTTCGCCTTTTTTCAAGCTCATTCCGTTTCTGATATAGATCATTCAATGTGCTGTCTGTTTTAGCTAATTCTGTCTTGTACTGTTTTACAAAGGCCTCGTCCGTGAAATCTGCATAATTGACATCACCTATTTTGAAAATCAACTCTTCTTTCTGTTTAATAACATCATTAAGAAGTTCCATTTTTCCATGAATCTTCGCCCTTTGAATATCTTTTTTGTCTTCGGGCTCAAAATTCGAATCATCCTCCCCTGATGTTAATAAATAAATAAGACTTTTTTCTCTTGTAGCCTCAGCAAATTGGCTAGTGGGATTAAAAATAGGCGTCTCTGCAATTACTCTATTTTCGCTGGCTAAAATAAGATGTCTAATAGTACTAAATGATAATTGGGCTTTATCGGTTGCACTCTTCTTTACCTCAACTTTATTATCGTAGCCAATTAAGCGAAGAAGAAAATCGGAATAGGCATTCTTCTTGCTCACAGTACTATATTCATCGCTTCTAATTTCAGGGTCAGAAAAAGACGTGTATTTTACTGGCTTGACATATACCGATTTGCTATTCAATTTTCGTTGAATAGTATATGGTTCATCATTTTCATATTTAGCTATTTCCAAATAGAAGCAATCATATCCTTTTCCCTCGGGAACCATTTGGGGATTTGTTCCATCCTTAGATCGATTCTTTTTCCCAAGCAAAAATTCTATAAGATGAAGGACATGAGTCTTGCCTGTTTCTGATTTTCCAAAAATTAGATTACATCTTTTCTCGAAATCGATTCGTGAATCGGGAACTCCTTTACCGGTTGCAATAAGGGCTGTTATGTAAAATCCATTATTCTTCATCGTCATAACTGTTTAGCAAATACTCATTTTCAAACTCACTTCCCCATAAATCTACGGCAGGAGAGAGCTTAGATAAAATATATAAGTCATCTTCATCATGGAAGATTGAATCAACTTCTTTAATCGCTTGAGATAATTTTTCTTTATATGATCCAGTAAGTAGATTAAAACAATTCTTGCCCAATTCATTAACAGAGAAACGGAAACCTGTTGGAGTATTATGGCATTCCAATAGACCCTTACTTAACAAAAGGTGAATAGCAGGATGCATAACCATTCTGATCCCAATATAATTATTGAATCGATATGGCAAATCTGGATGGGTACTAATTTTTGAGCTATCTAAATCTGAGATATGTATTGATAAATAAGAATAGGCTCGCAATCTCTCTTCTGAGAATTGGAGTGAACAATTTGACATGATTGCAAGGAATCTCATTGCAATATCGAAAGTGCTATTTAGAATCTTTACTGCTTCCATATTAATTTATTATCGTTTGATAAATGGTAGCAAACGCCTATCTTTTCTCCAGAGCTAATTTCTCCGCTAATTACTCTGTCTGCTTTTGGAGAGAAGGTTGTTGCCTCTTTTATTACAGCTTTATTTCTCGCTAGAGCATTGGGAAAGAAATCCTCATAGGTATCAGCAACATGATATTCCATATCTTTTTTAAATTCGCCAAATTCGTCAGTATCTCCGGGAGCATTTTCTTCGCTCATTTTTCGCAATGATTCCGATATCCAAAAACAATTACGTGCTCTATCAAAATGATGAGCATAAGAAGAATGTGAAACATTCTCAATCGTTATTGACTTTGCCTCCTCTGAATCATTATAAGCATCAACCAAATGATTTATATAATTAGATTCTTGAACTTGCACCGTATCTGGTGGAGTTATTGGCATTCTGGAAATTAACTCTTTCCTAATTCCGAAGTATTGTGCATACAGATGCTTATTCTCACGCAACCTAGTTAAAAAATCATCTGGAGAAATATACTTAAAGATAGAAAAGTCTAAAGAATCAATGAAGGCTGATAGTTCCGAATTCATAGGGATTGTTTTCCCTTTTATTATATTCTTAGAATAGCTACTCCAATTTGATTTAATGGCCTCTTTAAGGTTGTTACTATTTGTATATGATCTTATTAAGCCCGAGGTAAGATTCTTTGGAGCTAAAATAAAATACGACTTAGGAAGAGGTATTACTCCATTGAATATATGATATAGAATTTTACAAACTTCGGGATATACCACTGATGGAGTTAAACTGTTTTCGTAATGTTTACATTGATAAATGTCATATTCATTATTCGACTTAGATATGACAGCTAAAATATCAATGCCATTATCTCCGGCACCTCCAATTCGATAAGTTTGCTCATATTTGCCACTTAGACACGAAAATGCCCATGAAGCTACCAATTCCTCATAGGTATCTTCATCCATAGCATATAGAATCTCTTTATCTGTTCGATTCTGATTAAACATTTGTTGTTCTGTTAGATAATGTTTACGTTCAACATCCTGTAGTGGCGCAAATGTTACATCCGTGTCAAGCCTCAAATTAGTTCTACTTTTCATGAAATTTCTTTCTTTGAGATTTCGGAACATTTGTGATGAAATTATTCGTATTACAGACAACTTCATTTAACAAATTGTAATCGCGTAATTTAGTCATCATTCAAGTTGCAGGATTTATAAGTTGTAACTAAACAGGCATATCTTCTGTTGGATTTAACAGCCTACGAACGTCGATATTCAAAAGTCCAGCAATCTTCACGAGCATATCAAGAGAGGGTTGCATCTTGTTGGAACACCATCGCGAAACAGTTGCTTCGTTCTTACCGACTTGCTCTGCCAACCATTTCCCAGTTTTACCATTCTCAACTAACACAACTTTCAACCTATTTATTTTTTGCGATTCCATACGTCTTGATTTTGCCTGTTAATTACAATACTTTGATTTACTATGCAAATTTAACGATATTATCTGAAAATACGGTGTTAAGTCTCAGAAAAGTAGCATAAACGCCCTTAAAACCAAGTATATTGAGTATCTTTGCATTCAAAGAGAAGAGAAACAAGCTAATGAATAAAGAAAACCAAATAATACTCTATCAGGACGATAACGATATAACTCGTGTGTCTGTGCGCTTTGCTGATGAAGACTTGTGGCTGACTCAGGGGCAATTAGTTGAGATATACCAAACAAGCAAATCGAATGTAAGTGAGCATATTAAGCATATATTTGAAGATGGAGAGTTAACAAAGGAAGCAACTGTTCGGAAATTCCGAACAGTTCAAATAGAAGGTTCTCGTAAGGTTGAACGAGAAGTGGAGTACTACAACCTTGATATGGTTATCGCCTTGGGCTACCGTGTGCAGTCTCAGGTTGCAACCCGTTTCCGACGTTGGGCAACACAACGGCTTCACGAATATATTCAAAAGGGATTTGCAATGGATGATGAACGATTGAAGCAAGGCGGCAATCGCTATTTTCGTGAACTCTTACAGCGCATCAGGGATATTCGTAGTAGTGAGCGCAACTTTTACCAACAAGTCACAGATATTTATGCTACGGCCACGGATTATGACCCACGCAATGAGATGACAAAATTATTTTTCGCTACCGTACAAAACAAACTGCATTATGCCGTTCATGAGAATACAGCAGCTGAGGTTATATACAATCGTGTGGACAACGAGAAGCCGTTTGTGGGTATGACGAACTTCAAGGGAAAATATGTGACTAAAGATGATGTAAAGATTGCCAAGAACTATCTAACAGAGATTGAACTCCAACGTTTGAATCTGCTTGTTTCCGGTTTCCTGGACTTTGCCGAGTTCCAAGCGTTGGAAATGAATCCTATGACAATGAAAGACTGGATAGAAGCACTGGACAACCAAATTATAGCACACAAGCGAACAGTTTTGATTGGTAAGGGAAACATTTCGCATAAACAAGCGATTGAAAAAGCAGAAAAAGAGTTCGCTATCTACCGCAAACGCGAAATGGAACTGCTTGAAAGTGATTTTGATAGGGAAATCAAGAAGTTGAAAGATAAATAATTTCAGCACACACATGATTACCATATATTTTGACAAACAACTTTTTAGTCATCTGTTCAAATCGCAAGAAGAAAAATATCTTGTTTTGCGTGAGAAAATACTGTCACATCGTGACGAGTTTATTTTCCTGTATTCAAATGCTCATTTATTCGATCTTCAGCAGGATACGACTGATATTAAGTATGACGAGATGGATTTCATGCAATCGATTGTGGACGGTAATCATATCTTTTATGAATCTCCTAATATTGGCGTAGCAAAAGAGTCACCACGTTCCGCATTTAATAACGTAGCGAAAGCGGATGATTTTTCTTGGCTTTACGATCTTGATTTTTCACAGATTACAGAAGAACAATGTGATGCCATTAATAATACAATAGACATAGCCATCAAAGATTTAAGAGGAGAATTGGAGTTTGATTGGTTAAAGAAAAGGGCTCCAATATACTCAAAAGAACTAACAATAGATAAAGGAAATCTTATCTCATTCGTGAAGTTTGTAAAAGATAATTTTTACAATGACAAAAATTCATATAAAAACATCAGGGATAATGCTGTCAAAAATTACAACCCAACATTAATAACTTCAGACAATGAGAATGTTTTCAACGATCAATTGGAAGCGGCCCCATTAGGATTATCTTTTATAGAAACGATTAAAGCTGTCATAAACCAATTTGGCCTTAAATCATCTGACGCGACTATTGTATATTATGTATCCTATATGCTCCTTGATTTACTTGGAGTTAGTAAAGAAACTCGAAGGAAAGTTAAGTTCCGTAATATGCAAACTGACAGCATGCATAGCTTCTTTGGTGGATATTGTGATTGCTTTGTAAGTGACGATGCGGGTATACTCAAAAAAAGTAAAATATTATATAAGCTCTTTAATATTGAAACTCAAATATATTCAATAGACGAATTTATAAAAGTATTTGATGAAGCTATAAAGAATAATCAAAAATCTGCTTCTGAATACTTTGATGAAATTCGCGGTGATTACCAACGAAGAATTGTTACAAAGACAGAAACGATTCCTCCATATGCATTGACATATTTGGGCACATCTCACATGTATTTTGGATATTTCAATTATATGCTGGAACGAACATCAAAAGATGAAACTGTAATAATGCTCGTGAAAAATAAAAAAGCAAACCAACTTTTACTTATTCAAGAAATAGAGATTATTGTTAATAGGCTCGTATATGTTTTTAATAATTGGGGAGCAACATTCGCTTTATTCAATAGAGAATTGGAAATTCCTCAAATACAGACAGATAATTGGAATAGAATTCTAATATTAAATGATGTAGATATATGTCTAACAAAAGTCAAAGAACCCTCTATGCTTTGTTTATGGATAAAACTTAAGCAGCCTATATCTACTCAATCGTAAAAAGCATTATCTAAAATTGGACATCCTTTACACGACCTACATTTTCCCTTTTATTTCCATATTCATCAATAAATCACCCCAAGCATACTAATTTATCAAACTTATTCACTACCTTTGTATTCGGAAACTTTCACGCAACCTTGCGCAGAACAACGCAAGTCATTGGT
>ERZ837910.3472-NODE-3472-length-17094-cov-6.691883_pt1 | contig 17094 bp, 15 predicted proteins | sample MGYA00519940_ERZ837910 | MGnify/ENA primary metagenome ERZ837910 (study PRJEB31850, sample SAMEA3708825) | human gut metagenome | biome: human gut; feature: human-associated habitat; material: faeces | place: China | collected 2014 ... | reverse complement strand
CGCAGCCGCCGAAGCGGTGCTTAAGCCGCTAGGCGGGAATTGTGCGGTGTTGCCCAAAATATAATGATTTTGTAAATCAAAAATGCTATTTTTACCCTGTAGAGACCGTGGGGGAGCACATCGTGCGCCCGCCTACCTAAAAATATAACGGTGCCGTTTTAGGCTGCCACGGGCCAAAGCCCCAAAATAATTATCACCCGTATTATATCATAGTGCGGCACGATATAATAGAACCCGCCCACAAAACGGAAAAGAAAAAAGCCCGTGCACAACGCACGGGCAATCTTTCAACAAGAAAAACAAAACTTGTTTAAAACTTAATTTGACTTTTTGCGGCGGTGCAGAACCATGCCCAGCAGCTTTTCCACCATGGCAAACACCTCGCGGAAGTTCAGCAGGCAGATGGCAAAGGTCAGCACCGTGACCGGCAGCACCCAGTGCTCCAACTTGAACAGCATGGCAATCTCCACAAAGATCAGCCCCAGGTTCAGCAGCATCCAGGCGGGGTGAAAGTCGATCTCCAGCAGCCCGTGGGTGGAGTAAGCACGCAGCAGGAAAACAATCAGCAGGGAGATGAAACTTGCCATCGTAACGCCCCACGGCCCAAACCAGCGGATGAACAAAAAGTTCAGAACCAGATTAACCACGGCACCTACCAACATGGTGTAGAACGAACTGGTGGACCGCTTGTATACCACATACACGCTGTTCAGGAAGTTGTTCAGGCAGGTGCACATGGAAGCCAGTGTCAGGAACGGCACAAACTGCCAGCCAAGGAAGTAATCCTCGCGGAAAACGTGCATCATGGGCTGGCACAGCCAGATGACGCCCGCCACACAGCAGAACATGACCGCCGCATATACCCGGAACACCTTGCTGAAGAACGCCGAACGCTCGGATTCCTCTGTCACAGCCGAAAGCTGCCATGCCTCATAAAAAATCTGCCCCACAATGGTAATGATCTGCGGCAGATAATACCCGGCTTTCAGCAGGCCCACCCACCAGGTGCTGCTTTTGCCGTCAATGCCGTCACACATGCCCTGTACATAGAACAGGTCCGAAGCGTTGATGATCCAAAAGCTGATGGAAGCCGGGATCATGGGGATGCAATAACGCAGCATGTCCTTCCAAAGGGCTTTGTTGAACTTTTTGAAACTGAAATACTGGTGGCAGTGCCCGGCAATAAAAACAAAGATTGCCGAAAGCGCATCCGAACAGGCCATGGCAAGCAGGTAGCCGTTCGCGCCCAGATCCAGCACATCCAGGAACAGATAATAGAACCCAAGCAGCGTGGCGGAAGTCAAAACGCCATCCACCGCAACCAGACGGTTCAGCATGCGGGAACGGATGAACTGGGTGCAGAGCGTGCGCAGGCAGCTCATCAATACACAGGCGTAAATCAGAACCAGATAATCCGCCGCATTGGGGATCAGCCGCACCAGCGGCCAGCAGACCGCCATTAAGGCAAAGCCCAGCAGGATGGTGGCAAGGCCGTTCATGAACACGCTGGATTTATCCACCTTGCGGTCCAGGCCAAACCGGATCACCGCAAAACTGACGCCCAGGCTGACCACCGGAATCAGCAGGTTGGCCACCGACTGCATCAGGCTGGTCACACCCATCACATCCGGGCTGGCCAGCGCGTAACTCAGGTATGGCTGAATAATCAGGCTGATGATTTTGGAGCCAAAGTTGGAAATGGCAAACAGGATGGTGTTGTTCACCAGCGTGGAGTAGCGTTTGGAATCTGACAAAGTGCAGATCGCCTCCTCGATATTAAATTTGAATTAAAAAAGAATAAAAAGCGGTTTAAAAAAGAATAAAGAAAAAAGAATAATGTTGGTGGATCGCCGCGTGTGGCGCGGCTCAAAAATATCAGGTGGGATATGCACCACATGCTGTGGGTAAAGAGTAGAAGCACTCAATAATTAGAACCTGTTCGATAGAACTCTTCAATCACGGCAGCCAATATATGGGGAATGAAAACCAAATAATGGTACTATCTCCCTTTCAGCAGCGCCTGCCGTGCCTTATAGTCCGGCATCACCCTGGCCACGGCGGCCCAGAAAGCCGGGCTGTGGTTGGGGTGGGCAAAGTGGCAAAACTCGTGTACCACCACATACTCCTGCGCGGGCAGCGGCATCACACACAGCCGCAGGGCAAAACACAGCGTTCCTGTTTTTAGGGAGCAGCTCCCCCACCGGGTGCTCATGTCCCGCACCGCTATGCGGGGCATTTCTCCGCGCGGGCAGGTGGCGGCAAACAGCGGGTAATACTGCGCACATAGTGCCTGCATCTGGTGCAGGGCGATGGCTTTGCTCGGCAGCGGCGGTTCGGCGGCACGGTTTGCCATGTGGACCGCCATCCGGCCCTGCGCCGCGGCAACCCATCCGGCATGCGCTGCCACAAAAGCGTCCACACTGCTCAAGGGGACCCGGCGTGGCGCGCTGACGGCTACACTGCCATCCGTGCGGACCCGTATGTTCAGGTTGCGCACCCGGCGGCGCGTCAATTCATATTCGACCCCGCCCGCAATGCGGCGCTGTGGGTCTGGCTGGTTCATCTGCCCACCTCCCGACTTAGCTGTTAAGGTGTACCTGATACCCCCAAAAACAGCTGCCCCCATTGTACGCTATTTTGTCGCAAAAGGAAAGTGAAAAACTTGACCTTGCGTGCAGCGGTGCAGCACGGCTGCTGCACTGCCTGCCAAAATTTTCGCAAAATCGCCTATTGTAGCCATTGGCAGGGTATGCTATAATACCAATAACAGGCAAAAAAACACAGGGGCTGTTTTGTATGCCTTTGCAAGTCTATTTTAATCTACACATCGTTAAAATTTTGAACCTGTTGCAGCGAATGAAAATTACATAAGTGCACAAAAGTCTATAAATTGACACCAAAAAATGGTGTAAAAATGGTGTCAATTCAAAAAATGGTGTCAAAAATGTGTCCAGTGTCCTGCCGTTTATGCAAGTTCGGCGGGGCGCTTTTTTGCATTTTGGGAAAAGTCAAGCCTGCGCATTTGCTCTGCAGCATGGGCATAGCTTGAATGAGCGTAAATGTTCATTGTAGTGCTTGCATTGGAATGGCCCATAAGATACTGCAGCGCTTTAGTATCCAACCCGCTATTTGCCATGTTAGTGCAAAATGTATGCCGGAACATATGCGGCGTGATATTTGGCAACGGATTGTCTGGGTTTTTCTCATTGTACCGGATAATGGTTCTGCGCAATGAATCTTGAATCTGGTGTGCATCTTTGGGCTTGCCGTTTCTATTCAATAGAACAAATCCGCTGTATCCATCTATGATCAGTTCTTGCTTTGGACTTTGGCGGTTCGCAATAAGGTTCTTTAGGCTTTGGTAAGCAAGCTCTGAAATAGGAATGTCCCGGCAGCCACTCTTTGATTTAGTGGTAGTTACAGCATACTTGCCTTTATCTAGCTTTAGCAGCTGGTGGTTAATATGAACAACTCTTTCTTTAAGGTCAACGTCGCTGATAGTCAACCCACATAGTTCACTGATACGCATTCCTGTATAAAGCAAGACTGCAAATATATCATAGTGTTTAGAAGCTACGTTATCTGTGCGGGCAAAATTCATCAAGCGTTCTTGCTGTTCCGGCGTCATGCACTGCCGCTGCTTGGAATCATTTCTAATGATATTATGCAGCTTAAAATTAAAGGGGTTGCGCGGAATAATATCATCTTCATAGGCCAGCTGAAATGCGGGGCCTACCACGCTGCAAATTCCACTGATTGTACTGTAGCACTTGCCATCCTGCTGAAGCTTGCCTACCCAACGTTGGGCATCGGATACTTTGACATCCCGGATACACTTTGCAGCAAATGGTTCACTCTTTAAGGTGGTAAGCACATACTGGTAATGCCTTTTAGTTTGGTAGCAGGCGGTGTTTTTCATGGAAACATAGCGTGCTGTTTGTTGGTAAACGGTTATTTCCCCGCCTGCATAGTCCAGTCCGTTACTTAGTGATTGCTTTAGCTTAGTTTCCTTTTCTCGCAGGTCGTTCAATGTGCTGGCATAAATGTATTTTCGTTTGCCGTAAATATCTGTATAGCGGTATTGGTATCTACCATCTTTTCTTTGGCTCTCGCCGTCCTTCAAAACGTGTCTTTTACTATCTTTGCGCCGTCCTGACATGTTAAACTCCTTTCCTGACGGAAAGCGCCCTGATATGACACACTTAGTATATCATATCAGGGCGCTTTTTCCACCACAATTTAGATTGTATAAAGCGGCTCTAAGTACTTATCAAACAGTTTGCGCTTAATTAAGCGCTTGTTACCGCAGAACAGTACAAAGGTACAGCCGTTTTCGTTTGTAATCTCTCGGAGTTTGTTAATGCCAATATTGCTATATGCAGCGGCTTCTTCCAGGGTCAGATTAGCTTTTTCCCAAATGGGGACTTCTTTCATGCTTTAGGGGGTTCCTTTCAAAATGATATGCTGAAATACGGGCAATACTTGAAAGTGCACTTTTAATTTTGTGCATCAAGCAAATCAAATGAAAGTAAAAGTTCTATACCGGTTTTGTCGTGAATACCTCCCAAAGCGTCCAACGCATTATTTATACATACTGTTTGTAATATTATAGCATAGACCGCCGGGTAAATTCAAGCATTTTTGACGATTTATAAATATTTATTTTTGCGGCGCAATGCCGCTTTTTTGTTCATTTTATGCAACAAATATACATATTGTTTACATAATTATACATATCGTGCCCGCCTGATATTTTCCCGGCGGCTCTGGCCCCTGCATTTTGATGGATAGCCCGGCGGATGGGCTGAAAAGCCGCTGTAGAATCCCTGCTTTGTGCCAGCATAAGGGCGGGATAGAATGCCCGGCGGAAACACCCTTTCAAATTCATTCGATTTGCGCCCTGTAGCTTGATGATTTTAGAGCATATCATTGCAGGCGATACTTTCCCCGCCTGCGCATTGAAATGCTTTGTAAACATTGTAATTGCTTAGCCCAAAATGGTGAACATGGGCATTGTGGCGCTGCGTGCTGTGAATAGGTGTTCCGCCCGCCGGGGAAAAATATAAATTAAGGGGTCCCGGCGGATGGGATCTATACCAATAGTAATGTACATTTTTCACATACATTCTTGCCAGCCAAAACGCGCTGGTAAATTTTGGCAAATGTACACTTTCTACATAATTTTCTACCCCCATTTGCAGGCTATTTTTGTATCACAAAATACAGCCAATTTTGCCATAATTATATTACAAAAGATAATTAAATAGATAAGTATTAACCGCAAATGCAAAATCCTAAAATGCAAAGAGTTTCTGCAAGAACTCCATATTAAAATCATTGTTGTACACAAGAATATAACCTTCTTTTTGAGTAGTGTCTTTCATAGAATAAAACCTTTCCTTAAAAATGATAAATAATACCACATATACCGCTTTGGGATATGCTTTTGCTACCATTTTGGTAGTAGAAAACAAACTGAGGTAGGATAAAAAATTAGCAGGATATATATTACATAAAGAATATATTAGAATATTATTCCCGCAAATTTAATTTTCAAAAAACAAACCGTTTGAAATAGAAGTACTATAAATAGGACTTCTGCAAAGAGCTTTGTAGATTCTTATTTTGGTTGGACAAAATAAATAGTAAAATATATCAAATGTAGAGAAGTATATTACATTCTAGTGCCTTTTTGGTACTAGAAACGTATATCAAACTACATTCAAAAGTAGCAAAAAATAATACAAAAGAATATATAATAGAAAAGTATTAAGCGGAAATTTTTTTTTCTAAATCAAACCAGATACCCAAAATAGGCCTATAAAGCCATATCATTCTATATCAAATACTACAGTAGTTCTTCGTTGGCTAACGCCAACTTCAGAACTAGAACCGTCAAGCTTCATTGCACTCATACCTCGCTAACGCTCGGTATTCGACAATGAAGCTTTTCCCGGCTATCGCCGGGAAGGGGGCTAACGCCCCATCTGTGAACCTGCTTTCTGTTATGCTTTGCTTCCTTTTGTTTCACTGCTTTTTGCTTTCTTGATTTTAGGGGCGGGGGGCGGGGAAAGTGTAAGCACAGTTAGTTTGTTTTAACTTCAGCACTTTTATAAGTGCACTTTTAATTTTGCTGGCTGCTATGGGCTGTAAAGCTTTTTCTTTCTGATATTGCGCAAGCAAAAACCGCCGGGGTATGTAACTCCAGCGGTGGTGTAAAGTTAGTTGCATTTAACAGATCGGCTTTGTAAGCAATTCCGAACAGTATTTATTCTTGTTTTTGATGCAATAATCAGGTGTTTTTCCTGCTTTTTAGTGGATATTCTGCTTTGTTTTGGTGTGTTTTCAGCGTATTTTCGTTTGTTTTTGTTCGGGCGTTCATTCGGGAAAATCTGCTTTCTGCTTTGTTTTTGTGTTTCAGGATGCAAAAAAGATGTTCAAGATGATATATAGCAGCAGTGCAGCACCAATAAAGAGCTTTAAGCAGCCTCCATCATCTCCGCCATTGTTTCCGCTATAATTGCTTTTGAATGACTGGTTATAATGGGCATAGCCTGAACTGCCTTTCCCGAAATAGCCGTAATCTTTAGGCATTTGTGTCAGCTCCCTTTCCTGGTGTACTGCCGTTTGTGCTTTATAGCGTTGGCTTTGCCTGCATTCTGTGGTTTTGCCCATCATATCACAGTTTTTTGAATGCTATCAAGTGTTCAAAAAAATATATTTCGTGTATAAATTCATGTTTGGCATAAGCAAGGGCAGGATCGTAACCTCTACTGTCCAGGTTTCAAAGGTGAGCACATACCCTAACATATCATTGTATGGGCAGATATCCACTTTTTTGCAAGGTTCGCTGATATAGAAGTTTCCATAGGCATAGGGAACATTCAACAGCTGCTTCAAGAATCTTTTCCACGTTCTGCGGGGTTCGCGTGCCATGAATGCCAGGATACGCGGATTTGAATCCATATAGTGAATTTCATTGCAATCAAAGGAAAATCCCGCTTGTTTATCTTTCGGTAATCCAGTCTGATAACCCTGCACAAAGAAGTTGTTTTGATACTTATAGCGGTCAAGGAAGTCTTGCAAAGTAAGCTTGTTTGTGTCTACTGCGTAATCTTTCAATGTTTCCATAGTATTTTACCCCTTTTCGTTTTCGTTATCATCGCTTAAAAGCCAATCCACTGATACGTTGAAATAGTTTGCCAGTGCAAGTAAGGATTTTGTGCTAGGTACTCTTGTACCGCTTTCCCAATGCTTAATAGCACGGGACGACACACCAATGGCCCATGCAAGCCGATTCTGTGAAATATCGTGTTGTTCCCGCAGATCAAGCAATTTTTGCTTCAGCATCTTCTACTTCCTCCACTGCCTTTACATCCATAGTCAATACACCGCCCTGCAGTGTTACTTCAAACTCTGTAAATCCATCCCTGCAGGCCATGCGTTCCACCCGCATGATGGATTCAACGGGGAAAGAGTAATGCGGTGCGGAATATGCGGCGGTATCCTTGCCCACAATATGCAAGGCTGCATCCTCACAATAGCAGGTCATATTATTAGAACCAGAAGATACACAGCATTCTTGCAATACAAGCGATACCACACCGTTCACATGGTGTATTGCCTTAATGAACTCTTCAATCGAAATACGGTTGCTCATTTTTGCGTTTCCTTTCGATGTGCATTTTAATAAATGGCGGCCTACTCTCACTTGGCCCTTTCTTCTCTGTCTGGCGGTGCTTAATCCGCCGGGATGAACATAATATTGCAATCAGCGCATATCACGCGGACTTCTTTGGTTGAACGGATGATCGTTCTGCATTTGGGACAAATCCACCGCCGGGTGCTGCTGGGGCGTTTGGGCGGCTTTGTGGCTCCGCCATTGGCTGCACCGGGGGCGCGGCTTCCTGTGCCGGTGCCTATCATATCTTGCCAGGGCTGGCCCTCTGTCATCTGGATGGCCTGCCAACCTTGCAGCTCAATGAACTCCAGCAGTTCAAGGCTGGGGCTGGTAATTGTCCAGCCATATTGCTTGCTATGGTCAACCATAAGGCCATGTGCTTCAGCTGTACGCTTGAACAGCTTATTGTGGTAACTGTTTCCGCCGCCGCTGGTATCCTTTATACCGTTGACCATGTTGTACAGGTGACACATCTCATGCAGCAGCGTGGCCGTGGTTTCCTCAATGGGGCGGTCAAGTGTGGCCGTTGATATGTTTATCTCGTGGCGCTGCTCTGTGCCTGCTGTCCACGTTTTGCCGCAAGTGATATGACCATAGGCACCGGGTGTTTTCTTGAGGGTAATGACCGGCTCCGGCAATTTACCATCAAAGAAACGTGTGTTGAGGGCACGGAACATTTTTTCTAATTGCCCGGCGGCGCGGCTGGTTTTAACTGTCTGCTTCATAAAAGAACAACCTTTCTTTTTGTGGGGGAACATGTGTTCACTTGACTGTAGCTATAGTATAGCATACTGTGCACAGTATGCAAGATGGAACGTTGCACAAAGTAGAAAGCAAAAAGTTGTTGATTTTGCATACTGTGTACAGTACGCCATGCGGTTGGCCGCTCCGTTAAATTGTAATATAATAGAAATGCTAATAACGAAACATGCTAGTAAAGGATAGAATCACATGGGCGGCAAAACCAGCACTGCAAGTAAAAGCAAATACAACGCCAAAACATATGAACGCCTAGTTCTTAATCTAAGAATAGATAGCCCACAAAGTAAACAAGCCATTGAGGCAGCCGCACAAGCCGCCGGGGAAAGTACAACGGCCTATGTAGTTGAGGCTGTGCGCCGCCGCATGGAGCAGGAACAACAAGACAAATAAAAAAAGCCCGGCGGATCAGGCCGGGACTTGACAGTATATTAAGCAATAGCTACATTACAAGTAGCATAACCCGGCGGACTGCTTGACAGCGTATTAAGCAGTAGCTATAATGAAAATAAAAAGGCGCTGCGGTAAGCGGTTGACCCTTTTGGGTTAGGTACTTAGAAAAGGGCTGTCACCGTGCAGGGTGGTGGCTCTTGTTTTTTACTACTTACAGGGGATACACCCCGCCGGGGTTGGTATTCACTTTGTGTAGCATTGCAAAAGGGCAATGTCCTGTAGGCAGTTCTTTCTTGCTCATCGTATTAAAAGTGCACTTCCGAAATATCAAATAATACCGGATCATGAAAGCCTTGTTTTATTTACAGGTTCATGCCTGTTATGCTGTGCGGTATTTCACCCATTACGCTATGCCCGGCGGATGGAATGCCCTGCAAGGCTCCTGGCAAGCTCTCAGAGCGCGTTTTAGGTTCAAGTAATGTAATTTACCCTACTTGAATGTTGCGCGTTTTTGGCTAGGCTCTTTACGTTAAAAAACTAGTGAACATATGTTCACTAGTTTTGCAACGTATTTACCTAATGATTTAGAACACTTCTTTTCAGGCGATACTTTTCCCGCCTACAATGTGTTATGCTTTATAGCGCCCACAATTCAGTGTCTCATACTGGTGAACATGGGCATTCTAGGGCATTATGCCCGCCGGGATGTTCCTATACTCTGTATAGGCCCCATAAGCTCTTGAAACAGGGGCCGTTCCAGTGCCATTGCCTGCAAGCAGTAATAGAAAAATCCCTGTAAGCGCTCCGTTACAGCCTTACAGGGATGGAAAACTATTCATTGTCATATCAAGGGGCATTCCTGTGGTGTCAAAATGGTGTCAAATGGATTTTTCACTCGTTAAATTTGCCGCCAAATCGCAATTTATTCAGTGACAACAGGTACAATACCAATAACGACAGTTTTTTGAACTTTACCCACGCAAACTCTGTACATACTGCCGGGGCGTGGTGCCGTATTCCGCGCGGAACGCGCGGTAAAAGTTGGCGTAATCCCCAAACCCGCAGTAGGTACAGACTTCACTGGGGGCAAGCCCGCCGGCCAAAAGCTGCTTGGCGTTCAGCAGCCGCTTTTGCAGGATATACCGGTGCACCGTGGTGCCCACCTGCGCTTCAAACTTGCGCAGCAAATGGTACTTGCTGATAAAAAAGCGCTCTGCCAGCGCATCCAGCGTCAGGGCTTCGTTGTAGTGCTCGTTGATGTAGCTCAATACCCCGTCCACCACCCGGTCAGACGCCATATCGGCCGAAAGCGCGCTCTGCATGCTGCGGTCCGCCGCGCTCTGATTGATGGCAACCATCAGCTCCACCAGGCTGCAAACGGCCAGCAGGTCGCTGCCATAACTTTCCTGCATGTGCAGGCTGCGCAGCTTGTCCAGCTCACGGCGCATTTCGGCGCTGCGGGGGCCAGGCAGGCGCAGCAGATTGGTATGGCCGGGCACCGTGGTGTCAAAGCAGCGGGTCAGGCTGGTGTGCGGGCTAGAAAGAGATTCCAGATACCCGCGGTCTACCCACAGCACAATGCGCTCGTAAGGTTCATCATTGCTGTCAACCCGCGCTTGGTGCAGCTCCAGCGGGCTGATCAGCATCAGATCCCCCGCGCGCATGTGGAAGATGCGGTTTTCGACCGTATAAGATACACTGCCGCGCAAAAGCATGTAGATTTCATAAAAATCGTGGTGGTGCAGCTCCACTTCATCCATGTAGCGGTAGCGGTAAATTTCAAAATCCCGGCGGATCATGGTCTGCCGCCGTGTAAAGGGTTGAAAGCTGTTTTCTGCCATAATCCTGTCATCTCTCTTTCCACTTTCATAGTACCGCAATTTTTGCAATCTTTCAAGCAATTACGCCAATTTAATTTGCAAAAAATAAGGGTTATACTTATCCACGGTTTGAATGAACAACACCGGCCGTGCTGCAAAGCAAGGCCACCGAAGATATCACAAAACAAAATCTGAAGGAGTGTTTCGCCATGAAAATGAACGCTGCATCCATCAAGAACCAGAAGGCTGAATGGGAAGCCCTGGGCGTTAAGCTGCCCGCCTTTGACCATGACGCTATGACTGCCAAAACCAAGGAGCATCCGGTTTGGGTCCACTTTGGCGCAGGCAACATCTTCCGCGGCTTTATCGCAGCTCTCCAGCAGCGCCTGCTGAACGAAGGTCTGCAGGACCGCGGCATCATTGCAGCCGATACCTTTGACTATGACATCATTGATAAGATCTACACCCCGTTCGACAATCTGACCATGATGGTCACCCTGAACCCGGATGGCTCCACCAGCCGCGAGATCATCGGTTCTGTTGCCGAGGGCCTGCGCGCTGATTCTTCTGACGCTGCCATGATGGCACGCTTCAAGGAGATCTTCACCGATCCCGGCCTGCAGATGATCTCCTTCACCATCACCGAGAAGGGCTATGCCCTGTACCGTCCCGATGGCAGCCTGATGCCCGTTGTGCAGGCTGATATCGACGAAGGTCCGGCACACGCACGCCACGCCATGAGCATGGTCGCTGCCCTGCTGTTCGAGCGTTTCCAGGCTGGTGCCGCCCCGCTGGCTGTTGTCAGCATGGACAACTGCTCCCACAACGGCGAAAAGCTGCAGTCCAGCGTGATGACCGTTGCCAAGGCATGGGCTGAAAAGGGCTATGTCGGCCAGGACTTCATCGCTTACCTGGAAGACGAGAGCAAGATCGCATTCCCCTGGTCCATGATCGACAAGATCACCCCGCGCCCCCACAAGATCGTGGAAGAGCAGCTGGTCAAGGATAACATCGAGGATATGGAGCCCATCGTTACCAGCAAGAACACTTTCATTGCTGCCTTTGTCAACGCAGAGCGCCCGCAGTACCTGGTTGTTGAGGACAAGTTCCCCAATGGCCGTCCCCCGCTGGAAAAGGCCGGCGTCTATATGACCGACCGCGACACCGTCAACAAGACCGAGCGCATGAAGGTCACCACCTGCCTGAACCCGCTGCACACCGCCATGAGCGTTTACGGCTGCATGCTGGGCTACACCCTGATCTGCGACGAGATGAAGGATGCCGATATCGTTGCCCTCATCAAGCGCCTGGGCTATGTTGAAGGCCTGCCCGTTGTGGTCAACCCCGGCATCCTGGAGCCCAAGGCATTCATCGATGAAGTTGTTGAGCAGCGCCTGCCCAACCCGTTCATGCCGGACGCCCCGCAGCGTATCGCTACCGATACTTCCCAGAAGGTCGGTATCCGCTTTGGCGAGACCATCAAGAGCTATGTTGCTGAAGGCCGCGACCTGAACACCCTGGTGTCCATCCCGCTGGCCATTGCAGGCTGGCTGCGTTACCTGCTTGCCATTGATGACAACGGCAATGCATTTGAAGTTTCTGCAGACCCCCTGAAGGATGACCTGCAGGCTAAGCTGGCTACCATCAAGTTCGGTGCTCCCGACAGCTGCACCGACCAGCTGGACAGCATCCTGAGCAATGCTTCCATCTTTGGCTCTGACCTGACCAAGACCGTTCTGGCCGACAAGGTCAAGGCTTACTTCAAGGCTGAGATCGCAGGCCCCGGCGCTGTCCGCAAGACCCTGCATGACGCTGTCAACGCCTGATTGCTTTATTGATTCTCAATCCGATGATTGCGATATAAACAACAACCAAGGAGGAAACACTTATGCCTATGCAAATGGGTTGGCGTTGGTATGGTGAGGGCAACGACCCCATCACACTGAACGACATCAAGCAGATCCCCGGTGTCAGCACCATCGTCTGGGCTCTGCACCACAAAATGCCCGGTGAGATCTGGGAAGAGAGCGAAATCAAGGAAGTCATGGATCAGATCCACGCTTACGGCTTCAACGGCGACGTTGTTGAATCTGTGAACGTCCATGACGATATCAAGATCGGTCTGCCTACCCGCGACCAGTATATCGAAAACTACAAGCAGTGCATCCGCAACCTGTCCAAGTTTGGCGTTAAGGTTATCTGCTATAACTTCATGCCTATCTTTGACTGGACCCGCACTGACCTGTTCCACCCTGTCGGTGATGGCTCCACCGCCCTGTTCTATCAGAAGGATATGATCAAGGACGATTACAAGGCTATGGCCAAGTATATCCTGGACTTCACCGAGAAGTACCACATGACCTTCCCCGGCTGGGAGCCGGAGCGTATGGCTAAGCTGGACGAGCTGTTTAAGGCCTATGCCCCTGTCACCAAGGAGAAGCTGTGGGAGAATCTGAAGTACTTCCTGGAAGCCCTCATGCCCACCTGCCGCGAGTGCGACATCAAGATGGCCATCCATATGGACGATCCCCCATGGGATATCTTCGGCCTGCCCCGTCTGCTGGTGGACGCCGAGAGCATCGACCGCTTCCTGTCCATGGTGGATGATCCGTACAACTGCCTGACTCTGTGCTCCGGCAGCCTGAACGCCAACCCCAACAACAATGTTGCCGAGATCGTCCGCAAGCACTGCGACCGCATCGCTTTCGCTCACATCCGCAACATCCATCACTTTGATAACGGTGACTTCTCTGAGGCTGCCCACCGCGATTGCTGCGGTGAGACCGGCATCATCGAGATCCTGCGCGCTTACCACGACAACGGCTTTGAGGGCTATATTCGCCCCGACCACGGCCGTCAGCTGTGGGAGGAAGGCCCCGGCAACTGCCGCCCCGGCTACGGCAAGTATGACCGTGCCCTCGGCATCCAGTATATGCTCGGCGTCTGGGATCTGCTCGACCGCCTGGATGAAGAGAAGAATAAGTAATTTCTGACCTTTTCAGCTTTTCTGGCCCGCACTCGTATGGGTGCGGGCTTTTTGTTTTGCCGTAAAAATCAGCCGTAATCTGGCGCACTCCCCGTAGGGGGCGCACATCGTGCGCCCGCCAACCGGAAAAGAGATGGCGGCCCTTTGGGATTGTACCGGACAAGAGCCTGCAATAAATCCTATTATATCTAAAAGAAATGTCTACATAATCCAAAGGAGCTGCCGCATCTGCGGCGGCTCCTTTGGTTTATGTTACCCCAATCAAAACCGATATCCAATATCACCAAATATCCGCTCAAATCTTCTCCATCCCGGCCACTTGTTCCCGCTGCATTCAAATGCTATAATTGGCATATAAACCAATACAGAAAGCGTGATTCTAATGCCCAGACGATATGACAGCGCCGACGCCAAGCGCCGCATTTTGACGGCCTGTGTTCGGTTCTTTCTGGAAAAAGGCTATACCCGCACCACTGTTGCCGAAATTGTCAAGGAAGCCGATGTCAGCATCAGTACCTTCCAGAATGTGTTCCGCACCAAGGATGGCGTTCTGGTGGAGCTGGTCAAATTCATGTTCGGCAGTCAGTTTGATATGGCGGGCCAGATCGCAGGCCAAAAGCTGCCGCCCGTCTATGTGTACGCGGTGGAGACCAGCATCCAGCTGGCTTTGACCGAGCTGAACGAGAACCTGCGGGATATCTACCTGGAAGCCTACAGCCACACCGAAGCGTCCGAGTATATCTACCAGCACACCTCCAGCGAACTGTACCGCATTTTCGGCCCCTACCTGCCCAGCTATACTGAAAGCGACTTCTATGAACTGGAGATCGGCTCTGCGGGTATAATGCGGGGCTATATGTCCCGCCCGTGCGATAAATACTTTACGCTGGAAAAAAAGTTGGCTCGCTTCCTTTCCATGAGTTTAAACGCTTACGCGGTGCCCGCCGCAGAGCAAAAGCAGGTGCTGGATTTTATCGCCAAGCTGGATATCCGCGCCATTGCCGTGCAGGTCATGCAGGAGCTGTTCAAAGCGCTTGCCATGCGTTTTTCCTTCCCGCTGCCGGATTCCGTAAAAGCATAATCAGCCAGCACCGCCCCCGTTTGTCCGCCAACCCGTCATGAACAGGAGAAAAAGATGAAAGCGATTCAATGGATCATTTCCGCTCTGGTTGCCGTGGTCATCATCGCCGCCGCCGTTGGCGGCGGGGTGTACTTTACCCGGCTCAAAAGCATCCACAGCATCCGCAAACTGACCGATTACGAAAACTATAACCTCTACCGCATGGATATTGACTATGCGTATGATCTCGACCGCCTGATCGACCGCGGCATTACCGATAACCAGAGCATGATCAATGCCATCCTGGCCGAAGCCCTGCCCTACCTGCCCATCCATATGAAAGCCCCAAACTTTGGCTGCAGCGCGTTCTGCACCCAGGGCACGGACGGCCACACCCTGATGGGCCGCAACTATGATTTCAAGAACGATACCTCCGCCATGCTGGTCTACTGCACCCCCAAGGACGGTTACGCCTCGGTCGCCTTTGCCGCACTGGATAACATCAACGCCAACACGCCGGACGCGAGCATGGCCAAAAAGCTGGCAACCCTCACCGCGCCGTTCATCTGCCTGGACGGCATGAATGAAAAGGGCGTTTCTATCGCCGTTCTCACGCTGGACAGTGACCCCACCTATCAGCAGACCGGCAAGCCGATGATCGCTACCACCCTTGCCATCCGCCTGGTGCTGGACCGCGCCGCCACCACAGCCGAAGCTGTAGAGCTGCTGAGCAAATATGATATGTTCGCTTCCAGCGGGCGGGATTACCACTTCTATATCACCGATGCTTCCGGTGATGGCCGCGTGCTGGAATACGACTGCAATGCCCCCGCCCGCCCCCTGACCGTTCCCCCCAGCCGCAGCGTAACCAACTTCTTTGTCATGTACAAGGATAACGTTCTGCCCAACCAGCGCAACGGCGTTTACGGCCATGGCCGGGAGCGCTATGATGCCATCGAGGAAATCCTGGATGCCAATGCAGGCAGTATTGACCGGGAAATTGCCTGGCAGGCCCTGCAGGCGGCCTCTCAGGCCCCCAACCCGAAGGATGTGACCAGCAATACCCAGTGGAGCATCATGTACGATAACACCGCCCTGACCGCCGAAGCCGTCATCCGCCGCGACTGGAACACCAAAACCAGCTACGACCTGGTAAGCAATGTTGCCGTAACGGATGTAGGCTGATCCCGCCGCTTTTTTTCGCCAAATCCGGCAAAACGCATTGCACTTCTCAGCCAGCAGGGCTATAATAAACCGCGTATGAGAAGAATTCCGGGGTGCTCTACTGCCCCGTTCCAGATGGAGGAAAACAGCAATGCTCAAAGTTTGGATCAGCGGTGCCAACGGCCATCTTGGTCAGGCGCTGTGTACACGGCTTGACTGCGAAAAATACCAGCTGATCGCCACCGATGTGGCGGAAGTGGATGTGACTGTCCCCGCCGAAGTCCGCGCCTTTGCGGATGCCAACCGCCCGGATGTCATCATCAACTGCACCGGCTTTAATGATGAGGACGGCTGCGAGACGGACCCCGACCGCGCTTACCGCGTCAACGCCCTGGCCCCCCGCAACCTAGCCCTTGCCGCCGATGCGCTGGGGGCCAAGATGGTGCAGTTCTCCACCGATGATGTGTTTGCCAAGGCGAGCCACCACCCCTATAATGAGTTCGATGCCCCCGCCCCTGAAAGCCTGTATGGTAAAAGCAAGCTTGCGGGCGAAGAGTTTGTGCGCACGCTGTGCCACCGCTACCTGATCGTGCGCAGCGCCTGGGTGTACGGCATCGGGCGGGATTTTGTTTCCACCGTGCTGAACGCCGCCGCAGACCCCACCTGCCCCTGGCTGGCCGTTCCCACGGATCGCTTTGCCTCCCCTACCTCGGCCGATGACCTGACCGCCGCGGTGGAGCAGTTGATCGACCATGATACCCTGGGCATTTACCATATCGTGTGCCAGGGCCGCTGCAGCCGCTATGACTTCGCCAAAGCCATCCTGAAAGCTGCCCATATGGAAGATAAACTGGAGCTGCATCCCATCCGCGCAGCGGACGCTGGCAGCACCCCTAGCTACACCGTGCTGGATAACCTAATGCTCCGCCTGGACAACCTGCCCCAGCCCCGCCCCTGGAAAGAGGCCCTAAACGAGTACATTAACTCCCTGCAATAAGCGTAACGCCCGGCTGCCTAGCAGCCGGGCACTTTTTTGCGTGCCGCAAAAAAGTAAGACCAAATTAGCAATTAGGAATTGGAGCCGAGCTTTTTAGGCTGTCGGTAGGGAACGGCGTCCTCAATGTCCCGGACGAGCCTGAAAATTGCCAACCATATGCCCCGCGCCGTAAAATATTTGTATAGGACGATGTGAAAAAATGATTGTTTATTTGCTCACAACCATGCTGTAGGG
>ERZ837910.3471-NODE-3471-length-17095-cov-5.310153_pt1 | contig 17095 bp, 9 predicted proteins | sample MGYA00519940_ERZ837910 | MGnify/ENA primary metagenome ERZ837910 (study PRJEB31850, sample SAMEA3708825) | human gut metagenome | biome: human gut; feature: human-associated habitat; material: faeces | place: China | collected 2014 ... | reverse complement strand
TCTTTTAAAGAATAATCATCAATATTAATTTCTTCAATTTCATGAAATTGATAGAAAGTTAAATAACGATTACATGCTAAATCTGAAATATAGTCGCTATTAGTAATAAATCTTATTCTTTCTAATAATTCCATCCCTAAATTCTCTCATATTTACATGTTTTGTATAGAAGGTGTTAAAAATTTTAATTATGATTTGTAAATATTTTAATATTCATTTTTATTTTTTAATAAGAATATGCCCATTAATGATGTAACCATCATTAATATAATGAACATATAAGATGTTTGATCATCTGTTTGAACAGATTTTCTTTCTATATTTGATGATAATTGTTTATTTGTCTGATCATCTCCTTGTATCACATCATGATGAAATTGATCTTCTATGTATCTATCTTCTTCAATAGAAGATGGATCTTTGCTTCCATCTAAATAAGGTAATGTATAATGCAGTGGATTTCCACATTCATTTCTATATACATTTCCTAAATCTGTAAGTACACCTAATTGATTTTGATTTGATGTATCTTTAGTATTATAGAATAAAGCACTTGCTGCACTTTGTAACTGCGTAGCATCAAAACTAAACCAAGCATATCTTTCTACAAAAGAAAGATCATCTAGTCCTTGAATATCATCAAAACCATTAATAACATATTTCATAAATTCTTGAACAGCTTTATTATGTTGTTCATCATTTCCATCATATGGATGCCAATATTCATTTGAATCCCAAGCTGCTACTGCAAATTCTGTTACCCAAATAGATTTTTGATAACAATCATAAATATCATTCATATATTTCAAAAAGCTTTCTGCTGCTTTTTTAGGTGTATATTCTTCACTATCTAATCCAACATATCCAGGATAATTATGAACAGCAATAAAATCATCTTTTATTTCTAGCCGATTCCAATAGTTTTCAAACCAGCCATTTTCTTTAACTGTAGATTCACTTACTGCTGGAGAACCAACTCTTAATCCACTTGAATGGAAATCTTGATTATAGCTAGAAGCTAAGTCAACAGACATGTTTGCTTCTTGATCATAATCAGGTTCATTGAAACTTAATACTTTATCATATCCTTTTTCTTTTAATGATTTTAAACGTTCACTAACATTTCCTGCATCATTCCATATCATCGGTACAAATTCTAGCTCACTATTTACTTCATCTTGATTATCATAAGCTTCTTCACCCCAGTTATAATACCAAGAAACCCCCATATTTTGTACATAGCTTAATGAATTAATACCTTGATCATCCTCATATAACCCTATTCCTTTTTTTGAAATATAAAATGTACGCTCACTTACATTTATTTCATCATTATTTTCTAAAACAGCAACAACTCTTATTGTATGTCTTGCTACTGCTGTTGAATAAATAGTTGTTTGTGTTATATTTGCTTCTACACTTTTTTCATATTTCCCATCAAAATAAATATCATAATGTTGAACTTTTTCTAAAGAATTCCATGAAATCTTGATATCTCCAGCTGCTACAAGTTGTCCTTTAGATGGAGATTTTAAAGCTGTTGTTTTCCAAGTATCATAAGGATTATCTTGTGCATTGATAGAAGTCATATAAGGTATAAGGAGGAGGGTTGCACTTAAAAGTGCAACGCCCAATTTTTTAAATCTTTTCATTTTTAATTTTCCTTATTTCTTCTACAAACAGTAACATATCCACCTGCTGCAGCCATCATTAATAATGCATATGGTACAACTTTCATATTATCACCTGTTTTTACTTTAGACTTATTTCTATTTATTGTATTTCTTTCTTGAGTTGTTTGCCCTTTTTGATTATCTCCTTGTCCATTTGTATTTCCTAATTTATCTCCTTTAGTTTCTTCTTCACTAGGAGTTGTTGTTTTAGTTTTTAATGCATCAGTAGCTTCTTTTAAAGCACCATAAGCTTGATTGACTTCTTCTTGAGTGGCATTTTCATTATTAAGAACTTCTTGAGCTTTTAACAATGCATCTTTAAATACTTTCCATGAATCAGCGGTATAGCTTTCTTCTTTAAAATCTTTTTTATCTGTATAAAGTTTATCTAATTCATCTTTATTAACTTTTATTTCTAATTGAGCTTGTGCATCTTTTAATTTTTTCACCGCTTCATCTACATCTTTTTGTATACTATATTTTAATCCATCAGTTGTTAAAATTTTTGATGCATCAGCATAAATGTCTGCATATTTTTTATAACTATCTTCTGTATATAAATTTTCATTCTTTTTATTGTTAACAAGTTCTTTTAATTCATCTAAATCTAAATCATCATCTCCTAATTGTTTAATATTTCCTATTGTATCCACACCAATATATTTACCTTTTTGATCACTATTATTAGCTTTACCAACAACAGCAGTACCATTTCTATAATTTAATAAGAATTTTCTAGACCATCCTTCTCCTGTAATACCACTGCTTACACCTGAACCAACACCATTAATAATAGAATTAAATTTTTGTAAAGCTCCATCTTCATTAGCAAATGTTTGAATACAAGCATTTTCAATTAATACATCTTTATTATTAGGAACTTCAATTGCATTATCCATTGAAATAGAAACAGTTTTACCATCACCTAAAGTTCCTGGTTGCCCATTTTCTCCTAAAGTTCCACCTGTATAAATAAATACATTATAAATACCTAATCCAACTGCATAATGTTTTTTTACATTATTAGATACTTTATAAGCTGCATAACCATTTACCGAACCATTATGAGACATCCAACTTTCTTGAGAAATAGGATCATAACATTTTTCATTTTGATAGAAATATGTTGAACCATTTTCACCATTCCATAATGTATCATATTTGTTGAAATGTTCATTAAATAAAGCGTAACATGTTACATCATCACCATTAACAATTAATCCATGATTTGAAACATTTCCATCCCAAGCAACACCAGTTCCATGATCTGCACGCCAAATCCAGAAGTGATCACATAAAACATTATGACTATTAATCTCTAAAGCATTATCTGCTGTTGTCAATGTATCTGTTGTTCCACCAACTCTAAAGAATAAATCTTGTAAAATTGTTGGATCATCTTTATGACTATTTTTACTTCCTGTTTTTCCTACTTTTAATAAATATTTTGAATGACTACCTGCATCAAAAATAATTCCAGCAACTCTTACTCCGTCAACATCATCAACTAACATAGCTGCATCATCATTATCAGGAATAATTGAAGTCATTCCACTACCTAAGACAATTGTATCAGCTTTTTTTACATGAATTGTTTCCTTAGCATGATATGTTCCTGGAGTAAAGTAAATATTTTTACCTTTATCTAAAGCTTTGTTAATATCGCTTGCAGAATCTGTTGGTTTAGCAACATAGAATTCATCTAAAGAAATAGATTTTCCAGCTCCCATACCATTATTATCTTTACCTTCTCCCCAGCTAATACCTTTTGTATTCTTTTGAACTGAAGGAACAAATACTTTATATTCACCATCATCATCCATATATAGGAATGGTTTTTCTGCTAATTCTTTTGTTTGATCAATATGCGTGAATACTTGTTGTCCTCCATCACTTGCTGGAATATTCCAGTTAGAAGCACCTTGTCCACTTAATAATTCTTCACCACTTGTTCCATCTGCTTTTGGTAAATTACTTGCATCTACGCCTTGGAAGAAATTATTTAAAGTAGTTCCATAAGCATTTCCTTTTAATTTTGAGTTTCTTGTATAAAATTGTTGCCCAGAGAAAGTACCTGCACTCAATTCATTTCCATTATCATTAAATGAAGCATTAATCCATGAATCTGCAACATATCCTCCACTTGCCCATCCATAATTCCAATCATAAGCAATTGGTCTTTCAGAATAAATTCTTCTAAGTGGAGCAGCTTGTGCCACTGCCCAGTTTAATTGATCTGCTCGATATGAACCATATCCTGCTTTTCCTTGTTCATTTCCTGTATTATAAACTGCTAGATTTTCAGCAGATCTCCAGAAATTACAAGTTGCATTGTCGCCATTTCCACCTAAAGCTCCTGCTGGGAGATAAGCTGGAATAGCAATATTATTTAATTTAACATCTGTAGGTACTTTTCCTAAACCACTTAATGTTGTATAGAATCCCAAATACATACATGATGTATTTGTATAATCACCTTTTTTGAAATAAACTTGATATTGATTTCCTTTAAATTGTGCATCATTTGTATAATCATTTTGTTGTTCAAATAATTTATTCAATAATTCATCAATTTTTGCTGTATCATCATTTGGTGAGAAAACAAAAGTATTTCTACCAAATAATTCAGTTTCTAAAGAAACATATTCAGATTCATCTGCTTCTTCAGCATTACTAAAATCTAGATCTCCAAAATTACCATTATTTAATGCTACAACTTTATAATAGTTGTTATATTTATTTTTAGAATCTAGTGCATTTACTTTAGCACTGTTTGTATTAACAGTAGCAACTTCTGTATAGTTACCAAACATACTTGTTGCTCCTAAAATACGATAATGTGTCGCATTTTTTGCTTTATCAAAATTAATAGTAAATTGATTATTAGATTGTTGTAATTTTAAATTTGTTACTGTTTGTGGTTTTTCACCAATTCTTGTAGAAGCTTTAATTTTTTCAGTTTCATAAACCGGATTATCAGATAATTCTAAGTTACCATTACCACTAATAAATTTTAAATAGAATTCATATTGAGTTCCTTCTTTTAAATCGTTAACAGTATAATGATCGACATTTGTAATAGTTGTAACTTTATTAAATACAACTTCATTTGAAGCTTTTGCATATACTTCAATATCAGTATATAAATTCAATGGTTTATCCCATGATAAATCTATACTTGTTTTTGTTCTTGTACTCTTATCAACTTTTAAATCGGCAACTTCTTCTAATTCAATAGAGTTATGAATAATAAATCTTTCATTATCAGGAATTTCATCAGTTGCTTCACATCCTGCTTCTAAAATATTATCATCATTTACTTTTACATAAGTCCCCTTTGCTGCATCTCTTAAAGCAAATTGTCCATTACCAAGTGGTTCAATAGCAATTGATTCCCAACCACCATTTCTGTTAATAGAACCAACTAATGGTGTAGCACCATCAATCCATTTAGCTGAGGCAATTTGATATCCTGGTTTACTTACTGATTGAAATGCTACAACATCTTTAATACCATCACCATTTGTACCATAACCTACATTAAACTTTTCATTATCTGTAATATTTTCTTTATCACCAGTAACAGAAATTGGTGCATATTCTTCATCACTTTGATTTTTAAATGTTACTAATTTACCAGTAGCGACACTTTCAATATATGCTGTATTATCAATAAGTTGTGGATTTTCAACAAATGTAAATTCTGTTGCTTGACTTGCATCATCACTTAATTTTCGAATTTCACCTTGATCATTGACAGTTAAATAATATCCTCTTGTCATATCTCTAATAGTTCCTACATTATCATCAGTTTTAGTAATAATGTAAGTATTTAGATCTCTAAGTTGAGGATCAGCAAAAATAAAATCATTTCCTTCTGAACGCATTGGATATAATTTTCCATCTACTGTTTGATATTCAATATTTACTTTTACTTCACCCTTAGAAGAATCCGCTCCACTTTGATCATCTAATGGCGTTATTTTAAAAATAGAATTTGGTAATACTTTTCCAGATCTTGTATAATCACCATCTGCTTTTGTATCATTATTTCCCCAATTTATGTTATGTACATAAATTGCTTTATTATTTGTTTTTGAAATTACTGCATACGTCTTACTTTTATTAAATTCAATAGGCGATTGCATAGCTTGAATAGTTGCAATACTTGCCATCGACAACGTCATTGCAAAAGTGAGTACCATCGCAATGAGCTTTTTTATATAACTCATATTTTAATCCTCCCTTAATATTTACATTCATCTTGTGATATTTATAAAAGTTGGCCAAGTTTTTATAAGCTATGCACTGAACATGAATGCATATTTATCACACAAAATAAAATAGCATATAAGCCAAAAATAAGATAGCGCTTTCAAATTTAATGTAACAGGTTACATTCTTTGTAACAAAATGACTTTTTGTCATAAAATAAAAAAAGTGCCTTTATATGCACTTTTATTCTAATATTTCTAAGTTCTTTTGAGTTTGTAATTTTCGACAAATACGTTCAATAATATAAACAACAGGTACTTGAGATGAAATATTTTTAGTATTTGGTAAAATAACTTTTTTAATGAAATACGGTATTGTTAAATCTGACATTTTGGCAATTGTGCTATTTGAATCATTTGTGATTGAAATAATTTTAGATTGAACACCTCGATAAAGTCTTAATTGATCAATAACTTCTTTTGTTTCTCCACTATTTGAAAAAGCAATTAATAAACATTTTTCAAATTGATCTGTTGGTGCAGGATAAAATGGATCATCGATATATTGACTATAATAACCAACATTAGAAAAAAAACGTGCTGCATATCTTGCCATACTTCCACTTTGTCCAATTCCTAAACAAACAATAAAGTTACTATCTGTAATATACTCAACAGCTTGATTTATATGCTCATTAAATTCTTTACCTTTAGAATAATCAAAAAATTGATTGAGCATAGTAATTTCATCATCAATTTCAGGCATCTTATTAATTTCATTAAATCTTTTTAATTCTATTTTAAATTCAACAAAGCCATCACAATCTAATTTATGACAAAAACGTGTAATTGTTGCTGTTGATACATGACTTTGTGCTGCTAATTCCCTAATATTCATTTTTAAGACTAGTCCAACATTTTTTACAATATAATTATAAACAATAAGTTCAGTATCATTGAGTTTTGAAATTTGTTCATATGTAAAAATCATTATATCACCTTCCCAAAGTATATATTATCATAAATCTTCATTGATAAAAATATCATAGTTTTTAGGCATTAAGAATTATTAAATTCAAGTATTAGACAAATCAAATTTGAATAGATAAGAGGTGATAAATTTGAAATATACAACATTAGGACAAACAAATATAAAAGTATCTAAAGTATGTTTAGGATGTATGAGTTTTGGAAAAGCAGGAACGATGCATGATTGGACTTTAGATGAAAAACAAACTGAAGAGATGGTAAAGCACGCCCTTGATTTAGGTATTAATTTTTTTGATACTGCTAATACGTATTCAAATGGTACAAGTGAAGAATAGTTAGGAAAAGCTTTAAAGAATTTAAATGTTAAAAGAGAGGATGTCATTATTGCTTCAAAGGTTTATTTTAATGAAGGTAGATTATCTAAAGAAGCTATTTTTAGAGAAATAGCTGGTACTTTAAAGAGACTACAAACTGATTATTTAGATTTATATATTATTCATCATTTTGACTATGATACACCAATGGAAGAAACGATGGAAGCATTAAATGAACTTGTTAATGTGGAAAAGTACGAGCAATTGGTGCTTCTGCAATGTATGGATATCAATTTCATAACATGCAAATCATTGCTAGGGACAATCATTGGACTCCTTTTTCAACTATGGAAAATCATTACAACTTACTTTATCGTGAAGATGAAAAAGAATTAATTCCTATTTTTCAACAAAAGAATGTCTCCTTAATGCCTTATAGTCCTTTAGCAGGTGGACATCTTGCTAGAAATACTTGGGAGTCAAATACTTCAAGAGGGAAAACTGATCGGGTTGTTCATAGTAAATATGATCATTTTGAAAAGCAAGATATGGAAATTGTTAAATGTGTTGATGAATTAGCACATAAATATCATTGTAAGATGTCTCAAATCGCTTTTGCTTGGCAATGGGCTAAAGGTGTTTCTTCTCCTATTACAATACATTGATGATGCAGTAAAGGCATTAGAGATTTCTCTTACAAATGAGGATTTAACTTATCTTGAAGAGATGTATGTTCCTCATCCTATTGTAGGAGCTATTAATGAAAATCAACCACAAGGAACTGTTTTATTAGATAAAAAATAAGAAGGAGTTACGACTCCTTCTTTAGTTTTGTAAATAGGATTAATAATATTGTTCCTACTAGTGTTGAACATACAATTAAACTTAAATAAGAAATTGGATTTTGAACCATCCATATTAAGAATAATCCACCATGAGGTGAAGCAATAGAACAATTAAAGTACATAGATAATGCTCCAGCAAGTCCTGCTGAAAGGCAACAAGCTGGTAAAATTATTTGAGATTCTTTTTGAATAAAAGGAATAGCTCCTTCTGAAATAAATGAAATACCATTAATATAATTCATTAATGCATCTTTTCTAACTTCAAATCTATCTTTAAATAAGGTTGCTGTTAAAGCAATGACAAATGGTGGAATCATTCCTCCAGCCATCACAGCAGCCATTGGATAATAATCATAACTTATTAACATACCTATAGAAAATACATAAGCTGTTTTATTAATGGGTCCTCCATTATCAATAGCCATCATCATACCTAATACAAAACCAAATAATACTTTTGTTGATATTTGTGATTCAACGAATGAAACATAATTTAAAATATAAGTATGACCAATATATAAATAACTATTTAAATAAAACATTAATAAAGCAACAATAATTGTAGAAATAATTGGATGAAACAATGATGCTTCTATTCCTTTTAAACATTGTGGTAAATAAGAAAATAACTTTCTTAACATCAAAGATACAAATCCTGCTAAAAAACCTGCAATAATTCCAGCAAGTAAAGAAGGTGAACTTGCAGAAATTGATGTGATTGAAATTCCTTGACAAACAATCAATCCCCCAGCAAATCCAGAAAGCATACCTGGTCTATCAGCAATACTATCTGCGATATATGCTGAAATAATAGAAATAATCATAATACTAATGAGTTGTTGTACATAACTTGTAAGGGTTAATAATTGGTTTGTAAGTACTTGATCTTTAAATAAATAAAGAATTCCATAGAGTACCCCACTTGTTACAAGAAAAGGTAATGCGTGAGAAATACCATTCATTAAATGTTTATAGAATAAACGAATGATATTTTGTTTTTCTTTCTTTTCTTCATGATGATATATTTCACCATCTCCATTATTAGCTTTTTCAACAAGTTCTTGAGCTTTAGAGATACCATCTCTAACAGGTACTTGTATCACTTTTTTACCTTCAAATCTTGCCATTTCAACTTTCTTATCAGCAGCAACAATAATTGCTTTACAATGTTCAATATCTTCTTGTGTTAATTGATTTTTAACACCTTCTTGTCCATTCGTTTCAACTTTAATAGAAACATTTAATGCTTCTCCTGCTTGTTGTAAAGCTTTTGCTGCCATAAAAGTATGAGCAATTCCTGTAGGACAAGCTGTTACTGCTAAAACAGCAGGATGAGTAACTTCTTTTACTTCTTCTTTAACATTTTCTTTTTCATCGATAAGTTTTAAGAATTCTTCTTTAGATGAAGCATGAATTAAAGAATTTCTAAAATCTTCATCCATTAATAATGTTGATAATTGAGCAAGTGCTTGTAAATGAGTACCTCCTGAATCTTTAGGTGCTCCTATCATAAAGAATAAATATGTAGGTTTACCATCTAATGACTTAAAATCTAATCCTTCTTTAACAACCATTGCTGAAAGTCCAGCTGTTTGTACACCTTCACTTTGTCCATGAGGGATGGCTACGCCATCTCCTATACCTGTGGTACTTTGTTTCTCTCTATTTAAAACACTTTCTTTATAAAGTTCTTTGTTATTTAATTTGCCACTTTGATCTAATAAATCAATTAAATGATAAATTGCTTCCTCTTTATCAGTTACTTGAGGAGATAAATCAATAGAATCTATATCTAATAATTCTGTAATTTTCATTTCTAACAACCTTTCTTTTTTTGTTTATCATAAAGCAAAAAAGTTGTTCAATCAAGAACAACTAATCATATTGACATAACTTATAAATATCTTTGATGCAAGTTCCTACATCTGCTGGCTTATGAGCATCACTGGCAGTAATAATCTCAACATGATGTTCTTTAAAAATATCTAATAATTCTTTAGAAAGACCTTTATCTTGATGATGATAACGATAATAACATCCTGTATTACATTCTCCTTTAACATGATGTTTTACTAGTAACTTGGCTAATTCATGATATGTTGGTTTTAAATCATATGTTGGATAATAGTTAAACATCTTAATGGTATCTGGATGAGCTAATTGCGTAAATAAATCACTTTTAACTAAATCAAAAATCAATTCATAATAACGATGATAAATATCATTTATATTATATTTTTCCCAAAGTATTTCTTTAGACCAAGGCATATCATATAAAAGTCCATCAATAGAATGAATAGCTCCTACTAAAAAATCAAATTGATAGGATTCTAAAATACGTCTTATTTCTTCTTTATATTCAGGAACATAACATACTTCTAATCCAAATAAAACTTCTATTGGAAGTTCTTCCTCTTTTACCTCATTAATTAAACGCACATAACTAGAAAGTGTATCTTTAAATTTCATTTTCTTATTAGCAAGCCATTCTCTTTGTTGATCACTTGCTTCTTTAACACCTTGATAAATAACTTCAAATTCTTTAAAACGATGTGTATGATCTAAAATTTGAATACGATCAAATCCTTGTTTATAAGCTTCATTAATAAATTCCATTACATATTCTTTAGTAAGTGGTCCGTTTTCTAAATGCATATGTCCATCTACTAGCATAGGCAATCCTCCATTCATATTGTATACAATTATAGACTTTTTAATAAAAAAAACAATCAATTTGATAAAACATCTTGTGACAAAAAAGTAACAAAAAACAGTAGATCATTTCCTCTCTATATTTTACTAATATTTGACTATTAAATTTATCATTAGATTTAAAATTCAAATTAGTAGCATATAAATATTTTAGCATACTTAGTATTTGTTAAGAACGGTCGTTCAGTTTTGAATAGTGTCGTTAGGTATTTAAAATTTAAAACAGCGAAAAAGCCTTTAAGCATCAACTTAAAGACTTTTTCTATATCTCTATTAATTTTCTTTTTTTCTTACAAATACCATCACAAACATACTGCTTACTAGTAGCATCATTAATCCTATAATATTTGCATTATCTCCCGTTTTAGCTTTCATTGTTTGTTTTGTATTTGATTTATTTATTGAAGCAGTTACCGTTGTTTTTAATTCTTTTTTATCTTTATAGATAATTGCATAATCACTAAACTTATCTGTTTCAAATGTAAGTTTATTTGTCTTTTCATCATAATTTGTTTCTAAGATATCTACTTTTCCATTATGACTTCTAGCAATAAAATATGTTCTTGTAATCGTCTTATCTTTATTGATCAATTCTGTTGGTAATTCTATGCTTATTTTTAATTTCTTTGTAAGTTCATGAATACTTTTATTTGTTCCATCTATATTCTTATATAATGTAATATCTAAGTATTTTCCTACGATATATTCCTTTGTACTAGATTCAATAAATTTATTAGAACTTGATTCTTTTACATCTAATACAAATTCTAGTTCTTTTCCATTAGCTATTTCACTTAATTCATTAGCCGTTATTTCTTTATTTTCAACTAAGGTATCAATTAAATCATTTTTATTGATTTCAACATTTCCTGTTGTTTTAACAGTAAATGATCCTGTTCCTATCTTATCATTTTCTTTTGGTAAGATTGCATAGCTATATTTAAAGGATCCTGTATGGTTATTTCCTTTAGCTTTGATTGTTAGAACATGTTTTCCTTCTTTCGTTGCTTGATTATCTAATACTTCATAATCTTCTTTATTTAATGCTTTTCCATTGACTAAAACTTGTTCTACTTCTTGTGTTTGTTTTTCTCCTGTATATTTTAAGACATTTCTTAATACAACTGTTCCTTTGTCAATCGATAATGGATTAATTGTATATGTTCCATCTTTAAAAGTAATATCATAATTTGGATTTGATCCTTCTTTTTGACTTACTTTTATCTTATATGTTCCTACATCTTCTCCTTCTTCTCTTGTAAGAATGATACTTGTTAATTTATCATTACCAATAAGTTTATCATTTACATATGTAAATTCAGAGTCTTCATCTCCATATGTCTTTGATGCATCATTTACAGTAACTGTAATCTTTTTAGCTTTAACAGTAAGATTTATTTCTTTAGATACTTTTTTATAATTCTTACTTTCTTTTTGACTTACTGTAATGATGACTTTACCTGCGCCTTTGATAACTACATTACCTTCACTATCTACTGTAGCTACTTTTTCATCACTACTTGCATATTCAATAGCTGATTCATGATCTTTACTTTGAGCATGAATTGTAAATGCTTCATCACCATAAGTCTTTTCAACATCTTTTTGATCAACTGTTAATTCACGATTGATTTTATTAACAGTTAATGTCACTTCTTTATTATCACTATCATAGTTATGATCAACTCCTAATGTAACTTTTAATTTTGTTGTACCAGCATTATGAATTGTTACATTACCTTGATCATCTACTGTAGCTACATCCTCATTACTACTTGAATAAGATAATTTTCCATTTCCTTTATGAGATACTTCTAATTTAAATCCTTGATCACCATATTTTTTATCATTCACTTCTTTTACTTTTAATCCAGCATCTGCACCTTTTACTACAAATTCAGCTATATTTGTACCAGTTAAATTATAGTTTTTGTCATTGATACTTGCTGTAACAGTATATTTACCTGCATGACTAGGAACTTCTGTTCCATTAACTTCTGTTCCGTCATACCCTGTTCCTGTGTAAGTTAATGTTACTTCTGGATGATCACCATTTTCTACATCATTTAACTTAGCTGTAGCACCTGTAATTTTTTCACCATAAGTACCACCATTAGGTGTTATTGTAACAGTGACGTCTTTTGGTTTAATTGTATAACTTGTTGTGACATCTTCAGGTAACTTATAATTTTGATTACTTACTTTTGTAGCTTTAGCAGCATCTTTATAAGTACCTACATTTTTGTGTTGATCCCCATCAACAGTAATTTCACATTCATCACCATCTGCTAAATTACTAACTGTAGCTGTTGGTAATTGTTCTTTTCCATTGTAAGTTAATTCTTTATTCCAGTTTAAATCAATTGTTCTAGGATTGATTTTATTTGTAATTTCCTTTACATCTACATCTTTAAAGTTTTTATTTCCTTCTACTTTGTAATAAACTGTATATTCTTTAGCATCTTTTCCTGTTGGAATTGATGCTGACCAGTTTTTGTTGTCTAAAGAATATTTTACTGTTCCTCCATTAGTAGATGCTGCATTTACTAATTCTTGTTCACTTCCATTATATGTTAGTGTTTTTGTTGTTGGTTTCGTAACAACTGGTGTTGCTTTAGTAATATTGAATTTTACTGTTGTATCAACAGTACCGTCTTCCCATCTATAATTTGTAGGATCTTTTAAAGTCAATTGAACATCATATTCACCTACATTTATACCACCATTATTTTCTTTAACTGTGTATAAACCATTTTCTGAAATATTTGCAGTTAATGTTTGTCCTGTATATACTTTGCTTTCTACTGTTGGTTTTTTTACTTTTTCCCAGTTAACTGTAATATTATTTAATGTTGTTTTATTTCCTGTTTTATCTGTTACTTCGATTGTATATGTTCCTTTTTTTGGAACCAATGTATAACTACCGTTAGTAGATTCAACTGTTTTCCCATCTACTTTTACTGTATCTAAATTATTATCAGTTACTGTAAATGTTTGTGTTTTCGTATATGTTTGATTGTTTTCTACACCTGATACTTGTGGTGCAATCGTATCAATTACGATACCATCTGTTGAAACATATTTAATATTTCCTGCTTTGTCTGTTACCTTGGCATAAATAACATAATTACTATCTTCACTAAATGTAACAGATTCTCCTTCTTTCCAATCTACTGCTTGTAATTGTTTCTCTGTTAGTGATTTTTCACTACCTGATTTATCAACATAATAATAGTATTTATTAACTCCACTACCTTCATCTGTAGCTGTAATTTCTGCTTTTTGTGTTTCTTTAAAGAATAAACCGAATGTAATTTTATTTAAAATACTTTTCCATGTTTTATTGGATACCTTTATTTCTGTATCAGGTGCTGTTATATCAGCTACTCCTTCAACTGTAATATCTGTATCTTTTTGAATATTTTTAATTGTGTATTGATTATTGTTATCTAATTGAACAGTTTCACCATTGACCTTAACAGCAAAATCTGTTGTTTTTGAATAGCCTTTATTTAATTTAAATGTTAATGTGCTTGATTCATTATAATCAACAACTGTATTACTAACATTTAAAGTATATCCAACTTGACTAGCTGGAACTTTTACTTTGATTTCTTGTCCATTGGCAATATATACTTCTTTTTCAGATGATGCATAATAGTTTTTACTATCTTTATATCTTACATAATACTTACCAGTAGATAATCCTTCTACAGTATCTCCAGTAATACTATGCCATTCATTTTCACCATCTTTTTTATATTCCATTGATGAATCAACATTATTTAATTTACCATCTGTTCCACCTTTATATGTTGTTCCTGTGGCTGTTACAGATGTTGGTGCTTTTCTTTGGGCTTTGACAATTTCGAATGTAACTGTTTTTTGTGCAGGTAATTTATAATTTGAATCACTCAATCCAGTTGCAGTTGCAGTATATGTACCTACTTCAGTTTGTTCACCAGAAACAGTCACTTTACATTTGTCATCTCCAACTGTATTAGTGACAGTTGCTGTTGGAACATGTGGTTTACCATCATATGGAATTTTAAATGTATTTGTTCCATCTAGTTTCCATGATAAAGTTGCTGTTCTTTGGGTAATAGTAATAAATTTTTGAGGAGCCCAGCCAGGCTTATAAAGATCCGATCCCGAGTTATATATACTTAAATAATATTTTCCTACGTCTGGATATTCTTTATCTACCTTAACATCTGTATCTCGATAATAGTATTTAAATGAATATTGACAATTATTTAACTTACTTTCAGGGACAAGTTCTGGTTGTTCTCCATATTCCCATTCGTATTTAACAATGCTAGGTGGAGTAGGTTTTGCTTTAGTCACAGTAAATTTAAGTGATTCTGTTGTTAAACGCAAATAATGATTTGTTTCAGAAACTACTCCTCTAATAAAATAAGTACCAGGTTTTAGACTATTTAACTCAGCTAATAGCTTATCTGAACTTATTGGTTTATATGTACTGTCGTCATCATCACATTTCTTGTATTCATAAGAAACAACTGCATTTGAATCTACATAATTTGGATCCATAAGATGACCATACCCATCATTGACTTTTACATATGGACCAAATTCTGATTGATATCCTTGATAAGTATATTCACAATTATCTTGTTCTTTCCAGTTCTTATCTTTGAAATATATTTTATTTGTATAATATTCTGCTTTCGTAATTGTGAATTCTCCAGAAACTGAAACTTGATTCATTGTTAGAGTTACTGAATAATCTCCTGGTTCTGTTGGTCTTTGTGATAATTGTTGTCCATTTTGATAATATGTTAATTTGTATGAATCTCCTGATATTGGAAAACTATTGGTATTCTTACCATTGGCATTTTCAACCCAAGCATTGGTTCCTTTCTTATACCCTCCATCTTTTGTTTTTAATACTATTTTCGCTGTTGTAGTATCTGGATCCTGATAATCACATTCATTATTTCTTTCTTCTTCACTACAATAACCTTTTATTGTTTTTCCACTTTCATCGCTGTTATCAAGTACATAGTTCCATTTGTGAACATGTTTTGCTAAATAAATATATTGACCTTCATCATCATATTTAAGATCAACCTTGTATAATTTACCACTATTTTTTACAAACTTGATTTTATTCAAATCAGCTTTACTTACTCCTCTAGGAGAAATTCTATGTTTCTTTCCATCGTTTATTTCATAATCAATATCAATTGTAATAGCATTTCCATTATATTCTGAAAGATCAATGGTACCATTACTACCAAGTTTAACGTCTGTTCCACAATTTTCAAACGTGATATTTTTAAGTTTAAGTACTGCCTCTTTAAGTTCTGTCCCTTTATTGTAAATACCTATACTATTTGCTTTAATTGTTGCATCATTAACATTCAAAACTCCCTCTTTATTGGTAAGTCCAACTTCATCAGATACAATCGTTCCACCACTACCGTTGATTGTCATTGTTCCTGAATTTCCAACAAATCCGCATAGACTGTTAGAATCATTTCCACTATAAGTAAATGTATAACCATTCATATTAATAGTTACATCAGTATTACTGTCAGTCCTAATAAAATCACGCCTTCCTTTTTTATCAGCATTATTAACAACATCGCCTAATATATTTAAAGCTATCGTTCCTTTTTTAGAACTATCATATCCTATACAAACTTTTGTACCTGAATTAGCCAAATTAGAATACCTAGTACAATACGTACCTCCAGATAAATTATATGTTCCTGGTGTACTTGTATAATACATATTTCCATCATTTGAAATATAATCTGCCGCAAATACATTTACAGGCACTTGTGTAAAGATCATCATAAATGTAAGTACGCTTGCTATTATTTTCTTTATTTTTATCTTCATAACTTTCTTTTCCTCCCCTTATTAAAAATTATTATGTTTAAAACTACTTATTTATTTGTTAATAAAAAACCTCCCTTGTCTATTCATATTTTACTATTTATGATACTTTATTTTTTCATTTGTCGCGAAATGTCGTTTTTAGGGTGTGAAATGCAAAAAGACCTCTTTCGAGATCTCCTAATAAATAATTTTTAATATTTTAAAAGAAGTCCACTAGGGACCTCTAAGTAGTCTATTTTCTCCATTGAGATGGAGCAAATAATAATAACATTGGGAATATTTCAAGTCGTCCTGCTAACATATCAAAAGATAAAACAAGTTTTGATACATCCGATAATGATGAGAAATTTCCTACTGGACCAACAACATTCATTCCTGGACCAACGTTATTTAAACACGTTGCTACAGCTGAAAAAGCACTTTTGACACTCCCCATGTCTAAAGACAGGAGATTCTTGCTACCTGCCAACATTGTT
>ERZ837910.3452-NODE-3452-length-17192-cov-3.908152_pt1 | contig 17192 bp, 9 predicted proteins | sample MGYA00519940_ERZ837910 | MGnify/ENA primary metagenome ERZ837910 (study PRJEB31850, sample SAMEA3708825) | human gut metagenome | biome: human gut; feature: human-associated habitat; material: faeces | place: China | collected 2014 ... | reverse complement strand
GTTTGTTCGCTTATCGAATTAATAATGTTCGAAACCTCCGGTTGGTAAAAACGGCTTTTTTATTGGAGCGAGAGCCGTGCGGAACCGGTCCGCGGAGTCTTCGCGGACCGGCCGGGGAATTTGCCGGGCGAAGCCGCTGGAAATCCGGAACGGTTTTGTACTTTTTTTGTACTTTTGCCATATGATGTCTCTCGGATTACGAATCATATGTGCCTTCGCTGCCCTGCTTGCCTGCACGCGGGCGGCGGCCGGAACGCCGGAGAGCGGCTATCCCGTAAACGGCCGCGTCATCGATCGTCTGACGCGGCGCCCCGTGGCCTATGCGGCGGTCGTGCCGGTCGGGCAGGAGCAGCGGGGCGTCTCGACCGACTCCGCCGGACGCTTTACGCTCCGGCGCGTACGGCCCGGCATTCACCGCCTGTCGGCTTCGTCGGTGGGCTACAAAAGCGTCGTTACGCCGGAATACATCGTGTCGGCGGCCACGCCCTTTATCGAGATCGAGCTGGAGGAGGACGCCACGCAGCTTGAAGCCGTGACCGTCGTGCCCTCGCCGTTCCGGGCCACGGCCGAAAGTCCCGTCGGATTGCAGGTGATCGGCCTGCGGGAGATCGAGAAGAGTCCCGGCGCCAACCGCGACGTCTCGCGCATCGTGCGCTCCTATCCCGGCGTGTCGTTCTCGCCCGTGGGCTATCGCAACGACCTGATCGTGCGCGGCGGAGGTCCCTCGGAGAACAAATTCTACATGGACGGCATCGAGATCCCCAATATCAACCATTTCGCCACGCAGGGAGCCACGGGCGGTCCGGTGAGCATCGTCAATGCCGACCTGATCCGCGAAATCAGCTTCTACACCGGCGCTTTCCCGGCCGACCGTTCCGGGGCGCTGAGTTCGGTGCTGGATTTCCGGCTGCGGGACGGGAATCCCGAAAAGCAGACCTTCAAGGCGACGCTGGGTGCGTCGGAGGTCGGGCTGAGCGGCAGCGGACATATCGGCGGGAAAACCTCCTACCTCTTTTCGCTGCGGCAGTCCTACCTGCAATTGCTCTTCAAGATGATCGGCCTGCCGTTCCTGCCCAACTATATCGACGGACAGTTCAAGGTCAAGACGCGCTTTTCGGAGCGCGACGAACTGACGGTACTGGGGCTGGCGGGCTTCGACAACATGAAACTCAACCTCGACGAGGAGGGCGAGGATGCCGAATACCTGCTGAGCTACCTGCCCCGGATTCGGCAGGAGACCTTTACCGTCGGCGCGTCGTGGCGGCACTATGCGGGCCGTCACGTGCAGACCGTCACGCTGAGCCACACTTACCTGAACAACCGCAACCTCAAATACCGCGACAACGACGACTCTTCGGAGGAGAACCTCACCCTGCGGCTGCGTTCCGTGGAGCAGAAAACCACGCTGCGGGCTGAAAACCGCAGCTATCTGGGCCGCTGGACGGTGCGCGAAGGCGCGGAGCTGAGTTATTCGAGTTATACGAACCGCACGTTCCAGCGGCTTTTCACCGACGAGACGCTGCTGTCCGATTACCGGACCCGGCTGGGAATCGTCGGCTGGGGGCTTTTCGCCGGGGCGGATTACGCTTCGGAGGACAAGCGTTTCACGGCTTCGCTCGGCCTGCGCGCCGACGGGAACGACTACTCGCCGCGCATGGCCCGGCTCTGGCACCAGCTTTCGCCGCGGGCTTCGGTCGGCTATCGGCTCGGCAGAGGCTGGTCGCTGAGCGGAAGCGCGGGGCTTTATTACCAGCTGCCGCCCTATACGGCGCTCGGATTCAAGGAGGCGGATGCGTGGGTGAACAAATCCCTGCACTATATGCGCGTCGGGGCTTTCAGCGCAGGTGTCGGATGGCGGCTGCGCGATCGGCTGATCGTGTCGGTCGAAGGCTTTTACAAATTGTACGGGGATATTCCGCTTTCGGTCGCGGACGGGATTCCGCTCTCCTGCAAGGGCAACGATTACGGCGTGGTGGGCAACGAAGAGCTGCGCTCGTCGGCCGAGGGACGCTCCTACGGCGTCGAGGCGATGGCCCGCTGGCAGATTCCCGGCAAGGTCAATCTCGTGGGTTCGGTCACGCTGTTCCGCAGCGAATACCGCCGCGATTCAGCGGCTCCTTATATCGTTTCGGCGTGGGACAGCCGTTTCGTCGTGAACCTCAGCGGCACCTACGACCTGCCGCGCAGCTGGAGCGTCGGGGCGCGCCTGAGCGCCGTGGGCGGAACGCCCTATACGCCTTACGATGTCGGAAAATCGTCGCTGGTCGAGGCATGGGACGCGCAGGGGCGGCCTTATTACGACTATACGCGCTATAACGACGGGCGGCTGGACGCCTTCGCCCAGCTGGACCTGCGCATCGACAAGACCTTCTATTTCCGGCACTGCATGCTGGGGCTTTATATCGACCTGCAGAACGTGACGGGCAGCAAACTGCGCCAGCCCGACGTGCTGATGTCCACGGGCGTAGTGGAGAATCCCGAAGCGCCCGCCGCCGAACAGCGTTACCGCATGAAATACATCAGGCAGGACAGCGGGACGCTGATCCCGACGCTGGGTATCACCGTCGAATTTTAAGCGGCGGGGCGCGAACGGCGTCGTGCCGGCCGGTTTCGACCGTTTCCGATCGCCCTTGACCGGAATTGCGGCCGGTTGGTCGGTCGGTTAGTCGGGCGGCGGATTGTCCTGTGCGCGTGCGTGTTTGCCGCGCGGCGATATTGGACGGAGCGGCTCAATTTTCTTCGGGCGTCGTCCGGAATGAAAAACCGCAGAAACCGGACAAAACGGTTTCTGCGGTTTTTGTCGTGTATACACTGCCGCCCGGTCAGAAGCGGAACGTGCAGACGATCGGGTAGTGGTCCGAGAGATACTGCACGCCGTATCCCGTGCTGTCGAGCAGCTGGTAGCGCAGCGGTTCGGCGCAGCGGTAGAAGATGTGGTCGATGTGGAGCGGTTTGGCCTTGCCGAAGCCGTGGTAGGTCGGCCGGGGATCGGTCTGGGGAGCCTCTTCGCAGGCCGATTTCAGCCATTTGAAATAGGGTTCGAGACATACGCCGCCCGGCGTGCCCGCCGTGGCGTTCATGTCGCCAACGATGAACTGCGGCGTGCATTTGCCGGCGATGCTTCGCATCCGTTCGACGTTGAGCCGGGCGCCTTCGAGCCGGGCCGTTTTGCCGATGTGGTCGAGGTGCGTATCGAAAAGGCAGAATTCGCGCCCCGTGGCGCGGTCGCGCAGGCGCGCCCACACCGTCACGCGGCGGCAGCGGCCGTCCCAGCCCTGCGACACCTTGTCCGGCGTTTCGCTCAGCCAGTAGTGGCCGTGGTCGAGGAGTTCGTATCGCTCCCTGAGATACATGATCATCAGATGCTCGCCGGGATCGTCCTTGGCGCCGAAGTCGCGTCCCATTTCGATGTGGCCGTATTCGGGCAGTTGTTCGACGAGGTAGGCGACCTGTTGGCGGCGGGGTTCCTGAAAGCCGATGACGTCCGGCCGCACGTCGCGGATCATGCGGATCGAAGCCTCCTTGCGGGCGTCCCATGCGAAGTCGCCTTCGTCGCCCGGCGCGCCGATGTAGCGGATGTTGTAGGAGAGCAGTTTCAGCTCCGCGGGTTCGCTGCCCGCTGCGGCGGCAGCCGCGGCGCAGAACAGAAGCGTAAACAGCAGTTTTTTCATGTTGCGGGATTTTATGCGTGCGGGACGGCCGGAGCCGCCCCGCATGCAGTGTTCATCAGAATTCCGACGTGAAGAGAATCGGGAAGTGGTCCGAGATGTAGGGAACGCCGTAGCCGTCGTTGTTGATGGTGCGGAACCGGACGGGCGTCACCTTGCGGTAGAAGATGTGGTCGATGTTCCACGTAAAGCGCGGAGTGCCTTCGCCGAAGTTGTTGTAGCTGTAAACGTCGTCGGCTTCGCCGTCGGGCGCCGTTTCGCGCGCCGACCACATGAATTCGAAGAAGCCGTCGAGGCAGGTGCGGCGGCCGTCGCCCGCGGCGTAGGAGGCGTTCATGTCGCCGGTGACGAAGATCGGAGCGTAGCGTCCCGCGATCTGCTTCATCTGTTCGACGATGAGTTTTACCGACTCGGTGCGCGCCACCTGATCGATGTCGCCGCCCTCGACGGGCGACGCGCGGTGCGCGAGGTGGGTGTTGAAGAAGAAAAACTCCTTGCCGGTGCTGCGCTCGCGCAGTTTGACCCACAATGCCGTGCGGAACTGGTTGTGCCCCCAGCCCTTGATCGGCTGGGTGATGTCCTTTTCGTTGAGGAAGAAATACCCTTGGGCGAGCATCTCGAAGCGGTCTTTGCGCCACCAGACCGCATTGCGGTGCTGCGAGTCCTTGTCATCGGGGGCCAGATAGTAGTGCTCGTACTCGGTCAATTCGCCGATCAGATACTGCGCCTGCGAGAAGCGAGGCTCCTGCATGCCGATCACGTCGGGCTTGACGTCGCGGATCATCGTGACGGAAGCCTCCTTGCGGGCGTCCCACGCCGCGTCGCCCTTGTCGCTCGCATTGGCGTAGCGGATGTTGTAGCTCATGACGTTGAGTTCGCTTTTGGGGGCTGCGGATTCGCCTTCGTGGTTGGAGCATCCGGCCAAAGCGGTGAATAACAGAGCTATCGAAAATAGGAATCGTTTCATTGTTTTGGTTTTTAGATCTTGGAGTTCGGGTTATCTGTTGTAGCGTACGGCCAAGTAGTCCATCGCTCCGGCGGCGTTGTAGCCCATCGGGATCGTGCCGTCGAGGAAACCGAGTCCCGACGAGAGCCGGCTGGCGGGCTGGATGCGGAGCCAGACCTTTTCGCGGCCCATGATCTCGGCGGGCAGCGGGATTTCGACCTGTTTATAGGCCGGGAGCTGCCAGCTGCGCTGCGTGGCGAATACCGGGAAGTCGGGTTGCGTGAAGGTGTAGGCGCTGCCGTCGGGCGCGGTCTGCGCCGCTTCGACGTCGAACCACCCCTCGTCGCTCTCGTAATCGCCCGTCGCGGACCACTGCACTTTCCAGAAGTAGGGACCGGCGTTGAGTGTCGCGCGGCCGCTCTGCACGCTCATGATCAGCGATACCCGGTCGGACGAAATCCCGGCGGTCGAGAACTCCACGACCCACGCATAGGGCCGGTCGGTCGAAGCGTTCCACCAGTAGGTCGTCACCCACGCCAGCCAGTTGGCTTGGTCGGTGCCTTTGCCGTCGGTATTGACTGCCGTGCTTTTCACGGCGTAATTGGTGCCGTCTTCGAGGATGACGCCGAAGCCTGAATAGCCGTCGTTGCCGATGTGGCTGCGGAACGGAGCCGTGCCGCGCGCCGTGCCGCACCAGCCCAAGTAGTGCCAGCAGGCCGCATTGTAGACGCCGTTGGGGTATGCTGACTTGGAGGCGGTCTGCGTGAAGCGTCCGTTGGCGCCCCACGTCGGATACCAGTAGGCGTAGCCGTCGGCGGCCGCGGCCTTGCCCTTGACGTAACTGTATTCGGTCAGCGTCTCCGAGAAGCTCTGCGAGCGGTCTTCGGCGAAGCGGATGTCGGCGAAGGACATGTGGCGGATCTGGTAGGAGCCGATGATGCCGTTGGCCAGATCGTCCGCCGTATCGACGTACTCGTACTGCGGGAAACGCTCGTGGACGATCACGCCCGCCAGTTCGCCCGAACCGTAGGGCAGGCGGGTGCCGTTGCGGCGGTAGGGGCAGGTGGTGTTGGTCAGCAGGTGAATCAGGCTGCCCTTGTTGTCGCGTATCAGCCGCGGGTACATGTTGAGACGTCCCTGCGCGTCGGCCAGCGTATAGCCCTCGTGCACGGGGGTGAGCGAGCCCTTGCGGACGGCGAATTCGCAGTCGCGGAGCGTCACGAAGGTGTAGATGTCTTCGTCGGTCAGCTCCGAGATGTATTTCTGCTTGACCGGAAGCACCGAGGCGTCGTTGCCCGTCACGCGCTCGACGATCATCGACGAGCGGATGCCTTTGATCATGTAGCGGTCCGGATCGGGTTCGAAGACCAGCTCGGCGTCTTTGAGCAGGATTTTCACCTTGTCGTAACGGGTGAAGGCGTTGTCCTCCGGAGTGGCCGTTTCGACGCAGAAACCGTAACGGCCGTCGGGCGATTCGAGGTAGACGGTCTTCTCGCATCCGCTGTAATCGACGCTCATGTCGGTCGGCATCGGGTTGTTGCCGGCGTTCTTCGAATCCCGGTCGCTGACGACGTAGCCTTCCAGCAGCCAGTACTCATCGACTTTCGAGACCGTGAGCGCTTTCTCGCGCAGTTCGGCGAACGATATGTCGTGTCCCAGCATGTCGTTCTTCGTGCGCTGGATGACGTTGAGCGTCAGCTGTTCGGTCTCCTCCCAGCCGTTGACGTAGGAGACGGTGACCGTCGCCGTGCGGAGTTCGTCCGTGTCGTTGCCGGCGTAGTCGAAATTGAACGTGTATTCCTCCTCCCCGGCGGGTTGGAGCGCGATTTCCGAAAGCCATTCTTCGGCTGGTTCCTCCCCGGCGTCGTACTGCGTGGTGAAGGTCAGCTCGTCGGGGGCGATGTTGGTGCCGAACCGTACGGACGCCTTGCCGCCCGAACTGCCCGGTACGTTGGTCGAGGTGCCGCCCTCGAACGCCATTGCGGGGACACGGGCGCCCCGCTGGCGCAGTACGACCGTGTCGGACCGTACTGCGTCGGCGCTCTGTATCAGTACGCGCGTCATGCGCGGAAAGCCCGCGTTGTCGGCGTAGTCGATGTAGAATTTTCCGTCGAGCGGCAGGCGCGTGTCGCTCAGGTCGGCCCACGAGGCCCCGTCGTCGAGGAACGACAGCACGGCCGGCTGGTTGGAGTAGACCTGTATGTCGACGTGGCCCGCCGTGGCGTTGACGGTGAACGAATTCTCGACCGCACCCAGCTCGATCAGCGGAATATCGTCGCCGTGGTCCATGCAGGCCGTCGCGGCCAGCGCCGCGAGCAGGATGCCCGCCGAGCCGATCTTTGCCATGTATCTCTTTGCGTATTTCATGATTGCGTTTTTTACGTGGTTAGAAATATTTGACCGAAACGTCGCCGAAGCGGAAATAGACGTAGGTCTTCGTCGTCGTGCCGTTGTCCTCGCCCGTGGTGCTGCCGCACACCTTGCTGGCGGCCTGCAGCCGGATGGTGACGTCCTTCTGGCCGAAGCAGGCCGACGGCAGGTCGAAGTCAACTTCGTAAAGCCCCGGAACGTACCACTGCGGGCCGGCCCAGTAGACGAGCGTGCGGATGGGCACGGTGTCGAACCGGGTGAAGGTGCTTCCGTCGAGCGAGTAGGAGACGTCCCAGTAGAGCGGAGCGACGATCGTGGCGGCGCTCAGGTTGCCCAGTGCGGCCGAGAGGATCATCTTCATGCACGAGCCGCTGACGCCCTCGGTCGAGAAGTTGAAGGCCACCCATTCGCCCTCGTTGCGCGACGAGTTCCACCAGATGCCGTTGTAGCGCACGGCCGGGGATTTGATGCCTTTGGCGTAGTCCAAGGTGTTGTAGTCGAGCGTGCAGGAGACGCCTGCCACCGTTGACGACGTGTTGAGCTTGTTGCTCACCGACGAGAACATGCGGCCTTCGCCCAGATAGGGAACGATGCTGCCGTCCGCGTGCTGCTTGATGCCGGCGTTGGTGGTCATGCCGGGCCATGCCCAGCGTACGAGCGTCGAGTAGTTGCGGGTGCTTTCCTCGCGCGAGAAGGCGATGTCGGCCTCTTCGACCGGGCGGATCTGGTAGGTGCCCACGTCGCCCTTCACGCCGTAGCGTGGCAGTTTGGTGTGGACGATGATGCCGCTTATGGGGCCGGAGCCGGCCGGAACGCCGTCGCCCTTGCGGCGCCAGCGCACCTGCGTGTTGAGCACCATGTTGATCTTCTCGCCGCGGCTGTCGATCACGCCGCGGATGGCGCAGTCGAAGCGCGGATCAAGCACGCCCTGCGTGTTGAGGTCGGTCTTGTAGCAGTAGCCGTCGTGGACGTTGATGTAGGCTCCGCCGTTGAGCATGAATTCGCACTCCTTGAGCGTCACATAGGTGTAGATGTCGGCGTCGGTAAGCTCCGAAATGTGCTTCTCCTTCTTCGGGAGGTCGGCGGCCGTTCCGGCGTTCTGGTTGAGGACATGCTCTTTGGTGAAGCCCGTGAGCGTATAGCGTTCGGGGTTCGACTCCTTGACCAGCTTCAGCCCATTGATCGAGAGCTGTACCGAGCTGTAGCGTTTCAGGATGTTGTCGGCCGGAAGTTTGGTGACGATGCGCAGGCCGTACTGACCGTCGAGGCTCTCGATGTAGGCGGTCTTCTCGTTGACCGAGAAGTCGATCGAGGTGTCCGTCAGGTTGGGGTTGGTCTCCATGTTGTAGTTGCCGGCGTCGCTGATGACTACGGCCGAGAGCATCTTCTCGCCCGTCAGCTCCACTTCGCCTTCCGCTCCGGGGATCATGGCGCGCAGGTCGGCGATCGAGAGCTGCTTGACCTCCTGCGTCAGCCGGAGCGTCGAGCTGCACTCCACGTCGGTGTCCTTGTAGGTGATCTTCAGACTGGCCGAACGGGGCTGGTCGCCCGTGTTCTCGGCAACGACGAACGATACGGCCGATTCGCTGAAGGTCACGTCCGTGATCCACTGCGTGCCTGCGGGGTCGTACGCGATGTCGAAGGAGAAGTGCGCCGGATCGACGTCGAAGTTGGCCGTCAGCAGTGCGCTGCGGTTGTGCTGGTCGCCCGGAACGGAGACAATCGTATCTTCGTCCTTGAAAACGACCGTCGCATTGTCGGTGGTCTGGACGACGGAGGCTTCGGCTTGGGCGAGGATCTTGCCGTCGGCATCGGGGATTTCGAGCCGGATCGCCGCCTTGCGGTCGCTGCTGCCGTCGTTGCGGTCGATTCCGAAGACCAGCACGATGTTCTCCTCGGCGTCTTTTTCGAGCTGGATCTCCTTCAGCCAGCCGGCTTCGGCGGGATTCTCCGCGTCGGTGACGTCGGTTGCCGTGATGAGGATACATTCGAGCGCCTGCGTCATGTTGGTCGTAACGCCGATCTGGACGCGTTCGCGCGGCAGACGCACGAACTCGAATTCGGTTTCGGCGAGCGCCAGCGTCGGTTCGGTGACCGCGCCGGCCTGCGTGAGGACGATCTCCTGCTCTTCGCCCTCGCCGCTGACGAGGATGCGCGCGCGGCGCGACACGCCGTTGTTGGCTTCGTACGTAAAGAGGAAGTCGCCGATGCCGTTGCCCGACACCTCGCTCACTTCGCCCCATGCGCCTTCGGCCATTTCGGCTTTCCAGCGCCCCGTGGAGTAGACCGTGACGCGCGTCGAACCGGCCGGGGAGGTGAGGTTGAGTCCGTTTTGGGTGACGGCCAGCGGCTCGTTCCATTTGAAGTCCTTCTGACAGCCCGGACCGAGCAGTGCGGCGGTCAGTGCGACGGCCAGCATGCGCAGCAGGGGATATATTTTGTTTTTCGGTTTCATGTCGGTTGATTTAGAATCCGTACTTCTTGTATTCGTTGTTGTCCAAAGCGCCGCCCGAATAGATCACCTCCGTGTCGGGGATGGGGTAGTATTCGTGGCAGGGCTGGATCGAGGTCTTGACCTTCGCATAGTCCGAAAGCGCCGCCGTGCGTTCGTACCAGATGCCCCAGCGCACCATGTCGAACTTGCGCTGGAATTCGCCCAGCAGCTCGCGGCCGCGTTCGTTCTGGATCTCGTTGAGCAGCAGCGGATAGGTGCGGAAACGCGTGTATTCGGCGATGCCCGCGCGGCGTTTGACCTTGTTGAGGTACTCCATGGCCTTGTCCTTGTCGAGCAGGGCGCAGTAGCATTCGGCGGCCATCAGCACGGCGTCGGCATAGCGGAAGACCTTGTAGTTGTTCGAGTCGTAGGCGGCCTGAAGGTCGGGGCACCAGAATTTGGGACCCATGAACGGCCGGGTGACGATCGCGTCGCCCGAAGTGAACTTCACGCCGTTCCACTCGGTGATTATCTGCATGTCGCGCCGCAGGTCTTCGCCGCCTTCGGGCATGAGGTTGCCGTAGAAGAAGCTGTTGGGGCGCAGCGGCGACCATGTCGTGGCGGCGTCGCCCAGCTCCTCGATCACCACGTTCGAGTAGATGTTGTCGCTGTTGCGCGGATAGGGCATGCAGATGCTGGCGACGTTCGAGGTGTAGATCAGTCCGCCGGCGGTATAGGTGTGCTGCACTTCGAAGATCGATTCGGGCGTGTTCTTCATCCGGAACGGGATGTCCGAAACCGGATAGGCCGAGAGGTCGTCGCCGTAGATCTGTTCCAGCACGGCGATGGCTTCGAGCGCCTTGTCGTAATCCTTGTTCCACATGGCGAGTTTGGCGATGAGCATGTGGCCCATGGCGGCTCCGGCGCGGTTGCCCGCGGCTTCGCTCGTGCGGATGAGGGGCAGTGCGCCCAGACACGATTCGAGGTCCTCGATCAGCGCGGTGCGCGTCGCCTCGGCCGACATGCGCGGCAGTTTGGCCACGCGGTCGAGCACTTCGTGGTCGGAGACGTCGTCCGTGTAGAAGGGCACGTCGCCGAAGAAACTCGTCAGCAGGTAGTAGTAGAACGCGCGCAGCACCTTGGCTTCGGCCACGAGGCTGTTGCGGTCCTTTTCGTCGATCGGCGAGTTCTCGATGCCCGTCACGGCCATGTTGCAGTACATGACGCCGCGGTAGCCGTAGGTCCACATGTCGGCGCCGAAGCGGGGCTGCGACGGCGAGATGTCGAGCTGCGCGTCCTGCGTTCCCGATGCGATGTACATCAGGTCGGTGACGCCTTCGGTGGCGATCATCATTTTGTAGGTGTAGAGATTTTTCAGGGGTATATAACACGAGTTCACCGCCGACTGACACTGGGTCTTGGTCTTATAGAAGTCGCCGGGGGTCGAGAACCCTTCGGTGTCCTCCTGCAGTGAGCACGACGCCGTGATCCACGCCGTGAGAATCAGCAAGATGTATTTTGTTTTCATAATGTTCTCGGATTACGGTTAATAACGCAGCTGGATGCTGAACACGATGGTGCGCGGCTTGGGGTATGCGCCCAGATCGACGCGCCGCAGCGCCGAATCGCTGCTGTCGGTCGAGACGTCGGGGTCGAAGCCGTTGTACTTTTTCCATATGTGGAGGTTTTCGGCGCTCAGGTTCAGCGTGATGTCGCGGATGAACTTCGAACGCTTGCTCAGGTCGAACGTGTAACCCACCGTGATGTTTTTCAGGCGGATGTACGATGCGTCGTAGATCATCAGGTCGCTCGGCACGTGCGCGTCCACCGCACCGGCGCGCGGCAGGTTCGACTGCGGGTTGCGCACGGGATGCCACGCTTCGAGCATGTAGCGGTACTGGTTCGACATCGAACTGCCGGCCATGTAAAGCTCCGAGTAGTTGTAGATCTTGCCGCCGAGCGAATAGGTGAAGTAGATGCCGACGTTGAGCCTGCCGAAGCGGAAGTTGTTCTGCAGACCGCCGTACAGGTCGGGATCGGCATTGCCCTGATAGACGAGGTCGTCGTTGTTGAGCGAGCCGTCGTTGTTGATGTCGTAGTAGCGGGGCATGCCCAGCGAGGCCTTGCGCGACGCGGCGTCGCTGTTGATCGCCAGCGCCGAAACGTAGGTGTTCGTCACGCTGTTGCGCTCGAACTCCTCGACGTTCTTCCACGTGCCGCCGTACTTGAATCCCCAAAGCGCGTTGAGCGGGTAGCCTTTGACGTAACCGTACATCATGTAGGGGTTGTTGCCGGGCGACGAGAGCGCCGTGACGAAATCCTCGCTGCCGATGTCGTCCACGTTCTGTTTGTTGTGGGCGATGGTGAGGTTGGTCGTCCACGAGAATTTGGGACGGACGATATTGCGGCTTTCGATGCTCAGCTCGACGCCTTTGTTCGAGGTTTTGCCGATGTTGGCGTAACGGCTGGTGTAGCCCGTCGCCGAAGCGGTCTGCACCGTGAGCAGCAGGTCGCGCGTCTTGGAGATATAGCCTTCGGCCGTAATCATCAGGCGGTTGTTGAAGAACGCCAGATCGAGCGCCGCGTTGTAGAGGTCGGTCTTTTCCCACGTCAGGTTGGGACTGGCCAGACGGCTGCGGTAGTAGGCGCCCGGCTGCATGCCGTCGAACAGATAGCCGCTCGTGGTGCTGGACATGGCCGCCAGCGAACGGTAGGCCGAGATGGCGTCGTTACCCGTGCGTCCGGCGCTCAGGCGGAGCGACAGCTCGTCGATCCAGCGTACGTCCTTCAGGAAATTCTCCTTGGCGGCGTTCCATTTGAGGGCCACCGAGGGGAAGAAGCCCCACTTGTTGTTGGCGGCGAAGTTCGACGAACCGTCGTAACGCCCCGTTACGGTGAGGTAGTAGCGCTGTTTGTAGTTGTAGTTGAAGCGGGCCAGCAGCGACATTTTCGTCCGCTTGGTCAGCCCCGTGGCGGCCGAATAGGTCTCCTTGTCGGTCACGGCGTTCATGTTGTTCCACAGCACGTCGTCGTCCATGTAGCCCTGTCCGCTCAGCGTGAAGTTGTCGCTCTTGTAGCGGTAGGCGGTGAAACCGGCCAGCGCGTCGATGTTGTGGCCGCTTTTGGTTTCGAGCTTGTAGCTGAGGGTGTTTTCGCTCGAAAGGCTGAATTCGTGGAATTCGGCGCGGTAGGCCTGACCGCCTTCACCCTCGTTCTTGGCGGGAAGCGATCCCGGATAGTAGCGGTAGGTGTGGCGCTGGAACGAATAGTAGGAGTTCTGGCTGCGCAGCTTCAGGCCTTTGGCCAGCGCTACTTCGAGATAGGCCGTGTGGTTGAGCGAGGTCCGCTCGATGGAGTAGGTGTTCTGGTCGATCGTCGCACGCGGCGTATTGATACGCTGGCCGTTGCCCCAAAGCGGGTTGTAGTTCTCCTGCGGGTCGATGTGGGGCGAAAGATACATGGCTGCGCGGTAGTAGGCCGTGCCGCCGATTTCGGCGAGGTTCTGGGCGTTGTCGCGCCATGTATAGCTGCCGCGGTAGCCGACCTTCAGCCATTTGAACAGCTGGTGGTCGAGATTCAGACGTCCCGTGATGCGCTGCAGACCGCTGTTGTCGATGATACCCTGCGAATCGTTGTAACCCAGCGAGGCGTAGTAGCTGCTCTTTTTCGAGCGGCCCGAAATCGAGAGCGAATAGTTCTGGTAGGGCGCCGTGCGGGTGATTTCGTCGATCCAGTCGGTTCCCTTGCCCAGTGAGAAGGGGTCTTTGAAGGGATATTTCGACTGGGGCGTGCCCTCGCCGATGTCCTCGTAGCCGCTCTGCCCGTACACGCCGGTGAAGCACGCGCCGTAAAAATTCTCCGTAAAGAAGCCCTGAAACTCCCGTGCCGCGCGGAAAGCGCAGCTCTTATAAAACGCTTCCAGCCGCGCCGCCGCGTCCGGGTCGTAGGATACACGCGCTCTTTCCACAAGAGAACGCGCTGCGCCGTTATTTTCGCAGACCGCGGAGAAATCGATGTGATCGGCAAGAAATTCTGCAAGCTCCCCGGCATTCTCCGCGCCGAGCAAGCGCATTTTCCATGGTGTCGGCCGGTCAAAATCATACATGCGCAGCACCGCAAACATTTCGCCGTCCTCGGAGAGATACCAGATCTCCAGCCTCCCATTCTCCCACAGGACAAGATTCACGCTCTGCCCGAGTGCGCTTCGGTATTCCCGCTCGGTATACTCCGCCGCGGGCGCAGGGAAGCCGAAGGGATAGAGCGCCCCGGTCGAGACGCGCTGGAGCGTCACGGGAAGCCGCGTCTCTCCGAATGCCAGACAGCCATCCGCATAAAAGGAGCCGTCCGGAAAAATATACCCGCTTTGCAGCTCGTCGGTACCGTCTTTTACATACGGCTGCATGCCGCTGCGGTCATACAGCTCGTCTCGACCGGTCAGAGGGAAGCTCTCGGAATAAAGCTCAAGACCATAGGTCTCCGCGATCTCCCGCAGCTTTGCCGCGGACTCCGGCGTCGTCGCCCGGTATGTCTCGCAGGTTTTGCGCAGAGCGTCGTCCCCTTGCGTGAAGCTCCAGTCGGGTTCCGTCCAGGTCTCCCGCTGCGCCGCGATCCACGTCCACCATGCGGCGGTGCCTTCGTATGTTTTTGTGCCGCGCAGTCCGTTCGGCACAACGATAACGCGGTTCGTTCCCTCAATGGAATATGTCTGATCCTTCCAGTGCAGCAGCCCGGCAGCATAGGCCGCGGCAGCGAGCAGCAGCGCGAGCGCCGCGGCAAGCAGCGCCGTTTTCCAGAGCTTTGCCTTTCCGCGTCCGTGCGGCTTTTCCTCGCCGATCCGGAGCAAATCCCCCGCTTCCAGAACATAGCGGTCAGATACGCCGTTCAGCGCGTCAAACAGAATTTCTCCGCCGTTCATTCAATAGCCCTCCTCTTCCAGCTTTTGCGCCAGGCGTTTCCGCGTCCGGTACAGCGAGGTTTTCACCGCGGCGGTCTTCATGCCGAGCCGCGCGGCGATCTCCTCCGCGGTCAGCGCGTAGAAGTACCGTCCGAGGAAAATGACCCGCTCCCGTTCGGGAAGCAATGAGAGGAACGCATCGATGCTCCGGAGAAGCTCGCGGTTTTCCGCCGTCCGCGCCGGATCGCTCCCCCCCGGCAGGCACTCGGAGAGCTCGTCGATCGCAAGGCTCGCTTCCCCGCCGCCGCGCTTTTGGCTTCCGCTGCGGCGCAGGCGTGTTACGGAAATATTGCGCGTGATCCGGCCGAGAAACGCCTTCAGACTGTTCGGGCGCTCCGGCGGCATGGCGTTCCAGGCCGCGAGCCACGTATCGTTCACGCTCTCCTCCGCGTCCTCGGCATTCCGCAGGAGATTATACGCCACCGTGTGGCAGTACGGCCCGTAGGCATTCTCCGTTTCCGGGATGGCACGCTCGGAGCGCTGCCAATAGAGATCGATGATGCCCGCATCGTTCATGCTTCCCACCTCCTTACACTCCTAAAGTCGCAAAAGCGGAGCAAAAGGTTTCATATTTTCTGAAAAAAGCTGCCGTGGCTTTCGGTCGCGGCAGCTTTTGGATTCCTATTCCCCGCTCCGGAGCGGCAGGTTGGAGAGCGCTTCGGATACGTAGTCGTTGAATTTATAGACGTCCTTCGTGCGGGCGATCTTTTTGGCGAGCTCGTCTCCGCCGATGAAGAGCGAAGAGAGATAGTGCCAGATCTCCTTCATTTTCCGCATGGCGTTCACGCCGCCGAGCTCGGCGCGGTACGCCTCGTACAGCTCCTCGTGGAACTGCCGCAGCTCCTCGCGGGAGGCCGCCGCCCCGCCGCGCAGACGGCGGAACAGCGCGGGGTCAGCCGCCGCGCCGCGGCCGAGCATGACCGCCTCCGTTTCCGGGTGGGCGGCTTCAAACGCGCGGATGTTCTCCGCGGTGAAGAGATCGCCGTTGTATACGACCGGGAACGGGCTTCCCGCCGCGGCGAGCGCGAAGGCGTCCATATGCACCGCGCCGGAATACATTTCCTTTCGCGTGCGCGGATGAAGGATGAGCTCCTGCGCGTTATATTGCCGGTAGATCGACAGAAGGCGCGGAAATTCCTCCGGCGCAAGATACCCGATGCGGCTTTTGAGCGACACGGCAATGGGCGAGGCGGCAAACACGTCCGCGAGCAGCGTGTCGAGCGCGTCCGGCTTTTGCAGAAGCCCCGCGCCCTTGCCCTTTGCCGTCACGGTTGCCGACGGGCAGCCGAGATTGAGGTTAAAGACCGTATATCCCATGTCTTGCAGCCCTCCGGCGGCCCAGACGATGTCCGCGGCGCACTTGGAGAGGATCTGCGGCACGACCGGCGCGGCGCACATCATCTCCGGTGCCAGCTCGCGCAGCTCCCGCGGCGTAAAGAGATGGTCGGACGTCGGGGAGAAAAACGGCGTATAGTACCGGTCCGCGCCGGGAAAACGGCGCGAATGGACCGCTCGGAAAACGTGCGTCGTGATCCCCTCCATGGGGGCGAAATAGTATTTCATGTCTGCATAACTCCATAAGAAAGATGCGATCGTCCGCGGGCGGAGCGAAGCCCCGTCCCTACCGGTTTTTCATTATATCGCATAGCGGCGGCAGTTGCAAAACATTTGACGCGCGTGCTATACTTAGACAGCATTACAGGAGGCATCGTATGAACGTTAAACGCTTTCTTTCCGGCGCGCTTTGCGCCGTGCTTCTGCTCGCGCTCTGCCCCGCTGCGGCGGCGGACGCGCCCTGCGAAATATCCTCTGCGGAGGAGCTTTCGCTCCTGCGCGAGACGCCGGACGGCGACTTTGTTCTCACCGCCGACATCGACATGACCGGCGTGGACTGGCAGCCGATCGCCTTTTCCGGCACGCTCGACGGCGGTGGACATACCATTTACAATCTCACGGTCACCTCGCTCGGCGCAGACCGCGCCGAGACGGTGGACGGGAACGACAAGACCTACGACACCGCGCTCACGGGCTTTTTCTCCGTGCTCAGCGGCGCTTTGGTCCGCGATCTTTCGCTGCGCGGCGTGAACATCGCCGTGGAGACGCCGGAGAATGTGTTCGCCGGAACGCTCGCGGGCTTTGCTTCGCCTGAAACGGTGCTCGAAAACGTCTCCGTTTTTGATGCCCGCATCGATCTCACGGAGACATGCCAGCGCGAACCCGCCGATGAGCACGACCGCTGCATCGCCGGTATCGGCGGGGGAACGTATACGAACTGCTCCGCGGATTCCACACTCGTTTTCTCCGATGAGAGCATTGCTTCGCTCCGCTGCGAGGAGTTTCTCGGCGGCATTCTCTCCTGCGGCAACGCGGCACTCACCGGCTGCACCGCCGCGATCGACGGCTACGCCGCCTGCCGCGGCTATGCGCACAACGGCGGACTTGTCGGTATGTTCTATCAGTACGACAAGACCGTGGACATCGGCACGATCTCCGGCTGCGCCGTGACCGGCAAGATCACGTTTTTCGAGGACAACGCCGACCGGCGCGCCTACTGCGAAGCGTTTGCCGGAGAGTTTCTCACCTGGACGAACATCACCGAATGCACCGCCGATTTTCAGCGGAATGAGATCTTCGATTACTCCGCCGCCGTAAAGCCGGAAAAATGCGCTGAACCGTCCTACACCGACACGGTGGTCACCGGGAACTGTGATACCTTCGGCTATACCGAGCACACCTGCGCCGTGTGCGGCTATTCCTACCGCGACACGTTCACGCCGCCGCAGCACACCCCCGGCGAGTGGACGGAAACGAAAGCGCCTA